>Ga0102924_1002816_pt1 | contig 18629 bp, 13 predicted proteins | sample PaiPotPPM11metaG_FD_80116 | JGI IMG/M metagenome (GOLD analysis project Ga0102924, IMG submission 80116) | Iron sulfur acid spring bacterial and archeal communities from Banff, Canada, to study Microbial Dark Matter (Phase II) - Paint Pots PPM... ...
CCGCTGATCACGTCGAGCATGGCGATCTCTTCGGCCACGCGCAGGGGATCATCGTGCAGCGGCGGGCGCATCATCTCCGGCTTTGTACGCGGCCCGGGTATGGAGTATTACAGCTACAACCTGAACCCGACGCTCAGTCGCGAGCGCATGAACGAGGCCCACGATCTAATCGTCCAGGCGTGGACGCGCCCCGGCCCTTTCGCCTTCGAGGGCGAGCATTACAATTATCGCTACGTCAACATCTGGCCGCGTCCGATCCAGCAGCCGCCGCCTATCTGGCTCCCCGGCACGGCCAGCGCGGAAACCATCGACTTTGCCGCGCAGCACAAATACCCATACATGACGGTCTTCATGACGATGGAGCAGCGCCAGAAAGCCTATGACCTCTATCGCCGCACGGCAGAAGAGAAATATGGCTACGAGGCGCAGCCCGAACAACTGGCCTTTTGCACGCCGATCTACGTTGCCGAAACCGATGATCTCGCCATGCAAGAGGGCGAAAAGTACATCATGTGGCTTTTCAACAAGGCCATGAAGCTGCGTCCGCAGTACAATTTTCCGCCGGGCTATATCAGCGAGCGCAGTTTCATGGGCCTGCTCAAGAGCGGCGTCTGGAATGCCGCCTCGAAGCCGACGTTCAAGGAACTGGTCGCTACCGGCGTGGTTATCGCGGGCAGCGTCGATACGGTGATCGAGAAGTTGACGTACTATACCGACGTGTTGCACGCCGGAATGCTGGTCAGCGGCTGCCACGTCGGTGAGATTCCCGACTATCTCGTCCTGAAAAATCAGACGATCATGGCAGAGCAGATCATGTCGCATTTCCGCGAAAAACCGACCACAAGCGAGCCGCGTCCCGTCGAAATCGTCGCCTGATTGCAGGGATGAACCCGGTGTAGCGGCACAAGCCCGCGCTGGTCATGTTCTCTGATGGCGATTTGACTCATTGCTCGCCTGGTATATCGATTTGAGTATCTTGATAAAAACATGACAGTAGATGTCATATAAAAGGCGCTATACTTTCATGAAGAGACATTGATGAGATATGAAAGGAAATGTCCATGCAATTTGCGATTAACACGCCGAACTTTGGTAGTTTTGGCGACGCGCGCCTGATGGCGGAATTAGCCCACGAAGCGGAAGATGCCGGGTGGGATGGCTTCTTCATATGGGATCATATTGGAGGTGATCCTGAGCAGTCTCTGCCGATGGCTGATCCGTGGGTGGAACTGACGGCGATGGCGATGGCTACCAGCCGCATCAAACTCGGCCCCATCGTCACGCCCTTGCCGCGGCGTCGGCCCTGGAAACTGGCGAGAGAGTGTGTGACACTCGATCGCCTCTCCAACGGTCGGCTCATTCTGGGCGTAGGGACCGGGAGTGATATCTACTTCAAAGAGTACAGCTCCTATGGCGAAGCGCCGGATGATAAACTGCATGGCGCGATGCTGGACGAGGGGCTGGACGTGCTGGCGCGGCTCTGGTCAGGTGAGAAGGTGAGCTATGCCGGGCAACATTACCAGCTCCATGATGCGCTGTCTCTTCCAATGCCGCTTCAACAGCCGCGCATCCCCATCTGGGTAGCGGGCGTCTGGCCTTCTAAGAAACCTTTTCGGCGCGCCGCCCGCTGGGATGGCGTCTGCCCGCTCAAGCATTCCGATCAATTGATGCAGCCGGATGATATCCGGGAGATGCTGACCTATATCCGGCAGTTTCGCACGAACAACGAACCATTTGATGTGTTGGCAACGGGAAATACCGGCGGCGCTGAGCGCGAGAAGGATCGCGATATGATCATACCCTTCGCCGAGGCAGGCGCTACCTGGTGGCAGGAGAGCTTTGCTGGAAGTGACTCCCTGGAACTGGAAGCGGCGCGCACGCGCATCCGGCAAGGACCACCCAGGCTCTAATATCACATCTGAACCGTGTAGCGGGGCAATTCATTGCGCCTGTCGCCTCGGCAGAAACCCTGATACTGGCGCAATGAATTGCCCCGCTACGCGGTTCCACCGCATTTGGTATAAGGTGAAGGAGGGAGAGAGAATTTATCAATGGAAACAGAGCATAACCAATGAGTTTTGCCGATGGTATGTTGACCGAGGACGTTGGTCCTCTGCGCCAGCGTCTTCTCTATCACCCGCTCTGGACAGGCATCGAAAATGGCACGGTGGGACGCGAGACGCTGCGCGTTTTCGCGCTGCAAGACTGGTGGCTGGTGCGAGAAGCCTACCGCCTCGACGCGCTGGCGATTGCAGGCATGGCCGAATTGGAGTTGCAGGACTTGCTACTTGCTAAACTCGTCCCCAAAATCGGCGGCTATAAGTTATTGCTGAGTTTTGGCGAGGCGCTGGGCCTATCGCGAGCAGATTTCGACGCCGTTGAGCCGTTGGCAGGTTGTATGGCTCTCACCAACTTTTTCTACTGGATGCTGGCTTACGGTTCCCCGCCGGAGAAGATCGCCGCCGTCAGCGCCAGCGAGGATATTTTCATCCAGATTTGCGCTCGCGTCGGCCCGGCCCTGATGCGCCACTACGGCATGAGCGCGGAGCAGGCCGCGTTCTTTACGGCTCATGACGATATCGGCCAGCAAGTCACGCCCATTGATGCTATTTTGCTGGCTCGCTATACTACTCTCGAAAACCGCCAGCGCATCACGCGCGCCGTGCGCTTGAGCCACGAATTTGAATTGATGTTTTACGATACGGTGATGGCGACCTAAATCCAACGCCGCGCGCTCTCTTTGTAACGTACATACTTCTCGCCAAATTTGCGTTCCAGGTAGCGTTCCTCGCGCTCGATCACGCCCCGGCGCATAATGAATAGCACGAGCGGCAGCAGGAGCATCGTCCATAGTGAATTGACCATAATGGCGATACCCGTGTAGAACAGGGTGAACGCGAGGTAAATGGGATTGCGCGAGAAGCGATATGGCCCATTAACTACAATTTCCGTTACAGGCTCGTGCGGGTTGGGACTGGTGTGAGCGCGCTGCATCTCGCCAAAAGCCTGGCGCACCAGTGAAACCGCGAGCGTGACCAGTAATCCGCCGGTGAGAATGCGCGTCCATCCACGCGGCAAGAAGCGCGCTGGAAAGCGCCTGTGCAGGAGGAAGCCAACCAGCAAGCCGCCCGCGAAAATCAGCGGCGGCGGCGCAATAACTCCCGGATTGTCTTGTGTTGTGTCGTTCATAAAACATCCCTTCTCATTTAGCGAGTCTGGCGGTATGATTACAGAGAATAGTTTATCATGCAATGTGTTTGGTGAACAAGTATCGTTTCTCACTCCTGTGACGTAATCTGAGTAGATTGTGATGCGTTTAGACGAAACGAGAAGAGAGATCATCATGAACGCGGTTCAAACCACACAGTATATCGTCGGTCAGAAATTGGCGGCCTTCGAGCAAGTGCAAGGCGAATTTGAAGCGAGCTTTCGCTTTGTTCAGGAAGTACATGGGCAAAAACGCTTCGATACATTTCCGGTTGAGCATACCGTGCGCTATCTCCACGCGCTCTGGATGTGTGAGAGTAAGGATCGCTTGCTCAGTATTTACAAAAATATCGAACGTTACGAAGGGCGTTATTGCCTTGAGCTGCTGGCGGCGTGGCAGGAAGGCGATAGCGCTCCTGTCGTCCTCTTTCTACAACGGAAATTAGATACGATGCCCTTTGCTGATATTACCCGTCAGATCCATGAAGCGCACCGGCATGGCGGCAATTATGGGCTGGAACAGCGATTACTGCATGGGCGATTGACGCTGCTCAACCGGGGTATGAACCTGCTGCACGCCCTGGACGCTATATTCGCGCTGCCAGATGAGCAACTACTGGCGAAAGAGGTGCAGGTGGCTTGCGAACGTTATGGGCATACGCCGCCGCAGATTGATAGACTATTGGCTGGCATGGATTTGCCTATTTATGCCTATATCCCTCACCAGGCGCTGGCAAAGCGCAACATGGTCGTGATGAACAAACTGGGCGCGAATGTCATGTCGAAACCGGTTGATCAGCCGGGCAACCGTTCGTGGCGCGTGCTTGAGCCGGTAGAGCCGATGCGCCCCTTTGCCGAGCATATCATTTTTGGCTACCAGGAATTGACTTCGCCACAGCACAACAATATCAAAGGAGATCGCTTCGTCGATCACCCTGAACGCAGCGATACCGGGACAATGTAGGGGCGCAAATCATTGCGCCCCATAGGTTGCTGTATTATGTCGAGGCCGGTCCCGGCGGCGGATTCGTTGGTAGAACCATTGGAGGGCGCGGAGACTGATTGAAGTCGAAGTCGTTGACCAGGTCGCCCAGGATCGAGGCGTTTTCGCGCACGTCCGGGCGCGGATCGGGACGCCCATCCGTTTGCGGATTGATGCGCTGGCCGTTCAAGAAATCATCTTCGATGAATTTCAGGTAGGCATCAAAGCTCAGCGTCTGGTGATCGATGTAGCCCTTTTTCGCGTAGGGGCTGATCACGATGCCGGGTACGCGCAGGCCATAGCCCATCGCGTCAACCGACGGCGGCGTGACGTTATCGTAGAAACCGCCCCAGTCGTCCCAGGCCAGGAAGATGGCGCTGCTATTCCAATCCGGCCCCTGCATCACCGAGTTGATCAGGCCGGTCACATAGGTCTGGCCTGTGCTGACCAGGGCAGGCGGGTGTTCGCTGTCCTTGCCGTTTGGCACAACCCAGGATACCGAAGGCAGCGTACCTTTCTGCGCCGCTGTATAGAAATTTTGCACAGGTTGAATGTTGGCAAGCTGCTGATCCTGTTTGACCGTCTCAAAGTAGGGCAGCGGATTCCAGATTCCCGGTACGCTGACCTTTTGTTTCTTGGGCGCGCAAAACATCTGGTTGTTTGCGCAGTCAGGCTGCGTACCCTGATCGAGGTAATAGCCCCAACTGACGCCGCTGTTATGCAGCAGATAGGTTAAATCCGTCCAGGCATAATCGGGGCCAACGCTGACGTTGGCGCCTGCGTTACTTTTCGGCGGCGTCCCTGGGCTTTGAATCGCGCTCGTGCAGCTATTGGGATTGCTGCTAGTGCAATGCGCCGACCATCCTGAGACCATATAGAGATGCGAGGGCAAGCTCCACGAGGCGACGGACTCAAACATATGATCCTGCAAGACGAAATTTTGCGCGTAGTCCCAATAATTGGGAATCTGGCGCGCGTCATGGTAGCCCATCACGTCCGGCGGGTTATCTTTCGCCGCGCAATTGGGATTGAACGCGCCCTTACAGGAAGCTTTGCGCCCGGCCTCCTCTTGCTGGATAAAACCGTTCATTTTGCCGCCGTTGATATCCGCCGTGGCGTTATTGGCGCTATGCGGGCCGCCGTAGTTCAGATTGTTGGGATCATAGAACGGCTTCACGCATTGTCCTGTCTGAGGGTTAGGGGAGCAGACCGTAGGGACGCCATTTTTCATAGGGATGCCGTCCGCGCCAGGATACGTGCCAAAGTAGGTGTCGAACGAACGATTTTCTTGCATGATCACAATTATGTGCTGGATTTTATGAATCCCGCTGTTCGATTGTGATTTGCTGGGGGCAGAGGCGCAGGCCGCCAATGTGGTCGTAGACATGAGGCAGATCAGCGCCACAGCCAGGATTGTTCCTGGGCCTCCAGGGATATATCTTCGTATTCCTTTCATAGCTGTTGTCTCACTCGCTTTCATCTGTATGAGTATCAACGTTAGCCCATAGCCATTATACGAATATCTTACCTTGCCCAATTCAAGAAAATCTCAAGATACGATACGGATTCCCTCTTGTCTCGTGACTTGCGTTTCATATGCTTATGCAAGATAGTATACGATAGAGAGGGTCTGTATCAACAACCGAGGATGACAACCCGCCATTGCCCAAAAGGACAGCGATTCCTCTGTTCGCAGGTACGATGGAATTTCCTGATAGAGGCGCTATTATGTGTTGTGGAGGACATTTCTGTGATTAAGAAAGACAATGAAGGTTGTAAGACTGTTTCCAACCAGTAGTAAGGAGAAGGATCATGGATTCCTGGATTTGTGTCACTTGCGGCGTGCAGTTCGCGCCGGGCGAGGAAGCGCCGCGACATTGCCCCATCTGCGAAGATGAGCGTCAGTATATCGGCCATAACGGGCAGCAATGGACAACGCTCGCAAAAATGCGCGCTAATGGTTTTCATAACGTCGTGAGAGAGTATGAGCCGCGCCTCACCGGCATTGGCACGGAGCCAAGCTTCGCCATCGGGCAGCGACCCCTGCTTGTGCAGACGGACGAGGGCAACATCCTCTGGGATTGTATGGGCTACTTTGGTGACGAAGCCATAGCCGCCGTTGAGCAGCGCGGCGGCATCAGGGCCATCGCCATCTCGCACCCGCACCTGTACGGCAGCATGGTTGAGTGGGCCGAACGCTTTGACGCGCGCATCTACTTGCACGAGGCCGATCGCGCCTGGGTGATGAGGCCGAGCGAGCGCGTCACCTTCTGGTCGGGCGATACTTTGCCCCTGACGAGCGAGACGCTGTTATTGCGCCTGGGCGGCCATTTCTCCGGCAGCACGGTTTTGCACTGGAAGAGCGGCGCGCATGGCCGCGGTTGCTTGCTCACCGGTGATACCATCTCGGTTGCGGCGGATCGCCGCTGGGTCAGCTTCATGTATAGTTATCCCAACATGATCCCGCTTCCGGCCTCGGCGATCATACGGATACGCGACGGTATCCTACCCTATGACTTCGAGCGTTTGTACGGCGGCTGGTTTGATAGTGTCGTGGCCGAAGACGCCAAAAACGCCGTGCTTCGTTCGGCGGATCGCTATCTGCGGGCATTGGGCGCGTAATTCATACGGGTATTCCGCCGGCAATGGTATACATGGCCTCGTTCAAATGGCCTCCGCTGGGAGCGTTGGCGATTGCGAAGATGGGAAAGGCTTTTCCGTTGGCGAAGACCGTTGAGATGTAGTCACCAACCCTGTTGTTGCCTTGTGGCAGCCAGCTTGCATACAGTGGCCCGGCCAGCGTTTGCTGCTGGTGCCAGCTATTGCCGCCTTCGCTTGATGAGACGAAATTGACGTAAAGCGGGCAGTTGCTCGCACAATTGGCGGCATAGGAATAGAATGCCAGTCCGAGGTGAGCGAGGTTGCCGCTCGTGGTCGGATCGGCTCCTAAGCCGTTGATATAATAGGTTGCTCCGCTGCCGACAGAAGCAATGGGGATGCGCCGCACCGGCGTCCAGGTCGCGCCGTCCGGTGAAGTCGTCATAACCAGGTCGTTGCCGTGACAATTTGCCTCGAAGCGGCAATCGACCCATACGAAATAGAGCCTGCCGGAGCCATCCATGGCCGCCGAGAGCAAGATATGATCCTGGTAGTGCGCGTATGATGGATACGAATAGGCCGACGTGATCGTAAGCGAGCGGTTCCAGCTCGCGCCGCCGTTGGTGGATGCGTAGACAGAGACGTTCGTCTGGGCATTGCCCAGGATCGGCACGATCACCCGCCCATCAGGCTGCACGAGCATCCCCGCGTCCAGTCCGCTCACACGATCCGCCGTGGTCTGGACGCTGCCCCAGCTTTTCCCGCCATTGGTCGAGGTACTCATCTCCATGAGGTTGCCGCGGTCGTAATCGTCCCACGCGGCGTAACAATGTCCATAATAGGGGCTGGTCGGAGTGTTGTCGCAGGACACCCAATCTTTATCCAGGTAGCCGCTAAAGCCGACGTTATCCACAGTGATAGGGCGGCTCCAGGTCAGGCCGCCGTCAGTTGAGAGATTGACGAGAACCGCCGGAGCGGCGATGCTGTTTGATGTGTAAACAAAGGCTACCGAGCTGATCAGCCAGGTATTATAGAGAGCATTGTAGGCCACTGTCGGGTCGGTGATACGGTCAAAGGATCCGCCGGTGAGTTTTGTTGTCCCTGGCAGAAAGCCGCTTTCCCAGGTCATACCGCCGTCGTGCGAGGTGGCCCAACCGAGGTTGGCGCTGCCCTCGTCGCTGAAGCGCCCTGCCTGCAAAGCCGTCACGATGGTTGAGCCGAAGGCAAACGCGCCCGGCTCAACTTCCGTCTGGTATTGTCCCGGACTTTGACTATACGGATCGCTGCTCAGTCGCAGCGGCGTGATTACTTGCGGCGTAGGCGTTGCTGTTGGGGCAGGCGCTATGGTAATCGCCACCGGGGGCGTGCCGGAACGTGTTACAGGAGTACTACGCGCCTGTGGCGTTGTATTCGAGTTGCATGATACGCTCGCTAGCGACAGCATGACAAGCGACAAAACAGCGAGGATATGCCAGTGCTTGCGCGGAAGATCCGTCATTGGTCGCCTCCCCGAAAAACATCGTGACAAAACGCAAATAGTCGATATACTTTCTAGCGTAATCACCTCCATCATATCTCATGTGTCCAGTCAAGTTTCTTCCGCGCACTTGAGTTTGCGCAGCAGATACGTTAAAATTGTATTGGGGAGATGCTATCATTATCGGGTGTATGTAAGGCGTGAAAGGAAGAGAGAGATGCACTGGCAATTTACCCCGTATGGATTTCCTATGCTTGCCTCGGCGCTCATATCGACTTTGCTGGCAATGGCTGCCTGGCGCCGCAGACCTGCTTCTGGCGCACTGCCGTTTTGTTTGCTCATGCTGGCGATGGCTGAGTGGTCATTGGGGTATGTGCGAGAATTGGCAAGCTTCACTTTGTCATCGGCGCTCTTTTGGAACAACGTCGCCTGGCTGGGGGCCATCGCTGCGCCGACGCTCTGGCTGGTCTTCGCGCTTCGCTATACCGGGCGAGGGCGCTGGTTGGCGCGTCAGAATCTGACGCTCTTGTTAGTTGAGCCGCTGGTCATGCTGCTGCTGATATGGACCAACGGCTTTCATGGCCCCTTCGAGAACGTGATCCATCTGGACACCAGCGGTCCATTTTCGGCGCTAATCGTAACGTATGGCATCTGGTACTGGATCAATATCGCGTACTCCTATCTGTTACTTCTTCTGGGGGCTTTCGTCGTTTGTTCGTTCATCCTGACCTCTGCTCGTTCCGCGCATCTCTATTGCGCGCAAGGCGCTTGCTTGTTCGCCGCAGTGGTAGCGCCGTGGATGGGAAATGTTGTGACGCTCTCTGGCCTTAGCCCGTTCGCCCACCTGGACCTTACCCCCTTTGCGTTTCTTATCTCTTGCCTGGCATTTGCTGTGGGCCTCTTTTTCTTCGGGCTGTTGGATATCGTGCCGGTAGCGCACGAAGTTGTCATTGAGAGCATGAGAGACGCTGCTATTGTGCTGGATGCCCAGGATCGCGTTGTGGATCTCAATCCGGCCGCGCGCAGCCTTGTCAATTGCCGCGCAGTGCGGGCAGTTGGGCGGCCGTTCGTCGAGGTTTTTTCCACCTGGCCGGAACTGCTGGGGCGCTGTGACGACCAGGTAGAGATGGATAAAGAAGTCATCAAGAGCGAGGGTGAAACGTTGCGCTCCTTTGGCCTGCACATCTCGCCGCTCCATCGCCGCAACGGACACCTTACCGTCACTGGCCGCCTGATTGTTTTGTATGATATTACCGAGCGCATTCAGGCTGAGCGCGCGCTCAAAGAAAGCGAGGGACGCTCTCGTAAAATTTTTGCCGAAGCGCCTGTTGGCATGGCCGTTGTGGACCGGGAAGACCAGATGCTGCAAGTCAATAGAGCTTTTTGCGAAATGGTGGGCTACCAGGAACGCGAACTGATTGGGCGTAGTCTTTCGTCCATTACTCATCCCGATGACGTCGAAAAAGATAGGTTGCTTGCCGCACAGGCGCTTCATGGAGAGATTACCAGCTATAAAGTGGAAAAGCGATATTTGAAGAAAAACCACGAAACACTCTGGGCCGACCTTACCGCAACGATGCTTCGCGATCAGGAGGGACAGGCCATCTATGGTCTGGTCATGCTTGAGAATATCATTGAGCGCAAGCGCGCAAAACTCCTCGAAGAGGAGCGGCGCTTTGTTGCCTATGAGTTGCACGATGGGCTGGCGCAGCTGGCGGCCAGCGCCCATCAGCATTTGCAAGCTTTCGCAAGCCATTATCATCCACGTTCTCCCCAGGCCAGGCAGGAGCTTGATCAGGCGCTGATGCTGGCGCAGCGCTCGGTCAGGGAAGCGCGGCGGCTCATCGCTGGTTTACGACCCACGATCCTGGAGGACTTCGGGCTGGCAACGGCCCTGCGCTTGCAAGTCGATGCACACCGCAACGATGGCTGGACGGTTATCTATGATGAATCGCTCCAATCGGAACGTCTACCGCCGACGATTGAAACCACGCTCTTTGGGGTGGCGCAGGAGGCGCTCACTAACGTGCAAAAACATGCTCACACGACGCAAGTGCGCCTTGTTCTGGAGCGCCGGGAGTCGAAAGTTCACCTGGAGGTGCAAGATTGGGGTTGTGGTTTCGAGCTATGTGCGCTGTCTCATCACTGTAGCCCCGGCGAACATATGGGGATTCGCGGTATGCAGGAGCGGATGGAACTGGTGGGCGGCCATCTATCGATTTCCAGCCAACCTGGCGCTGGTACGCTGGTAGTAGCCGAGGCGTCGGCGCTGATAGGCGATGAAAGAGGTATGAGCTATGAGCAATAATCTTCTCCCGCAACGAAAACCCAGTCTGGCTCGGTTGGTGATTGCTGATGACTATGAGCTTACCAGAGCCGGTCTGCGCACGATGCTCGCTGGTCATCGTGGATTAGAACTGATAGGCGAGGCCAAAAATGGACATGAAGTACTCGCGCTTTGCCGCCATCTCCAGCCCGATCTCGCGCTGATTGACGTGCGTATGCCAGAGTTGGATGGCCTGGCTACATGCCGCTGCATCAAGCAGGAGTATCCGGCGACAAAAGTGATTCTTATCACTATGCACGAAAGTCCACAGTATCTCCTCGAAGCGCTCAAAGCGGGCGCATCGGGGTATATCCTCAAGGACATCACGCAGCATGACCTTATTGCCACAGTGCGCCGCGTTCTGCGCGGCGAGTCCGTCCTCAACCGGGAAATTGTGATTCGCGTCCTCGGACATCTGCCCGGCGAAACGACTCCGCGCGTGGAATTATTGGCAATACAGCTCTCGCCGCGCGAACGCGAGGTACTGCAACTCCTCGCTCAGGGTCAGACCAATCGCGAAATCGCGCGCACGCTGACATTGAGCGTGAGTACGGTCAAAATCCACGTTGAGCATATCCTTGCCAAGCTCGGTGTTTCCGACCGCACTCAAGCTGCTGTGCGAGCGCTCGAACTCGGCCTTCTGCAAACCACGAGCCGAAAATGATACCATCAGAGCCGATCTGTGACAGAAATAGGCCACCTGGCCTATATTACATTGGCCGTCTGGCAGATGTTTCAGGTTTTCTCCATCCCCTATACTCAATTTTAGAGGCTATTTATTCATCAGCGTACTGCTATGCTGATGAAGACAAATGGAGTGAAAGGCGAGCCGGTGAGTACGGATATTTCTGATGCGGTTGATTCTATGGATGGTCTGGCAGAGCCTCTTCTACCTCATTGCGATCAACTAAGCGATGAGTCCTTGATCTCTGCCCTCGCTGCAGGAGCCGCCTGGGCTATGGAAGCCCTCTACCAACGCTATAGCGGTTTGCTCTATTCGCTGACCTATCGAATGGTTGTGGATAGCCACGTTGCCGAAGATTTGTTGCAGGATGTATTCCTGGCAGTCTGGCGTCATGCCACGTCATATGCTCCACGCCTGGGTACTGTTCGGAGCTGGCTGATCTCAATGATGCGCTATCGCGCTATCGATTATTTGCGCGCCGCGCGCTGCCGCTCACTTTTGAAAACGACGTCGTTAGAGGAAGTGGAAGGCGATGAGCGCGTAACAATTCCTGATGTGTGGGAAGAGGTGTGGAGATTGGTGCAAGGCGCGCAGGTACAAGCGGCGTTGTCGCACATTCCAACCGAGCAACGCAAGGTGATCGAGCTGGCATTTTTTCAGGGATGGACGCATTCGGAAATAGCCGAGAGGTGTCAGCTTCCTCTCGGCACAGTTAAAGGGCGTATGCGCAGCGGCTTACTTCATCTCAAGCGCGAACTTGAGATGGATGGAATAATCGAAATCTAGTTCTCTATTCATGTTTCCGCTTTTGCTATGGCATCGCGCAGTTCTTGCGCTTTCTGTGACGGCAGCGAATCATTCATCCAGAGGTTCCAGAGGGACTCGGAAGAGGCGGCATATTTCAGTTTGCCGGGCGCGCGTCCAATCGCCTTGATTTCGACATGCAGATGGAAGCGTTCATCGGCCAACTGGTGGATGCCCAGGAGATAGGGCATAGGAGCCAGCGCGCCATCAAAGAGGGCGTTGTAGCCGCGCACCACACATAGCAAGATTTCTGCCAGGTCATACAGTTCCGCGTCGCGCATCAAACCTAGATTCGCCGCGTGACGACGTGGATACAGGTGCGTTTCGTAGGGATAGCGCACATAGGGCGGCAAAAACGCTTGCCAGGTGTTATTCGCGGCCACTTCGTACACCTCGTTGGAGAGTTCTGCGCGCACACGGCAGAAGGGGCAGCCGCGCCCCGCCGTGTTCTCCTGAACAACCGTCTCCATCTCACGCTCTAATGTCGGAGGGATGATCGAGACGCCATATGCCTGACCATGTGGATGATGTTGTGTCTGCCCAATGGCTTCGCCGCTGTTCTCGAAGATCATCACCGTCACGTAACGCGCGGAAAGGTCGATATACAGATCGCGCCAGAGATGTGTGACGGCGCTTACCTCGTCAACGCGCAACTGTGTGAACTGGCGATCGTGATCGCGACTGTAAATCACGACGTAGGCTTCGCCAATCGGTGGCTGCAACGGAGGGAAGTCGTTCGGGTGCAGCCAGACCTGCGTATCGGGGCCAATCCTTCCTTCACTGATATCGGAGCAGAAGGGGCAAGCCGCTGTTCCCTCGCGACGATTCATCCGATGGGGTGCGTTGATGACATATTGGCGTAAGATAGGGTTCCATATCAAAGCGGTTTCGTCTTGCATAATAGATCACTCCGCGTGGTGGTGGACATGTTGCTCTTTGCTCTCGTTAGCGATGATCCGCTTCTCTCGCTGACACATTTCGAGATGGCTTCTTGCTCCCTGGTGGTTAACATCTACCTCTAGAACGCGAGTGAAATATGAACGGGCCTTCTCGAACTCGCGCAGACCGAGATAGCCAAGTCCCATCATAAAGAGGCAGTGGACTTGATTGCGCTTGTTCAAATCATCCTCGAAAATCAGGAAATCAGGAAGCGAGACGGCGAAATAGTCAATACTGATGGTATCGAACAGGTGTTGCTCACCATAATTGATGAGTTTATGGAGGCAGCGTCTGGCCTCTTTTGTCTGACCGAGTTTGTGCCATGCCAAACCTTGATAGAATATCATCTCTGGCGGCTGGTCGTTGTAAAACATGGCGCTGGTTGGCTTTGCAAGTCCCTGCAATGCGGCATGGAAATGTGTTGTCGCCTCTTCGGATAGGCCCAATTGCTCATAGGCACACCCTAAAAAGTAATGAATGTTGTTTTCCTCTGCGCCTGCTAGTCTCCCTTCTCCGAGATTGTCCGGGTAGATCAGCGCCTTCTTGAGCATTTCTACCGCCTCTGTATCCTGATGAGTATGAAGGTAATGTTTCCCCAATTCGACGTGAGCAAGCATGTACTGGCCGGTTACTTTGCCTTCGCCGCCTTCCCACGGATGGAATCTGCGTTCTGACAGGCAGGTAATAGCTCTTTCGTGCTGTTTTAGCGTATTGAGTAGCGTGATGTATTCCAGGTAGAGATCATCTCGCGCCGTGACCAGTTCCCAATGGCTGTCCAGGCGTGCCAGCCTTTCCTGGGGAGCATAGCCCAATTTTTTGTAGAGCTGATCCAGTTCATAAAACACCCTGGCATCGCGTGGATTGCAGACAAACGCCGTCTCAAGAGAGGACACTGCCTGATCTGTATTGCCCAGGATATTGTAATATGCCAGCGCCAGATTGCGATGGACGGTCGCGAACGAATCATCAACTTCGCGTGACATTTCCCAATGCTGGATAGCGTCGCTGTAGCGTTTCTTATCATAGAGCAGATTGCCCAGATAATAATGCGCCCTGGCATCAGCGGGATGAGCAGCGATGGCGTATTCCAGCACCAGCAGATCAGCCAGGCTGTTCGGAAAGCAATAGTCGGGCGTCGCGGCGCTGGCCGCTTGCAGGTGAGCCTGAGCAAGATCGGGACGCTCCAATTTTTGATAGAGATAGCCCAGGTAGTAATGGAGCATGGGATAGACGTCTTGTCTGGTATCCGCAGCCAGGCTTCCTACTATATTCACGCTTTCCTCGTAGAGGCCGCAATGGAGATAATCGGTGGCTAAAGCGATGCTGTTATGCACATCGTTTCGCATGAAGCGGGCCAGATCGTTCCGCGCTATTGCGGCCTGGCTCTGTTCCCCTCTCGCGTGTTGCAGTAAGTATTGCTCATGATACGCGCCGAAATCAGCGCTATCCAACGCGATGGTTTCCGCTGCCACGCGCGCAGCCTCCTCTGTCCGCCCCAGTTTCCGCAAGAGCGCCGTCTTGAGATCGCGCGCTTGATAATTTCGGGAATTGCGACTGAGCGACCGTTCAACCAGTTCCAGCGCCTCCATGTACGCTTGCTTTGCGCACGCGATCTGCGCGAGGGAGAAATACGCGCTATCCTGCCATGCTGCCGCCCAGGTTGCCTGATAAAACGCGGCGCGGGCTTCTTCAAGGCGTCCCTGCATCCTTAACGTCACGCCCAACTGATAGTACGCTTCGCAGTCGTAGGGATGCGGGTTGTGTCGCGTCAGGGTTGCTAGAGCTGTGCGGAAATGCGCCTCGCTGGCGCGAAACAACCCTCTCCGCAGCAGGAGGGTTCCATAAGCGACATTGATCCGGCTATCGCCCGGATCGCGTTTCAGCCCTTCAAGATAGTAAGTATCAGGCTCGAACGTCGCGTGGCGATACTGTTCTAGATGCAATCCTGCCAGGTACAGCTCCTCGTTCGTTTTCACCTCTTCTGGTTTGGGCAGTGGTTTCGCCGCTTCCGGCAATTGTACGATCACTTGTTGTTCGGGCCGGTATGCAATCAGAATGTTGCCCTGAGCATTCTTCACGGTGGCAAGCAGATCGAAATCTTGATCGTCACTTTCTAAGGAGACCTCGGTAGTAAATGTTTGAGTCGGCGAGATCGTCACTGTTTCGTTGACATAGACCCGATTTTTCCCTTTGAGTTCGATCACGGCATTGGCAAAGAGCGATGTGGCATAGACTTGCAGGGTTGCCGTATGCTGGGCGCCATCAATCTCCAGGTTGATGGCGGCGTCGATTGAAGCGTTCTTCACCACGCCAATGTTTTTATACGGCATGAAATATTGTGCGAACGATTTTTCCTCATAGGGCTGTAACCAGCTAAAATCCGGCTGATTATCGGTGTACACCCCGGCCATGAGTTCGATGTACGGACCGTCTTCATCGGTCAAGTTGCGCTCCCAGGCTTTCCCAAACGCGCCGTTGCCCCATGTCCACTGTTTTTTCCCCGGCGAGATGTGGTGATTAGCAACGTGCAGGATACCAGCTTTTACGGCATGATCATAGCCGCCGACAAAGTTGTAGTCCGAGTGGTAAGCCATATATGAGGTGGGTACAGGAATGTTTTTATAGCGCGAGATATCTACTCCAGCGCCATAATCGACCTTATAATAGGTTCCTGTGGCAAAGGGAAACCTGGATACGTCCCGCTTGCCGTGATCGAAGACAGCATGGACGTCAGGCGGAAAGACCGATTGCGTCTGATCGTTGGCGGATACCGCTGGATTGGCCCACCACAAAAATGTCTGCGGCTCTGGCGTCCGGTTATAGAGTTGTACGCGAATTTCCAGGTAAGCTTTGCCCGGATAGAGGGTGAAACCTGCCGTCATTTTTGTTCCATACATGCGGTCGATTTCGCTGATCCAGACGGTTTTGCTGCCATTGCTTTGTTGCTCAATGCGCTGTTCGACCGGCCCAAATGTATTCGGGCGATGATGCTGCGGCCAGTTGAACTCAATTCCGCCCGCGATCCAGGGACCGGCAAGCCCCACCAGCGCCGGTTTAATGACACGATTGTAGTAGACAAAGTCATACGTGTTGGTTTTATCGAGCGCGCGATAGATACGCCCACCGAGTTCCGGCATGATCTCAATGTGGAGGTACTCATTTTCAAGAAAAACCATGCGATACGCCACTAGCCTCTTCTCGTCTTGAATCTTGTCCACAACCGGGTACGGGTATACCTTTCCTGTGCTGCCTTGATAGACTCGTTTCTCCAAAAAAAGAGGGTTTCTATTCGGTTCCCCGATACCATACGACGGAATGGCAACATCCTCTTCCCAAACACGAACCTGGGAATCTGTCATTGCTATTTCCTCCCCTCGCATTCATGCGTTCCCTGGTGAAAGACAATGAGTTTGCTCACCTTGCGGAAAGTATACCTTATCTTATCGTAATTTACCATAGCAAAACAAGGGGGAACTTATGAAATCATAAATAATGGCAGCAGAAGAAATGGCAAAATCGGAGCAAAAATGGCTCTATAACGTGTTTTCGCCGCTTTCCATCTGAAGATCAAGAGTTTTGAGCAATTTTCCTTGTCTATCTGAGTTTCGCTTCCGAAACTCTTGACAAATATATATAAGTTTGTGTAAACTTATGATCATGCCGAGGTTGTGAAATGAAATCCGGTGGAACACTGCCGCCTGTAGCTGGGCAATTCATTGCGCCAGTATCGGCCAGATGATATCGCTGACTGGCGCAATGAATTGCCCAGCTACACGGGTCCACCTATTTGGTGTGACATGAAATTAGAGGGGTCAACAGGCTATGGATGAGTCGAGAGCTGATGGGGATGTACCCGCGGAGATGCGGCGAGAGCAGATACTTGCTTTCGTGAAAGGCCAGGATTTTGCGCGAGTTAGCGATCTTAGCGCTAGGTTTCATGTGTCAGAAGTCACAGTCCGCGGTGATCTGGATGTTCTCGCGGAGCTAGGACATATCCGGCGCATTCGAGGCGGCGCTATGCCCCGGACAGTGCCTCATCCAGAACGTCCCTTTGAAGAGATGCAAAGCGCGCGCGTCGATGAAAAGGCGATTATTGGTCGCCTGGCGGCAAGTCTGGTGTCTCAAGGAGAAACGCTCATTTTAGACGTTGGAACGACGACTACGGCCGTCGCCCGCGCGCTTGTCAAGCGTGAAGATTTGTACGATATTGTCGTATTTACCAACTCGCTGAATATCGCGCTTGAACTTGAGCCAGCTATACCCCGTTTTACGGTTGTTGTGACTGGCGGCACACTGCGCCCTATGCAGCACTCTCTGGTTGATCCGTTGGGCGGGCTGATGATTGAGCGGATAAACGCTCATACCGTTTTCCTCGGTTGCAACGGCATCGATCCGCAAGGCGGTATCACCAATGTGAATCTGCCTGAAGCGGAAATGAAACGCCGCCTGTTACAGGCGGCACGAAGGTGTATTGTGGTCGCGGACGGCTCTAAAGTCGGAGGAATAGAACTGGCCTTTCTTTGTAGCGTAGATGAAATCGATTTGCTCATTACCGATAGCTCGGCGGACCCGGCAGTCGTAAGCGCTCTACGCGAAAGGGACCTTGAAGTGCTATTAGCGAGATAAGCTTTATCTCACGGCTTTTGTGAACGAGCAGTACCGGCATGGTAAGAACAATGAAGCGCAAATCACTTTGAGCAGAGGAAAGGAGGTATCCATACGTTCTATCTATCTCAATTCCTAAGAGATAGTGGAGGCTACCTGGACAATCATCCGTATATCTCAATGCACATAGTGATGTCTTTTCATCATTATATGTCGTCATCCTCACAACGATAGGAGCAAGGTCAATGAACGACACAAACCGGCTTATCCAGGACTTAACCGAAGGGAGAATCGGGCGGCGCGATTTTGTATTTCGTGCGCTGGCGCTTGGCGTTTCCCTCACTGGCATAGAGTCCATTCTAGCCGCGTGCGGTGGCGGCAGTAGCGGTAGCTCGAATAGCAGCACGCTCAAGTATGCCAACTGGGCATCTGCCGAGTCGGCGACGAAAGCGCAGATTGATCAGGCCATTAAAGACTTCGAGACGCAGAACAACGCTACGATCAACAACATTCCTATCCCCTTCGACCAGATGCTGCAAGAGCTGACTACCATGACCAACGGCGGCAACCCACCCGACGTGATGGAACTGAGTGGCAACTGGCCGTATTCCCTGGGCGGCAGCGGCGCGCTGCAACCGCTCAACTCCTACATTGGTAATTGGCGTAATGACGCTTTCCCCAACAGCTTCGAGGTAGGGACGTACAAAGGGCAAGTCTATGCTGTTCCCTTTAGCATCTCGCCGCACGGCTTCTGGTACAGCAAGGATTTGATGACTCAGGCGGGCCTGGATGCTACGAAACCGCCGACCACGATGGATGAACTCAATAGCCAGATGGCAACGCTGCGCGCCAAACTGCCCTCCGATGCCTATCCCATCGGTATCGACATATCTAAGACCGAATATGCCCTCGTCGGTTTCTGGCCCTGGATCTGGACCTTCGGCGGCAATCCGATGGTGGACGACGGCAAGGGAAACGTCACGATCAATTGGGCTGACGACGGAAC
>Ga0102924_1002817_pt1 | contig 18621 bp, 20 predicted proteins | sample PaiPotPPM11metaG_FD_80116 | JGI IMG/M metagenome (GOLD analysis project Ga0102924, IMG submission 80116) | Iron sulfur acid spring bacterial and archeal communities from Banff, Canada, to study Microbial Dark Matter (Phase II) - Paint Pots PPM... ...
GATCGCGGATGGCTACGATCACCGAAACCGGCTCTTCAGTCTCGACCGGGATGCCGGCTGGCGAAGGTCGGCCGCCAGGCTCGCCGGCCTGCGACCTGGCGACACCGCACTGGACCTCTGTTGCGGCACCGGCAAACTCGCCCACGAGCTGCTCCCTTACGTCCGCCCCGGGGGGAAGGTGATCGGTATCGACTTTTCCGACCGCATGCTCGCGATCGCCAGGCGGCTCGAACCTGCTGTCGAGTTCGTCCTCGGCGACGCCAGCAAGCTGCCCTATGCGGAGCGCAGCGTTGCTGCAATCACGATCGGCTTCGGGCTGCGCAACCTGGTCGATCGAGACGGCGGTCTGAAGGAGATGTTCCGGGTGCTCAGGCCCGGCGGTCGCCTCGTGGTCCTCGAGTTACCGCCCCCACCAGGCGGGCCGCTCCGGTTTCCGTACGCCTTGTACCTCAGCCGGGTGATGCCTGCGGTTGCCGGCGCCCTCAAGCCGGGTGAGGAAAGTGCCTACCGCTACCTCTCGGACAGCGTGCGGGCATTTCCCCGCCCCCTGGAACTGGCAGAGCAGTTGCGCGCCGTGGGATTCGATTCGGTGGAAATGAAACGCCTCACCTTCGGCATCGCGATGGTTCACGTCGGGATCAAGCCGAGCTAGACCTACACTGATGGGCATGCCCTCGCTCTGGGCTGCGCCCAACGTGCTCAGCTTCTCCCGCATAGCCGCGGCACCGATCCTGTACGCATTGATCGTCTCGACGGCGCGCTTCACCCTCCTGGTGGCGGTGGCGGTCTTCATCGCCGCCTCACTTACGGACACGTTCGACGGCGAGATCGCTCGACGGAGGCGGTTGGTATCGGCGCTCGGAATCTACCTGGACACGACCGCCGACAAGATTTTGATAGCGGTGCTGCTGATCGCGCTGGCGGTCGTCCACCTGGCGCCCGGATGGATGGTGGCGGTGATCATCGCCCGGGAATTCCTGGTCACCGGCCTGCGCAGCTACGCAGCGGCGCTTGGGGTCGTCATCCCCGCGGGAGGTTGGGGCAAGGCCAAGACCTTGATCACGATCGTCGCCCTGATCCTGGTGCTCTTTTCAGGTGACGCCCTGCGGGGCGGCCTGCTGAGCGCGACCGCAGCGCCGGGCAGCCTGCTGCTCGCTCCGCTGGGGCCATTCACGGTTCCGGTCTGGGCCCTCCTGGTTGCCGTGATCTGGACGATCGGCTCGGGTCTCGAATACATTCGCGGTGCCATCCCGCTGCTCACCAGGCCTGTGCCACCGGTACCGCGAGCGGTTGCCGGCTCGGCTGCTGATCCCTAGTTCGGTTCGACCTCAGAGTCGCACGGCGGTGCGAAGCAGCTGCTTCAGGCGATCGGGTTGTCGCCGGTAACGCTCCCACTCGGCCGGAGTCTTTGTCACCTTCTCCAGCAGCGCCCAGAGGACCGAGTTGACCGGGGTGGGCACCCCCTGCAAACGTCCGGCATCGACCACGGCGCCGTTCAGGTAGGCGGCCTCGGTGCGACCCTTGCCCCGGCTGAGGTCCCACCACAAAGACGGCATCTTGCTGCCGCGCGCCCCGCCGATCCTCGGCTCGAGGATCATCTGCGCCAGCAACCGGGGGAGCTTCATGACCCGGCTCAGGGTCGGGACTGGAAAGCCCGGCAAAACGACGATCGGCAGACGCATTTTCTCCATCACCGCGACCGCTTCCATGAACGCGGCGCGTTCATATCCGAATAGCTCGCTGTCCGCGAAGACATGGCTCGGCGGCAGATCCAGGATGGCGCTCTGCGCATTTCCCAGCATGTTCAGGAGCAGCTTGGACCATTTCATCGACCGGAAGTCGGTGTAGCGCCGGCCTTTCAGGCCTGCCACGTCCAGCTTCCGCACCAGGGGCGCCACATTCACTTCCGGCGATACCGGCGCGAGTGCCACGCCCCCCCGACGTGAGTGCTGGTGCACCAGTCCTGGCTCGTCGAGGCTAACCGGTAGCGTCAGGCTGCCGGCCAACAGGGCCTGATCGGGAATTGCCGAAGCAATCGTTTCCTCGTTCCCGACGCCATTCTGGAAACTACCGAGGATGGTACCGGGCCCAAGCGCGGCTGCCAGCTGCTGGACGGCGTCCAGGGTGTCGTAGCCCTTCACGGTCAGAAAGACGTAATCAAAGGGGCCGCCGGCCTCGGCCAGCGTCTGGCGCGCCGCTCTCACGGACTGGCTGCTGACCTTTCCCGCGACCATGGTCCGTAGCCCGTCTCGCGCCACGGTGTCGACGTGCGGGGGGCGGCCTACCAGCGTCACCTCGCTGCCGGTGGCCGCCAGCCTGGCCCCGAGCAGCGACCCCACGGCGCCGGCGCCGAAGAGGAGGAAGCGGGATTGTCCATCCGGGGCGGGCCGCTCGGACACTACTGGGTGGTGATCTTCAGCTCACGGCCGGAGGCGAGCCGCTCGATGTTGCTTCGGTGCCTGTAAAAGACGAGGCCGGCGAGCCCGATTCCAAGCAGGATGACGGACCAACCGACCGGCCGCCAGGCCTGCCAGCCGATCAGGTGAAGTGCCACCAGGCTGAAGAACGCGACTGAGACCGCCACCAGCGAGGCGAGTGAGGCAAGCTTGGTGAAGCGGATGACAAAGAACCACGCGAGAGCGCTGAGCACCAGGGCGACCGGCGCGAGCACCAGCATCACACCTCCGGAGGTGGCGACTCCCTTGCCGCCCCTGAATCCGAGATAGATCGACCACGTGTGCCCCATCACCGCCGCAAGACCAATCAGGGGGAGCGCGATCTCGGGAGACTCGACGCCGATGAGGATCCCCGTCAGGACGGGGATGACGCCCTTCAATCCGTCAGCGATCAGGGTCGTGGCAAAGGCACCCGGGCCGCCAGCCCGATAGACATTGGCGGCGCCGATGTTGCCGCTGCCGAGCCGGCGTACGTCCTGGTTACGATAAATCTTCATTACCAGCCAGCCAGAGGGAACGGAACCCAGCAGGTAGCCGAAGGCCAGCAACGCGAGCACTTTCAGCATGGGGCGTCCGGGTGGACGCCTTCACTATAGCGCCAGTTTGGCGGCTTTCAGCGGTCCCTTAAAACTCCGGGCGGTCGCGGCAGTTCGAGGACGAACTCGCTCCCCGCGCCAGTGCGGCTGCTGACCGTGACGCGCCCCCCATGCGCCCGCGCAACCTCACGCACCATGTAAAGCCCGATGCCCATTCCGACCTGATGCTGGTTCTCGTCGGTTTCGATTCGGGCGAAGCGCTCGAAGAGCAGCTCCTGGTCGGAGGCGCTAATGCCGAAGCCGTCATCGAGGACGCTGACCCGCCATGAGGTGCCGCTGGAAGATATGCCCAGGTCGATCCGGCCACTCGGGGACGGTCGGAACCGGATGGCGTTGTCGAGCAACTCACGAACGGCGAGCCGAAGCCAGTAGGCGTCGCCGGTGACCTCGGCACGCCGTTCGCCGAACTGAAAGTCGATCGCCAGGTCCGGAAACCGACGCCGCAGCTCATCCACCACAGGCGCCAGCAGTCCAACCAGGTCGAGGTCTTCCCTCGCGAGCGATGGGCCGAGCTCATCGAGGCGTGCCACCAGCGAGAGGTCGTTGATCAGCCGGCTCAGGTGTTTCGCTTTCTCGTAGATCCGTATGCCAGCCAGATGCTGGTGTTCCGCGCTTAGTCCACCCTGGGCCAGCAGGGAAGCGTAACCGTGGATGACGCCCAACGGCGTGCGGAGCTCGTGGGCGGCAAGGTTAAGGAATTCCGTTTTGGTGGCGTTCATCTCGAGCAGGCGGGACAGGTCCCCACCGCGAAGAGGCTCGGCGCCCGCAACCAGTCCTACCAGGAGGTGTTCGATGGAGCGATCCGCTCCCTTGAGTGGCCTGATGAACCATTGCCAGAACCGGTTGGCGATCAGGGGCATGGCTTCAAAGGCGCGGCCGGAGATGGCAACGTCGCGATACGGCCTGCGGTCTGCCAGTGGATGCGAGGCGGGGATCAGTTCCACAATCGAACGCCCGACAGCTTCCGTCGCGGGCCGCCCCAGCGCGTCAGCCATCTGATCATTGAGCGTGAGGATGCGAAGCTCCTCGGCGTGAACTATGGCGATCGCGATAGGGACCGCCTGGATCACCTCGGTGACGGGCGTCAGGAAGCGCTCGGAGAGGGCTGTTTCGAGCAGTTGTGCGATCGCTTCGGAACGCCGGTCCAACGTGCAAAACCTCCTCAGATCGGCTGATAGACTGGTCACGCTCGTGGCAGACGCCGACAGACTCAATGATGAAAGCACATATCAACGCTGTTTTGCCTGCGGCACCAAAAACGAGACCGGTCTCAAGCTGGTGTTTCGTAGAGAGGGAGACCGCGTGGTAGCTGATTTCATCCCCTCGGTCGGGCAACAGGGGTTTCCCGGAGTATTGCACGGCGGCATCATAGCCACCCTCCTCGACGAGACCATGGGCCGGACGGGTGCCCTGCGCCGGGAGTGGCTGATGACGGGCAAGCTGGACGTTCGCTATCGGAAGCCGGCTCCTATCGATCGGCCAATGAGGGTGTGGGCTGAGATCGCGCGGGAGCGCGAGGGGGCGATCGATGCGGTCGGCGCGGTCGAGCTGCAGGATGGCAGCGTCGTGGCCGATGCTCGGGGCATCTTCCTGCGCATGCCGGAACAGGTCGCCAACAAGGCACTGGCGCAGTACCCGGAATTCCTCAATTACTGGCAGGAGTAGTGTGCCCCGATCGCACCTCTTCGGGCCGGAGCACGATGAGTTTCGTGCCACCGTCCGGCGCTTCATCGAGAAGGAGGTTCGACCGCAGGTGGATGCCTGGGAGGAAGCGCAGCAATTTCCACGCGATCTTTTCACCCGCTTCGGGGCCCTCGACCTCCTCGGGCTGAAGTATCCGGCGGCCTACGGCGGGACCGAGGCGGGAGTTGTCTACGAGGCTGTCCTCTTTGAAGAGCTCGCTCGCTGTGGCTCGGGCGGCGTGGCGGCAGGAATCGGTGCCCACATTGCGATTGCCACGCCACCGATTTTTCGCTTCGGTGACGAGGCGCAACGGCAGCGCTGGCTCGCGCCTGCGATCGGCGGCAAAATGGTGGCCGCCCTGGGAGTTACCGAGCCTGGCGGAGGCTCGGACATCGCGCACGTCGAAACCACCGCTCGCCGGATCGGCGATGAGTACGTGGTAAACGGATCCAAGATGTTCATCACCAACGGTGTCCAGGCCGATGTCGTGGTGCTGCTGGTACGCACCACGCCGGAGGGCGGTCATCAGGGACTGTCGATGCTGGTGGCGGAACGCGGCATGCCCGGCTTTTCCGTCGGGCGCAAGCTGAACAAACTTGGCTGGCGCGCGTCTGACACCGCCGAGCTCGTCTTCCAGGATTGCCGCGTACCCGTCAGCCACCGATTGGGTGAGGAGAACCGCGGCTTTTACTATGCTGTCCAGAACTTCGAGTGGGAGAGGCTCTGGATCGCGATCGGAGCCGTGGCGGAAGCCCAGCGAAGCATGGAACTGGCGATCGAATACGCCGCTAACCGGGTCCAGTTCGGCAAGACCCTGAGCTCGATGCAGGTGACACGGCACAAGATCGCGGATATGGCGCTGCTGATCGAGCAGGCCCGCCAGCTGACCTACCATGCGCTCTGGCTGCACTCGGAGAAAGTCCCGTGTCCGATGGAGGTCGCGATGGCCAAAATTGCCGCGACCGAGGCAAACGTAAAGGTGGCTGACCAGGCGCTGCAGATCCACGGCGGCTACGGCTACATGATGGAGTACCCGATCCAGCGAGCCTGGCGGGATGCCCGCCTGGGCCCGATCGGAGCCGGGACCAACGAGATCATGCGTGAGATCATCGCCAAGGAATTGGATCTGCAATAGTCACGATCGAACGTGAGATCCTGATCGCCCGGCCGGCTGCCCAGGTCTTCGCGGCTCTTACCGATTTCGGTCCGGGCTCGCCCTGGTACACCCAGGTGGCCGAGGCCCGGGTCGAGCCCGCGGGAGCGATTACGGAGGGGTCCCGTATCACCCAGGTCCATTTCGACGGCGCGCGTCGCGAGGAGACCCGCTACCTGGTCGAAGCTGTTGAGGCTGACCGTCAGTTGCGCCTCCAGTCGGTCGGCGCCAGGCCGGTATCGGTGATCGAATATCAGCTCGCCGACGCTTCTGCCCATACCCGGCTGGCCTGTTCGATCCGCGTCGAGACGGGTGGGCTTCTGCGCCTGGTCGAGGCTCGGCTGCGCCGTGACCTGGAGCGGAAGCTCGAGACGACTCTGGAGAGCTTCAAGGAGTCGATGGAGCTCCGATAGCCTCGGGCGGCGCTGGTTTGCTCATGGGAAGCGCTGGCTAGACTCAAGTTGATGCCCTTCGAAAGCACTTTGCCCTTTTCAGCCCTGGTGGGCCAGCGCACGATGAAACGCGCGCTGCTCCTTAACGCCATCGACCCTGGGATTGGCGGCGTTTTGATCCGTGGCGACCGCGGCACAGCCAAGTCGTCGGCCGTCCGCGCCCTGGCCCGGCTGTTGCCCGACTACGAGGCGGTCGAGGGTTGCCGCTATAAGTGCGACCCGGCGCTGCCTGCCCGATACTGCGACGACTGCCGCCGCAGAGCAAAAACCGGCCAGCTTCCGGTAGTACGACAATCGATGCGCATCGTCGATCTTCCCATCAACGCCTCGGAGGACCGGCTGGTCGGCTCCATCGATATCGAGGCTGCGGTCCGGGCGGGTGCCCGTCGCTTCCAACCCGGCGTGCTGGCCGAGGCAAACCGCAACATCCTCTACGTGGACGAGGTCAACCTACTCGACGACCACCTGGTCGACGTTCTGCTCGACGCGGCCGCCATGGGCCTCAATGTGGTCGAACGCGAGGGTATCTCGGTCATCCATCCGGCACATTTCATCCTGGTCGGCACCATGAACCCGGAAGAAGGAGAACTTCGTCCACAGCTGCTTGACCGCTTCGGTCTCTGCGTCGATGTCCACACGATGACAAACATCGACGAGCGGCTTGCGGTCATGGAGCTGGAACGGGATTTCCTGCAGGATGCCGCGGCAGTGATCAACCGGGCTGCCGTTTCAGAGGACGAGCTTCGAAAAACGCTGGAGGCGGCGCGCGTGACGCTCGCCTCGATCGTGCTTCCGGACGCGATCAGGGCGCTGATCGCTCAGCTTTGCCTCGATGGGTCGGTAGCGGGTCATCGCGCCGACCTGGTCGTCTCCAGGACAGCGAAGGCAATAGGCGCGCTACATGGAGCTGCCGAGGTCGAGCTCGACGACGTGGTCGAGGCCATGGAGCTTGCACTGGCCCACCGACGCCGCGAAGGAGCCGGTGACAGGCATGGCGAGCCGCAGGAGCTCGCGGTGCGCGCCGCCGATCAGCTGGCTCGCATCAACGCCTCGGTTCCAGGCCAGGAAGGAGAGCCTGTCCAGGGCGAGGCGACTCGCAGCGAAGGTGGGGCCGGGGGAGATGCCACCGAAGGGTGGACCACGTCAACGAGCCAGGAGGCACAGTCCGGTGAGGTCACCGACGCCAGCCCGGAAACAGTCATCCAGCTTCCAACCTTCAGTGTCAAGAAGCTCGACCTGCCCCGCGAACGCCGGGCCCGCCGCGCCGCCGGAAAGCGCACCAGCACCAGGAGCGAAACCAGGCGCGGACGCTACGTGCGCAGCTCGCAGGCGGAAAAAGTAACCGATGTTGCCTTCGATGCAACCGTGCGGGCGGCGGCGCCTTACCAGGTCAGCCGGCGCGAGGCGGCGGTTGCTCTGAGTCCCGGCCTCCAGCTGGAGCGCCAGGATCTTCGCCAGAAGGTACGCGAGCGGAAGACCGGTAATTTGATCGTCTTCGTTGTCGATGCCAGCGCCTCGATGGATGCCGAGCAGCGAATGCTGGCGACCAAAGGCGCCATCCTATCGCTTTTGCGTCACGCTTACGTTCGCCGCGACAAGGTCTCACTCGTGGCCTTCAGTGGTCGAAACGCGCGAGTGGTATTGCGTCCGACATCCAGCGTCGACCTGGCGGAACGCCGGCTGGAACGGCTCAACATCGGCGGCACCACCCCGTTGACCCACGGGCTGATGACCGCCCTCAAGCTGATCAAGACGGAGCGCCTGCGTGATCCGCGTGTCTACCCGCTCATAGTCCTGATCAGCGATGGCCGCGGCAACATCAGCCTCTTTGGTGAGGAGCCACTTCTCGAGGCCCAGCGAGCCGCTGCCCAGATCAAGCAAGAAGGGATCCGGGCGATGGTGATCGACTCGACACGGGACTTCAGCAACCAGCCGGGTCACCCCAGGAGCAGGGTGACGAGCCTCTATGGTGCGTACGCGTTCAACGTCTGCGGCGACCTGGCCGAGCGGCTCGGGGGCCGCTACTACGGCCTCTTCGATCTGTCGCAGGCGGCCATCGTCGACACCGTTCAGCGTGAGATGCTTAGATGACGATGGAGCGATTTACCTATCCCTTTTCGGGGATCGTTGGCCAGGACAAGATGAAGCTCGCCCTGGTGCTGAATGCGATTCATCCGGCGATCGGCGGGGTCTTGATACGGGGCGAAAAGGGCACCGGCAAATCTACCGCCGTCCGGGCGCTGGCGCGCCTCCTGCCGGAGTTGACGGGTGTCGCCGACTGCGTCTACCGCTGCGACCCAGACGCAACCGAGGCGCTCTGCCCCGACTGTCGCGAACGGATGGCGCGCGGTGAGACGCTGCCACGGGCCCGCCGGCGGATGCGCGTCGTGGAACTGCCCATCAATGCCTCGGAGGACCGGGTCGTGGGCGCGATCGACATCGAGGCAGCGATCAAGAGCGGGGAGCGACGCTTCGAGCCGGGCGTGCTTGCCGAGGCCAATCGCAACATCCTCTATGTCGATGAGGTCAACCTGCTCGACGACCATCTCGTAGATGTCCTTCTAGACGCCGCCGCAATGGGCGTAAACGTGGTCGAGCGCGAGGGGATCTCGATCTGGCACCCGGCCCGCTTCATTCTCGTGGGAACGATGAACCCGGAGGAAGGCGATCTGCGCCCCCAGTTGCTTGACCGCTTCGGCCTCGCCGTGGATGTCGAGGGCATCAAGGATATCGGCCAGCGTGTCCTGATCGTCGAGCGTCGCGAGGAGTGGGAGTCCGACCCGGCAGGCTTCAGTCAACGATTTGCGGAGGAGGATGCCGACGTTGGTCGACGTATCGCCGACGCGATCGTTCGCTTCCCCTCCGTGGTCATGCCGGTCGCCATCCTCCGCGCCCTGGCGGAGTTGAACGTCAGTCTCCAGGTGGATGGCCACCGTGCCGACCTGGTCGGCCGCAAAGCCGCCCAGGCGCTTGCCGCCTACCGGGGCGTCCCCGAGGTGGGCGTCACCGAAGTTAACGAGGTCGCCGACATGGTGCTCGCTCATCGGGTCAAGGCGAGCGGACGGCGTGAGCTCGGTACGATCGGTCAGAGCGTCTCGAGCATTAAACGGGCTTAAGGGAGGAGTTTCAGATGGCCATCGTAGACAGCGGTATGTGTCTTGGTTGCAAGAGCCCGCTTCAGTCTCTCGGGGTCGAGCACCTGAGGGTCGGGGGAGTCAGCGGTGGCTGGCGGATGTTGATGGGTAGCTGGGCTGAGATTGGCGAGGGCATCCTTGATGTCGAACTGCTCGCCTGCCGGAACTGCCGCCGGATCGAGCTGCGCGTCCCCGAACGCCGCTAACCGAGCCTGCCCGATGAGATCGGCCTGGACCCCCTGAAATCGATCGGCAGATAAACTCCGTCCGTGTCCACGCCCACGCACTTGATCCGCGCCATTTCCGTGATCGCGCACGTCGACCACGGGAAGACGACCCTCTCCGACCGGCTCCTGGAGTACACGGGGACGGTTGCGCCGCGCGACATGGTGGAGCAGGTGCTGGACCAGCTCGATCTCGAGCGGGAGCGCGGCATCACCATAAAGGCGCAGGCCGTTCGCATGCTCTACAAGGCTGACGACGGGAACACCTACCAGATCAACCTGATCGACACGCCCGGGCACGTCGACTTTTCCTACGAAGTGTCCAGGGCTCTCGCCGCCTGCGACGGGGCCATCCTCGTGGTCGACGCCTCCCAGGGTATCGAAGCGCAGACGCTTGCCAATGTGCACCAGGCGCTCGATCACAATCTGACGATCGTCCCGGTCGTCAACAAAATCGACCTCCAGCAGGCTAACCCGGAACTTGTGCGCGAGGAGATCCAGAAGGTAATCGGTCTGCCGGCGGAGTCGGTGATCTTCGCCAGCGCCCGGCAGGGGATCGGGACGAAGGAGATCCTGGAGGCCGTCGTCTCCCGCGTTCCCCCACCCACCGGCGATCGCAGCGCGCCACTGCAGGCGTTGATCTTCGACGCCAAGTTCGATGCCTACCGCGGCGTCGTGACCTACGTTCGCGTCCTGCAGGGGACGCTTCGCCCGAAAATGCGGATCCAGATGATGCAGACAGGCAAGAGCTTTGAGGTGGACGAGGTCGGTGTCTTTCGGCCCGTGCGCACGGAGGTCGAGGACCTTTCAGCCGGCGAGGTCGGTTACCTGATCGCGAATATCCGAAACGTGAGGGATTCGAGGGTGGGCGACACGGTGACTGACGAGGCGAGGCCGGCGTCCGCCCCGCTGCCGGGCTACCGGCACGTGACGCCGATGGTTTACGCGGGCCTGTTTCCAACCGAGACGGATCAGTACCAGCAGCTGAAGGAGGCGCTCGAGCGGCTCCAGTTGAACGATGCGGCGCTGGTCTATGAGCCGGAATCATCGGCTGCCCTCGGCTTCGGCTTCAGGTGCGGCTTTCTCGGCCTGCTGCACATGGACATCGTCCAGGAGCGCCTGGAGCGCGAGTTCGACCTGACCCTGCTCGCCACCGCGCCCACCGTCGAGTACCGGGTCAGGCTTCGCAACGGCGAAGAGGTCCCGGTCGACAACCCGGACCACCTGCCCGATCCGGCTGAAATCGAGGCCATCAGCGAACCAATGGTGCTGGCAACCGTGGTGGTGCCGAGTACCTACGTCGGCAACATGATGGAGCTGAGCCAGGAGCGTCGCGGGGTCTTTCTGAACATGGAGTATCAACCCGGCGACCGGGTGGTCATCACCTACCGGATGCCGCTGGCCGAAATCATCCACGATTACAACGATCAGCTGAAATCGCGCAGCAAAGGCTACGCCTCGTTGGACTACGAGCTGGTCGGCTTCGAAGAGGCCAACCTGGTCAAGCTCGACATCCTGGTCGCGGGCTCGCCGGTCGACGCACTTTCCATGATCGTGGAGCGGAGCAAGGCACACCAGCAAGGGCGTCGCCTCACCGAGAAGCTAAAGACCTTGATTCCCCGCCAGCTCTTCGAGGTTCCAATCCAGGCGGCGATCGGGGGCAAGATAGTCGCCCGAGAGACCGTGCCGGCGTTGCGTAAGGACGTCATCGCCAAGTGCTACGGCGGCGACGTCACGCGCAAGCGCAAACTGCTCGAGAAACAGAAGGAAGGCAAGAAGCGCATGAAGCGGGTGGGAAGCGTCGAGATCCCGCAGGAGGCGTTCATGGCAGTCCTCAGCCTCGACTGATGGAACGGATCAAAAGTCTTTACCTCCACGTGCCCTTCTGCACCTGGCTGTGCAAGTACTGCGACTTCAATGCATACGCGGTGCTGAATGGTCTAATCCCGGCCTACGTCGAGGCGCTCTCGGCTGAAATTCGGGCGTCGGCGAGGACCTTTCCACTTGGTCCGCTGGAGACTGTCTTTCTCGGTGGAGGTACGCCCAGCCTCTTACCGGAGGCCTCCCTTAAGGGGCTGATGGACGAAGTACGGGAGCTCGGTTTGCAGCCCGGCACCGAGGTGACCATGGAGGCGAATCCCAGCAACGTAAACGACTCCAACGCGGCAGCCTGGCTCGCTGCCGGCGTGACGCGGCTCAGCATCGGCATCCAGAGCACCGAGCCAGGCGCGCTTCGCTTCCTGGAGCGGCTGCATTCCGGGGAGGAGGCGCTGGCTGCGATCCGAACCGCTCGAAGGGCCGGCTTCCGCAATATCAGTGGCGATCTTCTCTACGGCATTCCCGGGGTGTCAACCAACCGCTGGCTGGAGAGCCTCGAGGCCGTGATCGACGCTGGCGTGGAGCACATCTCGGCCTATGAGCTGACGGTCGAGAAGGGAACGCGGCTCGGCCAGGAGGTTCGTTCGGGGAAGGTGCAGATGCCGGATGCGGAGCTGCAGCTCGAGCAGTACTGGGCGGCGGTGGACCGGCTCGACCGCGCCGGTTTCAGCCACTACGAGATCTCGAACTGGGCCGCGCCCGTCTTCCCCTCGCGTCATAACCTTGCGGGCTGGCATTACCAGCCGTACCTTGGCTGCGGCGCCGGAGCCCATAGCCTCTTCCGCCACGACGACGGCAGCAGCGAGCGGCGCTGGAACCTCAAGGGTCCGCATGCCTACATCCGCAGGGTTTTGACAACCGGTGAGGCAGTCGAGGGCAGTGAAGTCCTCTCGGCCGCTCGCGCCAGGGGAGAGGCGGCCATGATCGGCGTGCGCCTGCTCGACGGAACGCGGGCGGCGCAGGCGTTCCCGGTCGAGCGCAAGCGCCTGGTCGGAGCCGGTCTCCTGACCGAGCACGGCGACGAGGTCCGGCTTACCCGCCGCGGCGTTGAGCTCGCCAACCAGGTGGGCGCCGCCTTCCTCAGTTAGCTGTTCGACGTGGCTCGGCGCAGAGAAAGATCCCCGAATCCCGCGTGATTTGGAAAGCGCCCTCTGTGGCAATGATCCTTCTGACGACATCATCGATGCGCGCCATCTCCTTGTCTGAAAGGCCCAGCATCATGGATCCGACATAAGCCGTTACCGCTGATACGTCGGTCACCTGCAGCGGGTTCTGCTGGCGCACTATATAGACTGAGCCAAAAAATGGAACCAGCTGCTCTGTTCCGTTTTCAAGCCCAAACCGAGTGGCCGAGAGCTGCACGGCAGCTGCCTTCGGGCCGATAAGGTCGTCCAGCTCGCGCATGTGCGCGGCTCCATTCGTGGCTGCATAGAAGCGGCCGTTCGGTCGTAAAACGCGGACGACCTCCGAGAATGCCGATTGACGATCAGGGACGTGGTATAGCACGTGATTTGCGATGACGATGTCAAATGACTGGTCGGCACCTGGGAGGTGGCCCGCGTCTGTATGGGTGAATTCCACTCCCGCCATCCCCGCGAGCTGAGCCTTGGCTGCTGTCAGCATCCCCGGCGAGGCGTCAGAAAGGGTTAAACGAAGACCATTGGGTAGTCGATCTCGGTTGTCGCTCCATAACACCCCGGTCCCGGCTCCCACCTCCAGAACGCGGGCGCCTTCCGGCATTGGCATTTGCGCAAACACCCACCGGCTCCAGCTGATCGGATCGGTGCTGAAACGCCGGTGCAAATCAATCCTGGCATTCAGATTGGCGTCGTTGCCGTACTGCTCGCCATGACTTCCGCCTGGAGTCACGTCGGCTCGGTCCTTCGCTGGGCAAGGACCTTACCCATCACCTGCTCGAACACCTCGTAGGGCTGGGCGCCCATCACCAGGTAGCGGTCGGCGATCACATGCGCGGGGATGCCGCTGATTAAGAGGTCGAGGGCTTCGGCGCGGCGTGCGTCCAGGTAGTCGCCGTAGACATTGGCTCGAACGGCGCCTTCCATGGCGTCGACGTCAAGCCCGAGACGAGTGCCGATCTCGCGCAGCACACCCAGGTCGGAGACGTCGCGGCCCTTCAGCCAGTAGGCCTCGAATAGGGCCCTGTGCATGGCATCGAATAGCCCGGCGGCCCGGGCGAACTCGGCCGCCTGCAGGGCCGGGCGTGAGTTGATCAGCCGCCTGTGGTGGTGCAGCTCGAGACCGACCTGGGCAGAGAGCCGGGCCAGGCCCGACTCGATCTGGGCGCGGTAGGCAGGCGGCAGCACCTCGTCGCGATCGCGACCTTCGGGTGGGATCTCCGGGTGCAACTCATATGGGACCCAGTCGATCGTGACGTCGTATTCCCGCTCGAGCTGCTCGACCCGGACCAGGTCGACAAAGCAGAACGGTCAGACGTAGTCGGAGTAGATCCGGACTGCCGTGGCCATCCCCGCAGGATAGCCCCTACAATGGGCTTTAGCACTCTCCGATCGAGACTGCCAATATGGTGGAACCGAGTCCTCTCGACGAACGCAAACAGCGGATTCTCAAGGCGGTAGTCTCCGACTACACGCTTACCGGCGTGCCGGTGGGATCCCAGGTGCTCGTCGCCAAGTATTTCCTGGCGCTCTCTTCGGCGACGATCAGGAACGAACTGGCCGACCTGGTCGGGACCGGGTACCTCCAGCAGCCGCATACCTCGGCCGGCCGGATTCCGACGGACCGCGGCTACCGGTACTTCGTCGATTTCCTGATGCAACCCGAGTCCGCTCCGGCCGCCGTCCGGCGCGCCGTCAGGCAGGAGTTCGAGAGCGCCCCCCACCAGCTGGAAGGCATCCTGGAAAAGGCGGCGATGGTCCTGGCCCAGATCACCGAGAACGTGTCTCTCCTCACCGCCCCTCAGCTCAGCGAAGCGAAGCTCAAGCATATCGACCTCGTCTCCCTCGAATCGCAGTCCGCCCTGATCATCCTGGTTTTAGAGGGCAACCTGATCAAGCAGCAGATCGTCAACCTGGAGCACCCCATCTCGCAGGAAGACCTGAGCCGGATGGCGGCGATGTTGAACCGCAAGCTTCGCGGTCAGAGCGCCGAGGAACTGTCCGCCCGCATCGGTCAGCTTGGTACAGATCGGAGCGAGCAGCGGCGCATACTCGAACGCCTGGTCGAGTCGATCAAGAATCACCAGGCGCAAGGGCAGACGGTTGTGCTTCACGATGGCGTGCGAAATCTCCTGCGTCATCCCGAGTTCGTCGAGGTCAACCGCCTCGAGGAGCTGCTGGAGCTGATCGAGCAGGGGGCGCAGCTCGCGACCATCCTGCAGCAGGTGGCGTTTGAGAAGGACGTCGAGATCATCATCGGCCGCGAGAACACCAGCAGCGGACTTCGCGAGTGCAGCCTGGTGCTTACCACCTACAAGATGGCCGATAAAGTGCGGGGGACGGTCGGTGTCGTGGGGCCCACCCGGATGCGGTACGGTCAGGTGGTGGCCAGGGTCCGACTGGTAAGCCAGATGATCACTGAATCGCTTGCCGGCCGAAGCTGATTTAAGGAAGCCTGAGAGCGGGTAAGAAGCAGGAGATGGCAGCCAGAGAACGACACCCCGACGAGGCGTCCCAGCAGCAAGAGCCAGTGGACCAGCGTGCCAGCTTCGCGGCTGGGAGCGCCCCCGAGCCGGAAGCGGAGCCGGTCGCGCAGGCCGGTCGCGAGGAGGCCCAGGCCACCTTGGCCCGCTACCTGCGCCTGGCAGCCGACTTCGAAAACTACAAGCGACGTACGCGGCAGGAACTGGCGGACCGGGCGCAGTACGCCAACGAGGAGCTCTTGCGCAGGCTGCTGCCCATCCTCGACAATTTCCGCCGGGCGCTGGATCACACTCCGGCGGATCTCGATCCCGGATGGCTGGAGGGGATCAAGCTGGTTGCGCGGCAGTTCGAGGCAACCCTGGCCGCCCAGGGCCTGACGCCGATCCCAGCGCTGGGTGAGAAGTTCGACCCGACTCAACACGAGGCGATCGCGCGCCACGAGACGGAGGAGGAGGAAGAGGGGACCATAGTGGAGGAGATGCAGCCGGGCTACCGTCTTCACGACCGGGTTTTGCGGCCTACCCTGGTCAAGGTTGCCCAGCCCCCGGCGTTGAACTCGTAGCGTGGCGATCAAAAGGGACTACTACGAGGTCCTCGGCGTCGCGCGGACGGCCACCCCGGAGGAGCTGAAACGCGCCTACCGCAAACTGGCGCTCCAATTCCATCCCGACCGCAACCCCGACGATCCCCAGGCCGAGGCGCGCTTCAAAGAAATCAACGAAGCCTATGAGGTACTGAGCGACCAGGCAAAGCGGCAGCGGTACGACACCTTCGGGCACGCCGCCTCGCAGGGGACAGGCTTCGACTTTGGCGGAGCGGGCTTTGGAGGCAGCGTCAATGACATCTTCGACATGTTCTTTGGCGCTGCCGCGGGACAGAGGGCCCGTTCCGGCCCTCGTCGCGGCGCTGATCTCCGCCTCGACCTGAAGATCAATTTCGAGGACGCCGTCTTCGGGATCGAACGAGAGCTGACCATCCCGCGGGCAGAAGGCTGCGCCACCTGTAACGGCAGCGGAGCCGAGCCAGGCACCTCCGCCCAGACCTGTCCTCAGTGTCGCGGCAGCGGCCAGGTGCGGCGGGCGAGCCAGTCTATCTTCGGCCAGATCGTGAATGTGGCGAGTTGCCCTCGTTGCAACGGTGAGGGTCGCGTGATCGAGAAGCCATGCCGAAAGTGCGCCGGGACTGGTCACATGCCGGGCGAGAAGAAGATTCGCGTCAACATCCCGGCCGGGGTGGATTCCGGCTCCCAGATCCGACTTTCGGGTGAAGGCGAGCTCGGTCCGCGGAATGGCGAAGCCGGAGATCTCTACATCGTGATCCAGGTACGACCTCATGCCGTCCTCCGTCGCAACGGGACCGATGTCGTGTATGAGCTGCCCCTGAGCGTGGCTCAGGCCGCACTCGGTGACACTGTCGAAATCCCCACCGTTGACGGCCCCGAAACCCTCGAGATCCCGGCGGGGACCCAGTACGGAAAGACTTTCCGCGTTCACGGCCGTGGCGTGCCGCACCTCAGATCGGGGCGCCGGGGCGACCAGATCATCTATGTGCGGGTGGTCATTCCGACCAACCTGACCGAGGAACAGAAGACGGCGCTGAGGCAACTGGGCGGCGTCAGCGGCAAGCCCCAGCACATCGAGAAAGGCTTCTTCGATAAGTTCAAGCACGCCATCGGACTCGAGTAGGGACCGGCACCTAGACTAGACCGCGTGTCACCGGCGCTCAGGCTGATCCTCGGACTCGGGATGGCGGCGACGGTCGTTGTCGTGCTGGCCGGGCCGCGCTGGCGCGGCAACTTTTACCGGAGCTGGTTGAAACCTCGGCTGGTTGCGTTCGGCATCATCGTCGTGTTGCTGGCCACCGCCTCCTACGTGTACCGGGTCGTCAATGCCCTCCACACCCACGGATGAACCGGCGTTTCCGCGTCACCTTCCGCCCGAGCGGCACGATCGTCGAGGTTGGCGAGGACGAGTGCGTTCTGCCCGCCGGCTTGCGCGCCGGCATCCAGCTTGCCTACGACTGCGGAAAGGGCCGCTGCAAGACCTGCATGGTCAGGGTGGACGGCATCATCGACCAGTCGGACGCCTGGCTGATCAGCTCGAGCGAACTCGCCGAGGGGTATGCCTTGATCTGCGTCGGCAAACCGCGGAGCGATCTAACCGTGCACGCGTGAGGAGAGCTCCCTGCGTTTCACCCTGATCGACCTGCTGATCGTGGCGGCCACCCTGCTGGCAATAGGTAGCGGCTACCGGCGCGGTTTCTGGCTTTCCCTTGCACAGTACGCCGGCATGCTCGGCGGGGTGGTCCTCGGTGCGGCGCTGGTTCCAATCGCCATGGACGGGCTGCATGTGACCGGCCCCACCTCGCGTTCGGTGGGCGCCATCCTGGTCCTCGTCATCGTCGGTGCCATCGGAAGCAGCATCGGCTACGGCGTCGGGGAGCCAATCCGGCTGCGGCAGCTGGCGCGCCCCGACCGAGGACGCCGCGACAGCCTGCTCGGTGGCCTTTTCTCCGCCTTTGCCGTGCTCTCCGTGTCGTGGTTCCTCGGCCTGAGCCTGGCGCGCGGCCCGAGTCCCGACCTGGCGCAGGCGATCCAGAGATCGGCGCTGCTGCGCGCCCTCGATTCGGTGGCTCCCCGGCCTCCGGCGTTTCTCGGGCGTGTCGAATCGATACTGTCGGGTGTTCGGTTCCCATCCGCCTTCTCGGGTCTCGAGCCGCTCATTCCCTCACCCCAGGCGGTTCCACCCACGGCCGACACGCCCGGTATCCGTTCGGCGGCCGCCGCCACCTTCAAGATCGTGGGCTACGGTTGCGGCGGTATCGTGTTCGGCAGCGGCTTTCCGGTAGGCTCCGGCCTGGTCCTGACCAACGCTCACGTCGTCGCCGGCACCCATGGAACAACCGTCAGGACGCCGGAAGGTCAGACGCTGAGTGCCCGGGTGGTTGTCTTCGATCCCAACCGGGACGTCGCCATCCTTTCGGTACCACGGCTTGGCGTCGGCGCCCTGGGCAGCGCGCTTGGCCAGCGGGGGACGACCGGGGCCGCGATCGGCTACCCGGGAGGCGGCCCGGAGACGATCGAGCCCGCGGTGGTGGACGGTGAGGTCCAGGCCGAAGGACGCGATATTTATGGCCAGAACCTTGTGGTGCGGCACATATGGATCACCGAAGCGGACGTCAAACCGGGAAACTCCGGAGGTCCGCTGGTCGACCAGGCGGGGAATGTGCTCGGAGTGATCTTTGCCGCCTCGACCAGCCAGCCTGGGCAGGCCTACGCCCTCACCGACGCCGAGGTCCAGCCTGACATCAGCGCTGCCGCCGGCCGAACCCAGGCGGTCGATGTCGGTCCCTGCGCCCTCGGCTGAGCCTGGGGCACCGCTAACATCTCGGTGGAGTGAAAGAGCACGTCGACAGAGGTTCAGATC
>Ga0102924_1002819_pt1 | contig 18607 bp, 20 predicted proteins | sample PaiPotPPM11metaG_FD_80116 | JGI IMG/M metagenome (GOLD analysis project Ga0102924, IMG submission 80116) | Iron sulfur acid spring bacterial and archeal communities from Banff, Canada, to study Microbial Dark Matter (Phase II) - Paint Pots PPM... ...
GGGTGGGGGTGGTCGGGGTCGTGGCCGTGCCCGTCGTCGAGCTCGCCGGGGTCGTGGCCGTGCGGGGTGTGGGCACCGGCGTTGCTGTCTTCATCACCGTGGTCGGCGTGCGGGCTTTGCTCGGTCACCACCCACCGAGCCTATGGACCCTGTCCTCCTGGGCGCGAGCTTCAGCAGCTCGGCCGCCGACGCCGATCTAGGCTGCGTCGATGGCGGACGAGTCTCTTCGGCCTCTCGTCGACGCGCTCTACGCGGGCACGGGGATCCTCATCGAGGCCGTCCGCGTGGTGCATGGACCGACCCCGGTCGACGAGAAGCTCAGGTGGACTGTCGACATCGCAGCGGCCGCGTCCGGAGCTGCAGCCGCTGGGTTTGTCGTCTACGGCCAAGAAGTGCTGTCCGGGCGGGCCGAGGAGCTCGCTGCGCTTCTGCCCACGATCGGGGCGCTGCTCCGGCGAACACTCGTGGATGGCCAAACGCTCCGGATCGGTGACCTGGCCAACGCCCCGGCCGGGTTCCGATCGTTGCTGGCTGTGCCTGTTCCCGGGCGCGACCAGATGCACGGCGCGCTCGTGCTGGCCGACCGGAAGCCGGACCACTTCGACGCGGCGTTAGAGGCCGTCGCGTCGGCCCTCGCCGCGAACATCGGGGTCGCGCTCGACAACGTTGCGACGAGTGCACAGCTCGCCGCACTGGAGCTCGCCCGCCGCACCGTGGTGCACCAGTTGCAAGAGGCGGTGCGGCCGGCCACCCCTGAGGTCCCCGAGACCGAGCTCGGCGTCTACTACCTCCCAGCCGACCCGCAGTCACCCACAGGTGGTGACCTCTATGACTGGCAGATGCTCCCCGACGGGGATCTGCACGTGGCGGTGGTGGACGTGGTCGGAAAGGGAGTGACTGCGACCAAGGACGCGCTGGCCATCACCCACGCCCTGCGCCTGCTCGTCCTCCAGGGCTGCGAGCTAGGAGACCTCGTGGAGCAGGCTGACGCGGTCTACGGCCGCCACCATCCGGAAGTTGCGGCCACGATGGTGGTCGGTCGATACACCCCATCCACTGGCGTCCTGCGCATCGCGGGTGGAGGCCACCCCCCGGTGCTCGTCGTTCGAGATGACGACACGACGGAATATGTCGAGATCCCGGGCCTGGCACTCGGATGGCCCCGAGCCGGCAGCCTTGGTGTGTCCACAATCGTCTTGGGTCGGTCGGACAGCGCAGTGCTCTACACCGACGGGCTGGTCGAGGCCCGCCGCGACATCGACGTCGGGTTTGCTGATCTCGCCCAGGCCGCGTTGCAGACGTCGCGGTATCCCGCAGTCCACCAAGCCCGAGCACTGGTAGACCGGGCCCTGGCCGGCGCTGTCCGCCGGGACGACACCTTGGCCCTCGTGTTGCGCCGACAGCTCCCGCCCGAACCCGCGGGGGGACGGCGGCTTGCGCCGTTCGCCCACCGGTTCTCCCCGAACCCGGTCGGTGTCAGCCTGGCCCGCCACCTGTTCGGAGACTGGCTGCGATTGCAGGAGGTGGAGCAGCAGGAGATCGAGACACTGGTGCTCGTTGCGTCCGAGCTCTGCGCCAACGCGGTTGTCGCCGCGACCGGGTCGCCTGGCGGCGTGGTGCTACGCGCCCGATCCGAGGGCTGCGACATCGAGATCGAGGTCGAGGACGACGCCGGCGCCTTCGAAGGAGACCTCGATTTCGACCTTGACCTCGAGGAGGCGCCCGACGCCATGGCTGAGTCGGGTCGGGGCCTGTTCTTGGCCCGTGCCCTCAGCCATCAACTCGACATCGAAGTCGAACGCGGGGTCCGTACCGTGGTGCGCTCCCGCCGGCACAACGTGCTCCCCCTGAGCCCGACGTAGCCCGGTTCCCGTCTTCGGACGCTCCGCCGTGGTGCCGGACCTGATTGCCGGCGCCAGGGCCACGCTCGATGACCATATCGACGTGGAGAGCGGTCAACCTGCCGAGAGATGACCCCAATCACGTCTAATGGCTTCCGACATGTCCAGTTCGCGCAGTTATTAGACGTGATTCGGGTCAAGAAAGCGGGAGCGAGCGGGCGGTCCCCGCGTCGGGCCGAACCCGGCCGGATCGCCGTCCCGGTCTGATCGACGTCCCGGCCCAACCGCCGCCCGGCTTCAACCTCGCTGCTCGCGCCGCCGGCCGGCCTCGACGTCGAGCTCCTCGAGGATGCTCGATGCCCCGACCGGAAGGCCCAGTACAAGGTCCCGGAGCGTGTCGGTCACGAACTGCGCCTGATCCACGCCTCGTTGCAGCAACTCCTGGCGCAGAGGGTCGTCGAGCCGTCCCCAATGATCAGCAAGGGTGGTCAGGGTGCCCACGATGACCGCCATCGAGTTCAGCAAGCCGTGGGCCATCACGCCGCTTACGGCGTCCAGCGTCGGAGCTTGCTCGATCGGATCTTCGGCCACCACGGCGGACGCTATCGCCCCAGTGGAGAATCAGCGTTGGCCTAGCCTCCACGTTCGTGTTCGATCCTTACGCCGAGGCCGTGACGATCGGCTTGCGCGACGCCCTTCTCGGCGGGATGACCGCGGTTGATCCGGCGACCGGCGACTGGCGCCACGACTGGCACCCGCGCACGCGCCGCGCCGCATTCGTGGGGGTCGTCGAGGAACGAGCCGGGGACGCACTGATCCTCGTGATCCTGTTCCGGGTCGGGCCCCGTTGGAACGCCGTCTACGGATGGCGTGCCGTCCTGTGGGAGAGCGCGCCGGGCCGAGCCGCCGCTGTCGCCGCCCACCCTGACCCCGACCGGCTGGTCGGAGTCCTGGCGTTGGATCTGATGGAAGGCATCGACGGCGGCCGGTGGGAGCTGCCCGAGGCGGCCGCGGAGCACGCGACGTGGGGGGCCGCCTCGCCGGGCGCGATCACGTGGGTCAGGGTGCCGGCGTGACCCTCTTCGGCGCAGGAGACAACGGCCCGCGTCGGGTGAGCCTGGTGCGGCTGTCTGCCCTGATCGCGCAGGCAGTGGCGGGTGTCGGGCGCGTGACCGTCGAAGGCGAGGTGCACAAGCCCCAGACCGGGCGCACCGGCCGGCAGTGGTTCACGCTGCGGGACCGGGCATCGCAGGTGAGCGTTTCGGTACCGGTGGCCCGGCGCAGCCGGTGCCGGGTGGTGGCCGGGGAGCGGGTAGCCGTGACCGGGCGTCTCGAGTGGACGAACGACTGGGGCCAGCTTCAACTCGTGGCCGAAGAGGTCGTGCCGGTTGGTGAGGGCGCGATCGCTGCGCTGATCGCCGAGACGCGGGCTCGGTTGGGGGCCGACGGACTGCTCGACCGGCCCCGTCACACGATCCCGCTGCTCCCTCGCGCCATCGGTGTGATCTGTGGTCACGAAGCAGCTGTCCGGGCCGACATCGAATCGGTGGTCCTGGCCCGCTACCCCGGTTATCCGGTGACGTTCGTGACGACCACGGTCTCCGGACCGGGGGCGGTGGACAATCTGGTCAGCTCCCTTGCGGACCTTGATGTGAGGCCCGAGGTCGAGGTCATCATCCTGGCGCGCGGCGGAGGAGACAGCACCGCCCTGCTCCCGTTCAGTGACGAGGGGCTCTGTCGTGCGGTGGCCGCAATGGCAACGCCGGTTGTCGCTGCAATCGGCCACGACGGAGATCGGCCTCTGGTAGACGAGGTCGCCGATCTTCGCTGCGGCACACCGTCGATCGCCGCCGCGGCGGTCATCCCGGACCACGCCGTCTTGCGGGCGCAGATCGACAGTCTGCTGTCCTCGGTCGCGATCGCGGCGCGGGCTCGGATTGACGAGGCCCGTGGTCGGTTGGCTCGGGTGGACCGGCGGGCAGCCGCGGTGGCCGGAGTCGACCGGGCTCGAGAGCGACTCGACCGGGCCGCGGCGACGCGGGATCTGGTCCACCCGCGACGCGAGCTCGACCGAGCGGTAGCGAGGCTGGAGCGGGTGGACTGGTTCACAGCTGCCGCCCCGGCTCTGGCCGTCGCCGAGCGACGGCTCGCGGCGGCCCTGGATCAGATCGAGGCGCTCAGCCCGGTGCGGGTGCTCGAGCGAGGGTATGCGGTGGTCCGAGACTCAGTCGGCCGCGTGATCCGTGACGCCTCAGACCTCGCGAGCGGAGCCGAGATCGAAGTGACCGTTGCCCGGGGCAGGTTCGCCGCATCCGTGACCGATGGAGGCCAGTGATGTCGCAAGCCGTTCCGTCTGACCTGTCGAAGCTGAGCTTCGAGGCTCTTCTCGACCTGCTCGAGCAGATGACCCGCCAGATGGCCGCCGGCGACATCGGGATCGAAGCGGTCGCCGACCTCTACGAGCAGGCCGGCCGCCTCCACGCCGAAGCGGCCGACCGCCTCGAACGGGTCCGCCGGCGCCTTGGCACGCTGACCGAAGGCGGCACGGACGACGATGGCCCCGAGCCCGGCGACTGAGCCCACCCCTCGACTCTCAGCTCCTCGGCCACTCGTGGCTGAAGCAGCGATGAGAGCGGATGCCGGGCGCCCAGACGCCCCAGACGCCACCGATGACCTTCCGACCCCGCTCTGTCCATGCGAACGCGGCCGGGTCCATCACCCGTCGCGTCGACTGGACCACCCCTCCCTCGTGCACGGTGTAGCCGGACCACGTGCCTGGAAAGTCCTTGGTCGACCCGGTCTCGGCGACCACGATCGGGCCGTGTTGGTGGTATCGGTGACGGTGGCTGTGGCCGGCCAGGACGAGGGTTGACGGGTTGGCCCGAGCGATGCCGTCGAGCATGGGGATCGCGCTCGCGGCGGGGATGCCGGAGGGGTACAAGGTGGGATAGCGGAACCGCTGCGGGTAGTGATGCAGGGCCACGATCGCGGCGTGCGGAGCGGTCGCGCACAGCGCCGTCGTCGCCTCGCGGAGCGGGGCCTCGATCACCCCATTCCCGTGCCTCCAGCGAGCGGTGGGCGTGGCGATGAGTCTCACCCCCTCGAGGTCGAGATGGTCTGGGCGCCCGGCAGTGAGGTGCAAGCCGTGACGGGCGAGGATCGGATCTCCGGCGACGGCAAGGCTCTTGGTCTCGTGATTGCCCTCGATCCAGAGCACGGGCAGAGCCGTCGCCGCGACGAGCGAAGCTGCGGTCTCCCATTCGTTCGGCGCCCCGTTCTGGGTCGCATCCCCCTTGATCACGATCGCGTCCGCGCCCCACGCAACCGCTTCGGTCAGGGCGGCGCGGAAGCAACGGGCCGCGTGCGGGTCGGCCGGGTCGTCCTCCCAGATGGGTCGGAACGTCCCGAACGACCGAGAGCCCACGTGCATGTCGTTGAACGTCGCGACCCGGGACAGAACCGGCCCCGACGGAGGGGTGAGGGTCCGGGCCCGGAGCCGGTGCCCGGCCACGTCGATCTCGTGTTCGGTGCCAGGGTGCAACTCGCCGAGAACCATCGCCCCGGAAGCGGAGGGCAGGGCGAAGCGCCGGTCCCCGCAACGGATGAAGCCGTCGGGTGCACCCCGCCAGCAGACTTGAACGGCCGTCGTCTCGACGGCGAAGACCTCGGCGTGCACGGCTCCCGGTCTACTCGGGTGACGGCCCGAACCGGGTGGTCAGGTCCGGCCCGCACCGATCGACAAACGCGGCGTTGACCTCCTGGCGCTCGACGTACTGGGCGATCTGTTTGCGAGCGCTGGGCATGGGGTGGGCGTCCAAAAACGCCGAGATCTCCTTGCGCAGCGCGGCATCGGTGAGCCACACCATGCCCTCGAGCATGTAGCGGTGCCCGTTGCTCGGGACGCGCTTCACCACGTCGTCCCAGTGCTCTGCCAGCCAGTCCCATCCGGTCCGACCGGTCCATCGGCTCCCCAGGGCGGACCCGATCACGAACGCGTTGTTCTGGGAGCGGATCTCCCCGAGGGTCGCGTCAAGCGTGCGTTGCAGGAGACCAGGGTGGGGGAATCCGGCCAGGCGGAAGAGGTATCGCACCTCCTCCTGGGGGGTGGCCGGCTGGCGGATGTGGTCCCAGAACTCGGCGTACTCGGCTTCGCCCCCCGTCCACGCCAAGATGTCGACGATCGGTGAGAGAAGGTCCGGGGGGACGGTCGCCCCGACCCGCAAGCCATCGTGGAGGGCGCGGGCTCGGGACCGCACGTCTTCGTCCTCGCCCACGGTGCCAAGCGCGCCAACGACAAGTGCGCGTAGCTTGGCGCTCTCGTCTTCCTCGCCGGCAGCCCGGTCCCAGCCGAGGTCCGTCAGGATCGGCCGCAGGAGGCCCCGCATCCACGCCGCGAGCGGGGACCGGCTGGCCGGCACCATGTATCGATGGATGACCGAAACCGCGCCGAGCGCTGCACTCCAGACGTTGGGGTCGCGCTCTTCGCCCAGCCGGCCCACGAGGTCGAGCACATCGTTGACGCCCGTCCGTCCCGCGAGGACCGCCGCCCACGTGTCGCTGACGAGGTTGTAGCGCTCGACCCCGCTGAGCTGTCCGATGTCGTCGAGGATGGCGCTGAGGAGCTCCGGTGCGTACCGGGTGCGGAACACGCCCCAGCCGCCGGCATTGACCACTGCCGGTCCAGGGCCGATCGCCACGCGCGCCGAGCCGTCACGAAGAAGCAGTCGGTCTGGGGGTCCCTCGCGCAGCGGGCGGAGCAGCACCGGTATGTGCCAGCGTGCCGCCCCGTCGCCGGGGTCGGGGAGGTAGCGGAACCGCCTCTGGGTCAACTCCAGTTCGTTGCCCCGACGCTCCACCGCGACCTCGGGGTGGCCGCCCTGAAAGATCCAGCTGTCCATGACGGAGCGCACGGGTTCGCCGGTCGCCTCTTCGATGGCGTCCCACAGGTCGGTCGTCTCGGTGTTCGCGTATCGGTGCCGGTCGAGGTACAACCGGATCCCGTCTCGGAACCGCTCGGCGCCGAGATAGGTCTCGAGCATGCGGAGCACCGCCCCGCCCTTTTCGTAGGTGAGGACGTCGAACATCCCCTCGGCCTCCTCGGGGCTCACCACCTCGTATTCGATCGGTCGGGTGGAGGCCAGCGAGTCGGTCACCATCGCGCCGCCGCGCGCGACGCTGAACGACTCCCACCGCATCCATTCGGGCCGGAACGCGTTGCTCGTCGTCACCTCCATGAACGTGGCGAAGGCCTCGTTGAGCCAGATCCCGTTCCACCAGCGCATCGTCACGAGGTCCCCGAACCACATGTGCGCGATCTCGTGCGCGACCACGTCTGCCACCCGCTCGAGCTCGGCGTGGCTCGCGTTGTCACGGTCGACCAGTAGCGCCGTCTCACGGAACGTGACACACCCGACGTTCTCCATCGCCCCGAATGCGAAGTCCGGCAGCGCGACCAGGTCAAGTTTCCCCGCTGGGTACGGGATGGCGAAGTAGTCCGCGAGGAAGCGCAGGGCGTGGGCTCCGGCTTCGAGGGCGAAGCTGGCCAGGTGCTCCTTGCCGGGGGTGCAGGCCACCCGTAGCGGCACCCCGTCGACGTCGAGAGGCTCGGTGGCCACCAGCGGTCCGATCACGAACGCGACGAGGTAGGTGGACATCTTCATGGTGGTCTCGAAGCTGACCCATGTCCCGCCGTCGGCCGGTCGTTCGGTGCGCACGCCGCCATTGGACAGAGCCGTCAGGCCGTCCGGAACGAAGAGGGTTGTCGCAAACGTCGCCTTGTGCTCGGGCTCGTCCCAGCACGGGAACGCCCGCCGAGCATCGGTGGCTTCGAATTGCGTGGTCGCTATCACCTGCTCGATGCCGTCGTCGTCGGTGTAGGTCGATCGGTAAAAGCCGTGCAGCTGGTCGTTGATCAAACCTGAGAACTCCAGGTGCAAGACGGCGCCGCCCGGCGGGATCGTGTGCTCGAACACGATCGTCGCTCGCTCCTTCTCGGGATCCAGCGTCACCGTCCCCTCGCGCGTCAAGTCGGCTGCCTCGAGCGTGGCGCGGTGGATCTCGAGTTCGATGGCGTTGAGGACGATCTCGTCGACCGGCTCGTGGACGGTGAGGGTCACGCTCGACGTCCCGTCGAATCGGAACGCGCGGAGGTCCGGCACGATCGCCAGCTCGTAGTGATCGGGAGCGACAGTGCGCGGAAGGCGGTACGGATCAGCGGTCACCGTCGCATTCTGGTCCACCGATGTGTCCCGTCGTGGACCGCGGTGCCGTTTCGTTCTCTCGGCGCGCGGGTAGCGCCGGAGGGTGGCGAATTCGCAGCTCGACCCCAACCTATTCCCCGCCGGCGGTCCTGTCCCGAGCGGAAGCGGACGAAGCGACGAGGATCAGTTGGCTGAGGCAATCCAGGCCTCGTCCCAGCCCCAGCCGGTCCCCGTCAACGTCTACGAGACCGACGACGCGATCGTGATCGTCGCCCCGTTGCCCGGCGTGATGGCATCCGACATCGAGATCACGGTCGGAGCCCGGCAGGTTCGGATCTGGGCCGAGGCGCGCTCGCTGGCACCGAAGAGCTACTTGCGCCACGAGTGGCATTACGGCCCGTACGAGCGCACCCTCGAACTGCCGGAGGGTTTCGAAGGTGAGCCCAATGCCAGCTTCGGCAACGGCCAGCTGGCATTCAGCATCGGGCGGGGCGGATCCCGGACCGAGACGCTGCTGGTCCAGCCGGCGGGCTGACCACACCGGGCTGACCACACAGGGCGCGACCACACCAGGCCGACCCGCGCCCGCGCCCGCTACCGTCGCCGCTCGTGAACCAGACGGCCGGGCCCTACGACGTGTGTGGCATCGGCTCGGCCCTCGTCGACATCCTCGTCGAGGTGCCCGCCGAGACAGTCGAGGCGTGCGGGCTGATCAAGGGCAGCATGCAGCTGATGGACCTACCGGCGTCGGAAGCCATCCACCGGCAGCTGCCCCCCGGGCATGAGCGATCAGGTGGATCGGCTGCCAACACCATCGCTGGACTGGCCTGCCTCGGAGCCAAGGCTGGGTTCGTGGGGCGCGTTGCCGACGATCGATTCGGTGAAGTGTTCACCGCCGACCTGGAATCGCTCGGGGTCGCGTTCGGCGGCCAGGCCGTCACCGGCGGAGGTGGAACCGGACGTTGCCTGATCCTCGTCACCCCTGACGCGGACCGCACGATGTGCACGACGTTGGGCGTCGCCGCGCACCTCGCCGCGTCCGACCTGTCCGAGGACATGATCGCCGGCTCGGCCGTCACCTACCTGGAGGGGTACCTGTGGGACGAGCCCGTTGCGATCGGTGCGATTCGGCGCGTGATCGAGGTGGCTCACGGCGCGGGCCGCAAGGTCGCCCTCGCTTTGTCGGACTCGTTCTGTGTCGACCGGCACCGCGCCGCGTGGCGAGAGCTCGTCGCCGATCACATCGACGTGCTGTTCGGCAACGAGGCGGAGTACCGCTCTCTCACCGGCGAAGCCGATCTAGCGGCGGCGTGCCGTTCGCTGGCCCGTCCTGGGCTGACCGCGACCGTGACTCGTGGCGAGCATGGGGCGTGGGCCTTCGATGGACCCGGCCCGCTGGTCGCGGTGGACGCCCAGGCGGTCGACCCGGTGGTGGACACGACCGGGGCCGGCGACCTTTACGCCGCAGGCTTTCTGTTCGGCCTGGTTCGGGGGGCAGACCTCAACACCTGCGCGCGGTACGGCACACTGGCCGCGGCCGAGGTGATCTCCCATCTCGGCGCCCGCCCCGAGCAGGATCTCGCGACCCTGCTCGTGGGCGCCTGACGCCGGCGCCTAGGCCTCGCGGTCCTCGGGTGGGATGAACGCGAGCTGGAGGTCGCCGAGGCGGACGAGCAGGGATGCCAGCCAGGGACCGAACCCACCCAGCACAGCCTGCAGTCCGGCCAGATCGGCGAGGACGCCTTCGGTGAGCTCGTATGTGCCGTCGTACGCGAACTCGACCGCCCAGCCCGTGCTGTCGAGCTCGTCGTCGAAGGTCTGCTCCACCATCGGCGATGCCCGCCGGAGGCGGTCGTGACCCAGGTCTGGGCCCTCGTCGTCGAGGACGGCGCTGATGACACCGAGATCGGGGAGGCCGGCCAGGAGCTGGAGGCGCAACACGATCTCGATGCCGAGCTCGGGCGGCTCCTCGAGCTCGCCGTCGAGTTGCCACGACCGGTACGCGGTCTGCGACCACGTTGGCCAGTCGAGTGTCACATCGGCCCGAACCCGAGCCGGCTTCGCCTCGCCGGGCAGCGCGTAGGACGCCTCCCACGTGAGGTCCCCGCCCATCAGGTCCGATTGGAGACGCTCGTCGCCGACCTGCCCGTCGAGCATCGCCGAGTTCAGGGAGCTGCGGAGAACGTCGATCGCGGCCAGGAACGCGTGGTCCAGCATGGTTGGCGCAACGCTACCGCCCCACCAGACCCCCTACGGCGGGGACATGAACGCCATCGCCACCCGGCTCCCAGCACCGCGGTCGAGGGTCGCGATCCGCCGGCCTTCCTGTACCGCCGGCTTGGCGGGGCGGAGGCGCTCGCCCAGCCATCGACCGGTCTCGTCGAGGTCCTCACACGTCCACGCCAACCCGAAGAACCGAGCCGGACCCTCACCACTCGTCTCGGCCGAACCGACCACCTCGAGCACGACCGGCCCCAGCCGGAAGAACGCCTGGCGCATGGGAGCGCCGTACGAACTGCTCTCGCGGGTTCGCCGCAACTCGAGCCCGGCCTCATCGAAGGCCCTGATCGAACGACCGAGGTCCGGGGTGAACACCACGATGTGATCGAGCCCGATCACCCCGTTCGGATGGGCCGGGGTCACTGGTGCGGGCGGCTCATCGGTAGCCGTGGTCGTGGCCAGGCCCTCGAGCTGGTGGTGGCCCTCCGGGAGCGAGATGCCCCACAGCGTCCAGCCGGTGACGCCCTTGCCGGACGCTCCGTGGCGGTGCCGTACCCCGTCCACGACCGTCGACCCGTCAGCGACGAGGAAACCCAGATCGCCCCATACCTCAGCCGGATCCGAGACGTCTATGGCGGCGAGGAGGGGCACCGGCCGGGACAGGGGGGCCGGTCAGCCGCGACCGGTGTTGGGCTTGCGCCCGTGGTTCGCCTTGCTCCGGCGAGCCTTGATCTTCTTCTTCACCCTGCGCTTGGACACGGCCGACCACCTTACCGGCCGGCGCTAGCGTCGTGCCAATGGAGGTCCCGGGTGCCCTGGCTCCTTCGTGACGGGGAGGTGCTCGCGACGCTCGAGGTGGCGAGCTCGTGGCGGGAACGCCGGCGCGGCCTGCTCGGGCGGCCCGGCATCGAAGGCTGCCTCCTCCTCGACCCGGCTCGATCCGTTCACACCATCCGGATGCGCTTCCCCATCGACGTGGCGTTCTGCGCCCGCGACGGCCAGAGCCTGACGGTCCTCGCTACTGCGTGCATGCCCCCCTGGCGGGTCGGGCGTCCACGCCTGCGAGCCCGGTGCGTGCTGGAGGCCGAAGCCGGGGCCTTCGAGCGGTGGCGCCTCACGGCCGGCGACGCACTCGAGATCCGATGAGCGCCGACCAGACCCGCGGCCTCCTCCTCCTCGTCGCCACGCCGATCGGCAACGTCGGAGACCTCGCTCCCCGGGCCGCGGCAGCGCTTGCCGATGCCGACGTGGTGGCGTGCGAGGACACCCGTCACACCGGACAGCTCCTCGCCCGGCTCGGGATCAAGGCCAAGCGGTTGCTCGCGGTGCATGAGCACAACGAGGCGAACATGGCTGCTTCCCTCGTCGAGCGCGTCCGAGCCGGCGAGGTGGTCGCGCTGGTCTCGGACGCGGGGATGCCGGGGGTCTCCGACCCCGGGGAACGGATCGTGCAGGCGATGGCCGATGCGGGTTTGCCCGTCAGTATCATCCCCGGCGCCTCGGCAGGCGTCGCCGCTCTCGTCATCAGTGGGATGCCGGCCGACCGGTGGGTGTTCGAGGGCTTTCTGCCGCGGAAGGGCGCGCAACGGTCGCGGCGTCTTCAGGCCGTCGCGGCGGAGACCCGCACCACGGTGCTGTACGAGGCACCGCATCGGGTCTCGGCGACGCTGCGGGATCTGCGCCACGCGTGCGGAGAAGACCGCCCCGTCGCCATCGTGCGCGAGCTGACAAAGCTGCACGAGGAGGTCTGGCGGGGGACGCTCGGGGGGGCGTGCGACCGGCTCGGGGAGCCCCGAGGCGAGCACGTCCTGGTGCTCGGGGGGGCTGCGACCCCCGAGCCGGCGAGCGACGAGGAGATTGCTCGTGCTCTGGCCGTCGAGCTCGACGGAGGGGCCGCCAGCGGCATCGCCGTGGCGTCGGTCAGCGCGGCGCTTGGGGTGCCGAAACGGCGGGTCTACGAGATCGCGGTGGACTTGCGGACAGGCCGAAACCCCGGCGGGTGACGTCGCAGGTGGCCGCTACGGTGGATCCGTGGCCCGCTTCTACGTGACGACGCCGATCTATTACGTCAACGACGCGCCGCACATCGGTCACGCCTATCCCACGGTCACCGCTGACGCGCTCGCCCGGTGGCATCGCCTTCTCGGTGATGAGACCTGGTTCCTGACCGGGACCGACGAGCATGGCCTGAAGGTCGCCCAGTCGGCGGAAGCGGCGGGGCGAACCCCCCAGGAGCAGGCCGACGTCAACGCGGCCCGGTTCAAAGAGGCCTGGGCCGCGCTCGACATCACCTTCGACGACTTCATCCGGACGACCGAGCCCCGGCACCATCTTGCTACCCGAGCGCTGCTGCAGAAGGCCTATGACAATGGCTTCATCGAGCTCGACAGCTACGAGGGCCCGTACTGCATCGCCTGCGAGGCGTATTACACGGAGAGTGAACTGATCGACGGCACGCTGTGCCCCATCCACCGGCGACCGGTCGAATGGTTCAAGGAGCAGAACTATTTCTTCCGGCTGTCCCGATTTTCCGACCGCATCGTCGACTGGCTGACCAGCGCGCCCGATGTGGTCATGCCCGAGGCAAAGCGCAACGAGGTGCTCGGCTTCATTCGGGGAGGCCTCGAGGATGTGTCGATCACGCGGACGTCGCTGCGGTGGGGAGTGGCGGTGCCGTGGGCGCCAGAGCACGTCTTCTACGTCTGGTACGACGCGCTGATCAACTACGCCACCGCCATCGGCTACGGGGTCGACGACGATCGGTTCCGCGCCTGGTGGCCCGCGGTCCATCACATCATCGGCAAGGACATCTTGCGCTTCCACTGTGTGTACTGGCCCGCGCTACTCATGGCTGCGGGCGAGGATCCCCCCGCGCATGTCCACGTCCACGGCTTCCTTCTCGTCCGCGGCGAGAAGATGTCGAAGACTGCGCTGAACGGGATCGCTCCGGCCGACCTCGTCGCCGATTTCGGGGTCGACGGATTCCGGTACCACTTCCTGCGCGACCAGCAGTTCGGACCCGACGGTGACTTCTCCTACGAGCAGATGGTGGCCCGCTACAACGCGGACCTGGCCAACAACTTCGGCAACCTCGCCTCCCGGGTTGCGTCGGTCGTGGCTACCAAGTGCGAGGGGATCGGGCCGGCTCCCGATCCCGCGTCGCCACTCGCCGCCCTCGCCGCAGCGGCGGTGGCCGACGCGGCCGCGGCGTGGCAGCGCGTTGCTCCGTCCGAGGCGCTCGACGCCACGTGGAAGCTGATTCGTGACGCGAACGCCCACCTTGAGGCCCATGAGCCGTGGAAGGCCGATCCCGGCCCCGGCGTGGACAAGGTGCTCGGCGACGCCCTGGAGGTCTTGCGGATCGTCGCCGTGCTGGCGTCGCCCGCGATACCAAGAGCAACCACGCGACTGTGGCAGCGGCTCGGCATGCCCGGTGCGCCGGAAGATGTACGGGTCCCCGATGGGCTGGCGTGGGGCGGGTACCCCGGTGGTATTCCGGTGCAGAAGGGCGAGCCCCTGTTCCCGCGGCTCGCCTCGTAGCGGTGCGCTGGGCCGACAGCCACTGTCATGTCGCGTATGACGGCGTAGGCCTCGAAGCAGTGGCGCGGGCGAAGGTAGCCGGAGTCGCTCGGGTCGTGACCATCGGGACCGATGTCGACCGATCCCGGGACGCAATCTCGGTGGCGCGCCGAGGCCGGGCCCAGGGTCTCGAGCTTTGGGCCACGGTCGGCGTGCACCCCCACGACGCGAAAGAGGGTCTCGGGGACCTGGCCGATCTCGTGTCCGAAGCCGAGGTGGTGGCAATCGGAGAGTGCGGCTTCGACCTGTTCTACGAGCACTCCGACCGGGACTGCCAGCGCGAGGTGTTCGCGGCCCAGGTGGCACTGGCGCGCCATGCCGGCCTCGCTCTCGTCATCCACACCCGCGACGCCTGGGACGAGACCTTCAGTGTCCTCGACGAGGTGGGAGTACCGGACCGCACCATCATCCATTGCTTCAGTGGCGGTCCCGAGGAGGCAACGCGCTGCCTGGATCGGGGGGCGTACCTGAGCTTCAGCGGGATCGTCACGTTCAAGAACGCGGCCCCGATCCGCGCGGCCGCGGCGAACTGTCCACTCGACCGACTGCTCGTGGAGACGGACGCGCCGTTCCTCGCGCCCGTGCCGCACCGGGGCCAGCCCAACGAGCCGGCGTGGGTGGCGGTCGTAGGTGAGGCGGTCGCCGAGGTTCGAGGGGTCGCGCCTGAGGTGGTGGCGGAGGCCACCTGGGACAACACCGAGCGTGTGTTCGACCTCGAAAGCCATCAACCCGGCTGACGAGCCCGTCAGTTCGGTTTGCAGGGCGGGCCGCCCCCTGTCTAGGGTGGCGCCCGGCGCAGGGTCCTAGTGACCCTGCTTCTGCTTTTTGCCCGAAGTTCGCCTCCGACCGGTTACGCCACGAATGGTGGACGGGGGATCTCGGGCAGGAGCTGCTCTTACCCCCTCTCGAGGAGCCCTACCCCTGCTACCCACTCGCACGTCCTCCCACCGATTGATCGTTTCGCTGTTGCTGTGCGCCGGGATGCTGGTCATCCCGCTCCTCGCGCTGGCAGCGTCGGGCGAGGCGGGGACCCAGCGACTAGCGGTCAAAGCACGCGGATCGACAAGTCGCCCGGCGGCCAGCGCGGCGCCTGTGGTTGCGCCGCTGTCGGACGCCGCGACCTTCTCCGACTCCGGACCTCAAGTCACCGTGGTCGCAGCCGGCGTGGCGGATGCCACCGAGGCGCCTGTCCAGGCACCGACCACCCGCGTCACCGTGGTTGCGGCCACCCACGTCGCCCCGGTCGTGACGTCCGCGCCCCGGTCGACCACCACCAGCCCGCCGACGACCGAGGCCGCACCCGCGACCACGGCGGCCCCACGCCCGCAGCACTCCCAGTCCGGGCAGGCGTCGTACTACACCGAAGCCCCGAATGGGACGTGCGCGCACCCGACGCTGCCGTTCGGCACCGTCGTGTCGATCGTGGACACCGATAACGGACGCACCGCCAGTTGCACAGTCGAGGATCGTGGGCCCTATGCGGGAGGCCGAATCATCGACCTGGCCCAAGACGTGTTCACCCGCATGGCGCCCACCTCGCAGGGCGTGATCAACGTCCGCATCAGCTGGTAGCCCTCGCAGGCAACCGGGTAGCCCTCCCAGGCAAGCTGATGGGGTGACGCTGTCGCGCCGCGACGTCAGTGAGTTGCTCGCCGCCCACGGCCTCGCTCCGAGTCGCGCTCTCGGCCAGAACTTCGTGGTCGATCCCAACACCGTGCGTCGCATCGCGCGCCTCGCGGCTGTCGGTTCCGGCGACCAAGTGGTCGAGATCGGCGCCGGTCTCGGCTCTCTCAGCCTTGCCCTCCTCGAAACAGGAGCGGCGCTCACCGCCATCGAAGTCGACCGGGGCCTGGTGGCCGTGCTCCGCAACACGATCGAGCCCATCGGTGCTCGCGTGGTGGAGGGCGATGCTCTCCGACTGGACTGGGCCGACCTGCTCGATGGCGGTCGCTGGGTCCTCGTCGCGAACCTGCCGTACAACATCGCCACCCCGCTCGTGGTCAGCTTGCTCGAAGACGTTCCCCAGATCGAGCGGATGCTGGTGATGGTGCAGGCGGAGGTGGGGAACCGTCTTGCGGCGCATCCCGGTGAGGACCCATTCGGAGCCGTGTCCGTGATCGTTTCGTACTGGGCGCAGGCCAACGTCGTCGGCCGCGTCCCGCCGACGGTGTTCGTTCCCCGGCCGAACGTTGACTCGGCTCTCATCGCCGTGACGCGGCGTGCATACCCAGCGGTGGACCCCGAGCTCGTCAGTTACGAACGCTTCAAGACGGTGGTCCAGACCGGGTTCGGCCAGCGGCGCAAGATGCTGCGCCGATCGCTCGCGGGCACCGTTGAACCGGCGGCGTTCGCAGCCGCCCGAGTTCGACCCGAAGCGCGGGCCGAAGAGATCGGCGTCGAGGAGTGGGGCAGGCTGGCGGCATGGACCCCCTGAGCGGGAGGGTCGAGCAGGCGCCGGCCAAGCTCACCCTGTCGCTGCGGATCACCGGAGTCCGTGACGACGGGCTTCACCTGATCGACGCCGAGATGGTCACCGTGGATCTGATCGACACGCTGGTGTTCGGTCCGGGTGATGGGCTGGTCGTCATCGACGAGGTGGGCGGAACAGGGAGCCCGTTGCCGGTTGATGACACTGAGGACAACCTCGTGATGCGGGCCTTGCGGGCCGTGGGTCGGCGGGCGTCGGTGCGCTTGGTGAAGCGGATCCCTGCGGGCGCCGGCCTTGGGGGCGGGTCGGCCGACGCGGCCGCGGTCCTGCGCTGGAGCGGGTGCGATGGGCGGTCCGAGACCGATCTCAGTCTCGCCGCGTCTCTTGGTGCCGACATCCCGTTCTGCGTGCGCGGTGGGCGGGCCCGCGTGGGGGGAATCGGTGAGATCCTCGATGGACTCCCATGCCGGCCCGGGATCGCCTACACCCTGTTGACGCCGCCCCTCGCCGTGTCCACGGCGCACGCTTATCAGGCATGGGACGAACTCGACGGCCCCACTGCGGATGGCCCCAACGATCTCGAACCGGCCGCGCTTCGGGTCGAGCCCCGGCTCGAGGCGTGGCGGACCCGCCTCGGTGACGCGACCGGTCAGACCCCGGTGCTGGCCGGTAGCGGCTCGACGTGGTGGGTGTCCGGGGCGTACCCAGAGGTCGCCGGCGCCGTGGTGGTGCGAACCACCTGCCCGGCCGTGGAGCCGTAACGAATCGGTGGGCTACCGCGCCCTGAGAGGGCTGCGGGAAGAGCTGCGGGCTACTTGCCGGCCCGCCGCTGCCAGCGCGTCGCCTTCAGCATCTTCTTGTGCTTCTTCTTCCGCATACGCTTGCGGCGCTTCTTGATGAGCGATCCCATGTCGGTCGTTGAGGCTATCGCCGCTGAGCGATGACGGCCAATGCCGTCGCCGCCTACCATCGTCCCGCCCGGTGGCGGGTAGTTCAATCGGCAGAACGCCTGACTTTGGATCAGGAGGTTGCAGGTTCGATCCCTGCCCCGCCAGCAAGATGAAAGTCCTGGTCAGAGGGCTAAGGCGGTCCCTTGGAAACCGCTCCCAGCCTGTCTGAGGCGGAACAATCCAACAAAAATCCAACATCGCCGATAGACTAAGTCCTTAATGGCCAGCGTCCGCACGAAGCCGAACGGCTCCTACGAGGTGCTGTACCGAGACCCGAACGGACGACAGAGGAGCAAGAGCTTCAGGCGCAAGACGGACGCCACCGGGTTCGTCAAGAGCGTCGATACCGACAAGGCTCGGGGCGAATACCAGGATCCACGGCTGGCCCGGGTCACGGTCGGGCAGGTAGCGACCGAGTGGCACGCCAGCCTCGACGTGAAGCCCAAGACCCACGCCAGCTACACAGGTCACCTCACGACGTGGATCATGCCGTACTTCGCCGCCACCAAGGTGATCGACGTCACGCCGGGAACGGTCCGCTCCTTCGGCAAGGCGGTGATCGATGCCGGCCGCTCGCCCGCGACCCGCAACGGGGCGATCGCCGTGCTGCGCCTCGTGTTGGGCTACGCCGTCGAGCAGCGCATCATCCGCGTGAACCCCGCTACACGCCTCGGCCTCAGCCACGCCGGCACCCCGGAGATGCACTTCCTCACTCCGGCGCAGGTCCAGGAGCTCGCCGTCAAGATCCAGGAGCCGTTCACGACGAAGCGGTATGACCGCTACGCCCGGGTACCGGACCTCGGGCTCCTAGTGACCTTTGGCGCGTACACCGGCCTTCGGGCCGGTGAGCAGTACGGGCTCAAGGTGAAGAACGTCGACCTCCGCAGCGGGCGCGTAACGGTCGTCGACAACCTCACCGAGGTGGCCGGCGTCCTTCACTTCGGCACGACCAAGACCGGCAAGACCCGCAGCGTGGCGATGCCCGAGTTCCTCACCGAGCGCATTGCGCACCACATCGACGGGCTGGACCGCGAGGACTTGGTCTTCGCTTCAGCGGGGGGCGGGCCGATGCGGCACACCAACTATCGGACCGTCCACTTCAAGCCGGCGGTCGTCGCAGCCGGCCTGCCCAAAGAGGTGCGGGTGCATGACCTGCGCCATACGTGCGCCTCGTGGCTGATCAAGCTCGGGGTTCATCCCAAAGGCATCATGGAGCAGCTCGGCCATTCCTCGATCACCGTGACTCTCAACACCTACGGCCACCTGTTCCCGGGATGGGACGAGAAGCAGGCATTGGGCCTCCAGAAGCTCTACGAGGACCAGTAAGAGACCGCTCTCGTTCCCATGGGTTCGCGAGATGGTGGTGGCCGTGTTTACAGTGAGCGATAC
>Ga0102924_1002821_pt1 | contig 18589 bp, 24 predicted proteins | sample PaiPotPPM11metaG_FD_80116 | JGI IMG/M metagenome (GOLD analysis project Ga0102924, IMG submission 80116) | Iron sulfur acid spring bacterial and archeal communities from Banff, Canada, to study Microbial Dark Matter (Phase II) - Paint Pots PPM... ...
CAGCAGACGGTCACGCTAACGCCGGACGAGTACGAGGAGCGGGTGCGACAGATTCAAGCGGCACTCTGATTCGTTTGCCACGCCAAGTGCAAACGGATGCGGGGTAAGTGTTGGCTAAGTCTGCAGGAAGGACACGGCGGAATCCTGAGATAATGATCGTTATCTCAGGAAAACGAGGACAGACCGCTCGCTACGGTTGAGCGTATCAGCCATGTTTCGGGCGTCTGACTTCCGTTATCACCGGATACTTATGTGAGGGGAGAGCGGTTATAAAACATATCCCGTAAGACCCTCTACCTGCTATGAGTGCTCATCCTCGCGAAGATGGATACGGACGGTCGCGACGAAGCGGGGGAGGGAACGCCCGAGCCGGTTCAAGTAGTCATTGAGCGGGAGGCGTCCCTGCCGCTGCCGCGCCTGCTGCCTTGCGATATCCGCGAGGGTGTTCGGATGCTTCGGGTAGAGCGCCGCCAGATAGACATCGGGATGGATCGCGCGGATACCGATCGGGGCGAGGTCCAAGCGCCGAAAATGTCGCAGATTGTAGGTGATGATGTCCGCCCCGGCCTGTGCAGCCGCAGCCGCGACGTGCCGATCTTTTGGGTCGTTCGTCATCGCCGCCTCGCGCCCGAGACCAGAACAAAACGGGGGCGACGCGAGGCACTGACCACGTCGGTCGGCTCGTGCGCTTGACCACGCGACATGTCCCCACACCTCTACCGTTCTCTCCCTGATAAGATTTGTTATCATGGAGAAAGCAACGACAGCGCGCTGACACCACAGGGAAACAGGGTGGCACGACCCTCACGGTTTGCCGCGATTATCGGGGACAGAGAGGTTGCGATGCGCCTCGACGAGCTGGTCGAAGCTTTTCTCGCGGCCACACAGCAGACCTTGCTCGGCAACACGCGGCGTGCCTATCGCGCCGATTTATGGCTGCTTGTGCGCCAGTTCCCCGCTCTCGATGCGACTGCGGTGACCGCCGATCAGCTCCGTGCTTTCCTCGCCACTGCTGCCGACCGTGCCCCGGCCACCCTTGCCCGGCGCCGTTCTGCGCTCCGTTCCTGCTTCGCGTGGGCGCATCGCACCGGCCTCCTCCCAACGGACCCCACCGGATTGCTCGACGCGATCACGCTCCCGCAGCGCATCCCGCGCCCCCTAAGCACCGATCAAGTGGAAGCACTCCTCGCCGCCATCCCGACCGGGCATCCGCGCAATCGTCTGCTCTTCACCCTGCTGTCTGAGACGGGGATGCGCGTTGGCGAGGCCTTGGCGTTGCATGGCAGTGACGTCCGCCTCAACGACATCGACGGGGGCTACCTGCGGGTGATGGGCAAGGGCGCGCGTGAGCGGATCGTGCCGCTGATCGACGCGCCTCGCAGCGTCCGTCTGCTGCGCGCCTTCCTCGGCAAGCGGCACGCACTTGGTCCCCTCTTTCACGGCGAAGCTGCCAAGGGCGGCTCGTACAGCGCCCCCCTCGATTACAGCACCGTCTGCTACCATTTCGCACGCTATCTGGCGCTCGCGCGCCAACGGCAGCCCGAGGCCTTCGCCGCCGATCCCGATCCGGTGACGATCCATCGGCTGCGCCACACCTACGCCACCGAGCGGCTGCGCGCCGGTGTCAGCCTCGCCGCGGTGCGCAAGCTGCTGGGCCATCAGAACCTGCAGACGACGCTGCGCTACGCTGATCTCGATCTCGCATCGGTCAAGCGCGAACTGGTTGCGGCACGACGGCACCAGCAGGGAGCATGACAGCGTGAATGGGGACGAGCGCCTGGCCGAGCCAGTGGTCTATCAACTGCGGGTGACGCTGCGGGAGATCAGTCCGCTGATCTGGCGCCGCCTGTTGCTCCGAGACGACAACACGCTCGCGGATCTCCACTACACGCTGCAAATCGCCCTGGGGTGGAGCGACGTGCATTTGCATCGCTTCACCCGCCATGAGCGCACCTACGGCATCCCCCAAATCGGTGGCATCAGCTACACCGCGAACGCGCGCCACGTCCAACTGGCTGACCTCCATCTACGCCTGCGCGAGCGCGTCACCTACGAGTATGACTTCAACGATGGCTGGGTGCTCGATATCCGCCTCGAACAGCGCCTGCCGCTCGACGCGCGGCAGATGTATCCACGGTGCGGCGGCGGAGCGCGGGCCGGTCCGCTCGAGGAGTGTGGCGGGGCGTGGGCGTTCATGGCTTTGCGGCAGCAATACACGCCGCGTGCGATCCTCGGGCGGCTGGTCGCACTGCACGAAGACTGCACGGAGGATGAGCGCGACGATGCGCGCGCGGAACTCGCGGAGTTGGGCTACTGGCTGCGCAGCGAGCGCATCGATCGGCGGGCGATCAATCGCCGCCTGCGGTTGTACACCAACGGCGGTGCATGGTGGGAGGAATGCGACGAAGAGGAGGGATGAGATGAAGCTGCGCGTCCAGGTCGTCATTGAAGCCGAGGACGGTACGCAAGAGAGGGTCGTGGAGGTCGCCTGCCTTGAACGCAGTACGCTGCAAGCGGAGACGCTCGGGCTGACGCTGGCGGAGGCGAAGGGGTTGCTGGCGGATGTTCAGCAGGTCCTGGTCCCCCAGCAAGTCGCGGAGTACGTCGCGCACCAGCGCTACTGTCCCGACTGTGGACGTGCCCGTGCCACCAAAGGCCAGCACGCGATCGTCATCCGCTCGCTCTTCGGACGGCTGCAGGTGCCGAGCCCGCGCTTCTACGCCTGTCCATGCCAGCCGCGGGCGATGGCAAGTGTCAGCCCGGTGGCGGCCCTCCTGCCGGAGCGGACCACGCCGGAGTTGCGCTATCTCGCGGTGAAGGCGGCTGCGCTCGCATCCTATGGACGCGCCGTGGGCTGGTTGGAGGAGGTGTTGCCGCTCGGGGGCCAACTCAGCACCACCGCTCTGCGTCGGCATGTGACGGCCGTCGCGGAACGCCTTGACGGCGAACTGGGCGACGTCGAGCCGACGATCGCGGGCTGTCCAGCCGACTGGGAGCGGTTGCCGGACCCCGACGGGCCGCTGACGGTCGGCTTGGACGGCGGCTATGTGCCCGCGCGGCGCGGCGAGTGTCGGCAAGCCACCGCGTTCGAAGCGATCATCGGCAAGAGTGTCACCGCGGCGGGAGCGGCGACCTGTTTCGGCTTTGTCCAGAGCGACGACGCGCAACCGCGTCAACGCTTGGTCGCCGTCCTGCAGGCACAAGGAATGCAGATGAATCAGCAGATCACCTTCCTCTCCGACGGGGGTGACAATGTGCGGGACTTGCCCTTGTACCTGAACCCGCAGGCCGAACACATCCTCGACTGGTTTCATGTCACGATGCGTCTGACCGTGATGGGACAGATGGCCAAGGGCGTACGGTCGCGTGATGACCCGGCACTGACGACCGATCTGCAGGCGACGCTCGAACGGCTCAAATGGTACCTCTGGCATGGCAACGTCTTCCGGGCATTGCAAGTGATCGATGACCTCGTGTGGGATCTTGAGGGTCTGGAGGGCAGTGGCGAGGCGCGCAATCTCTGCGAGGTGGTGCATGAGTTCGGCACCTACGTCGGAGTCAATCGGGCGTTCATCCCGAACTATGGCGAGCGGTACCGGTATGGGGAGACGATCTCGACGGCGTTCGTGGAGTCAACGGTCAATCAGGTGATGAGCAAGCGGATGGCGAAGAAGCAACAGATGCGGTGGACGCGACGCGGAGCCCATCGGCTGTTGCAGGTGCGGACGCGGGTGCTGGATGGCGCGCTGCGTGGGGTGTTTCGCCGGTGGTACCCGGCGATGGCGTCAGAGGACCGCGCTGTTACGCAGGCCGCGTAGCCCCCGTTTTGTCTTGGTCTCGACACCCACCCGCTCCCCACCGTGTTCCCGAGTCCTCCCGCCGATTGGGGGCCCGCGTACCGCCGGCTGGCGCGCGAGGTCGGTCTCGATCCCGATGTCCGCGCGGGTTTCGCACTCGCCGCAGCGTTCCTCGATCCGATCCTTGCCGGGAGCATGTCGGATCGCGCCCGCTGGGAACCGCTGGGTGGGGTATGGGAAGAGGCGAAATAATCATCGTATGGCCAAGAGATATGTGTCGCATAAGGTTCCCTACAGCGTCACTTCGTTGGTTCTCGCGTTACTCTTCTCTGCCAAGCAGAGGAGGGAGTATGGCAGGGTGCGCAATTGGACTGCACCCCTGCGACCAGACCACCGGTCAAGTCAACTTCTCCCGAAATCGCGATAGACTAACCGCACGGAGAGGAGGAGGAAATGCTGGGACGAACCCATTCGCGCGACTTCAAGTTGAGCGTCTGTCGGCAAATTGCGAGCGGCGAACGCCGCCCGGCGCAGGTCTGTCGCGAGCACGGTCTCGCGGAGAGTCTGCTCTTGCGCTGGCGCAAGGAGTATCGTGAGCGCGGTGAATCGGCCTTTGGGCCGCATCAGGCAAGCGAACCGGAGGCATTAGCACAGCACGTCGCGGAGTTGGAGCGCTTCTGCGGGCAACTGGCATTGGAGAATGCGGTGCTAAAAAAAGCCTTGGCACGAACCACGTCGCAGAGCGTCACGCCGTGATTGCCGAAGCGATTGCGGTCCAGTCGCCCTTGTCGGTGCGTCACCTATGTGATCTCCTGGACGTGAATCGGGCCTGGTATTACGCGCGCCCGATCGTCAGGAGGGAAGACGGTGAGACCGAAGGTATCTGCTTGCGGGACGCGATCGAGCGGATCGTGCTCGCCTTTCCCGGCTATGGCTATCGGCGGGTGACGCACGCCCTGACCCGCGAGGGATGGTCGGTCAATCACAAGCGAGTATTGCGGGTGATGCGGGGAGAATCCTTGCTGTGTCAACTGAAACGACGCTTCGTACCGACGACGGACTCGCTGCACGCTCGGCACATCTACCCGAATCTCTTCAAGACGGTCATCCTCGACGCGCCGGATCAAACCTGGGTGGCGGACCTCACGTATATTCGCTTGCCAACGGCGTTCATCTATCTGGCGGCGATCCTCGATGCCTATTCGCGCCGCTGCATTGGTTGGGCGCTCTCGCGCTGGATCGATCCCGACTTGACACTCGCGGCGCTCACGATGGCGTTGGCGATGCGACAGCCCGCGCCGGGATTGATCCATCATTCCGATCAGGGGGTGCAGTACGCGAGCGGGGAGTACATCGCGCGCTTGGAAGGGGCGGGAGCGCGGATCAGTATGGCGGCGCGGGGCAATCCTTACGAGAATGCCCAAGCGGAGAGTTTCTTCAAGACGTTGAAGTATGAGGAGGTCTATCTGAAGGAGTATCGAACCTTCGAAGAGGCGCTGATGAACTTGGAGCCGTTCATCGAGGATGTCTACAACACGAAGCGGCTGCATTCGAGCCTCGACTATCGACCGCCGGTCGAGTTTGAAGCGGCATGGGCCATGACGGGGAAAGGTTGACTTACTCACTGGTCTGGTACGAGGGGTTCACTCCACAATTGACGCGACAGTTACCCTCGACCAATGGTCCGACGTCTTCACCGATCTCTATGGCCGCATCACCCACCACTTTGCCCGCACGGAAGTGCGCGAGCGGCTCCGGCGCTACGTGCTCGGTCTGCTCGGTCGGGTCGAACGCAAGAATGGCTGGCAACTCGCCGAGGCAATCGGCGACGCGGATCCACAGGGCGTGCAGCGTCTCGTGCGGGTTGCTCGCTGGGATGCCGACGGGTGCGCGACGATCTGCTCGCACATCTTGGAGACGAGGCGAGCGGTGTGCTGATCGTGGACGAGACGGGCTTCCTCAAGAAGGGCGACAAGTCCTGCGGCGTCGGGCGGCAGTACACCGGCACCGCGGGCGACACCGTCAACGCGCAAGTGGGCGTCTTCCTCGCCTACGCTTCCGACAAGGGTGCGGGGTTTATTGACCGTGCCCTCTATCTCCCACGGGAGTGGACGAGCGATCGAGGGCGCCGTAAGAGAGCCCGGCCCCAAGGAAGATCAGCACACCCGCCCGATCGGCTTCGACCTGTTCCCGGATACGACGGACAGGCGTCCCATTGCTCGGGCCCTTCAACCACGCGAACGCATCTGGGGCGCAACGCTCGTGTAGCAAACGGATTCACGGCCAACAAATGTACGCGTCGACCTAATAACGGCGAGCGGCCGCTTGACAGGAGTGTACGTACGGGATGATACTACGACTAAGGGTGATTGGTTGTAGTCTGCGCGCTTGCCGTCATTTGGTCGGAGTAATTGCGGAAGGAAGGGGAGACGAGCACGCTTTTCGATTCGACATACTTCGATCTCTTCGACTTCTCTCATCGTTTTCGTTCGCTCCATCGCACATCTGTCCGCGCGATCCAGAAACATGGAGTTTGTCGCTGGTAATCGTCGCGCTCAGTGACCATCGACCGATGCGAGGTGATGCGAAGGGGGAGCGTGACGAGACAGTTCGCGGCGGCAAACGACGGGAGGGCACGATGACCGCGTCGCATCCGATACGTGATGAGGACGAGTCGTCTCCGGGCGGGCCCCTCGCCTTCGCGGCGGCATGCCAGCCGATCGAACTGGCGATCGCCGCTTGGCTCGATGCGAAAGCAAAGCGCACCGGCAGCGTGAAAACCGCGACTGCCTACGCCACCACGCTCGCCGCCTTCCGTGCGACGCTGCGGGATCATGGCCTCGACCTCGACGGCGCTCCAGCGCTCGTCGCCCTCGTCGCTCAGGGATGGGCGGGACACAGCGATCCCGCGCCCGCCACCTTCAACCAGAAACTTGCCATCCTCTCCAGCTTTTATTCGTACGCCCTCAAACGCGACCTATTAAAAGGAAGCAATCCGATCGGTCGCGTGGAGCGTCGGCCGGTGCAGGGCTACGCCGGCGCGATGCCCCTCCCCTACCTCGAGGTCAAGGCGCGCCTCGCCGCGATTGACCGCACCACCCTCGTCGGTCAGCGGGATTATGCGTTGCTCGTCGTCGGGCTCCAGACCGGGCGTCGGTTGAGCGAGTTGGCGGCGCTGCGCTATGGGGATATGACGCTCTCCGGTGAGCGTCTGACGGTGATCTGGCGTCGCTGTAAGGGCGGCAAGACGATGTCCGACACCCTTCCCCCGGCGGTCACGCGAGCGGTGGGGGAGTATCTCCATGCTCGGTACGGTACTGCACTATTAAAGGAAGGGGTGCCGCCCGACGCACCGGTCTGGGTGAGCTGCGCACGCAATGGGAGCAAGGGGCAGGCACTTGGCATCCAGTCCGTCGCTGACATCTGCGCGAAACGGCTCGGCACGAGCAAGGTCCACGCCCTCAGGCACACCTTCGCCCGCGCCATGGAGGACGCCGGCGCCAAGGTCTCCGAGATCCAGGCTCGCCTCGGCCACGACTCCCTCGCCACCACCGGCCGCTACCTCGCCGCCCTCCACCGTGCCGATAACCCCCACGCCGAGCGCCTCGTTACCCTCTTCGGGCTTGATACTTAAACGGGCTATGAGCAGGCGGGGTCGCGAGAAGGGCGAGGGCCTCACCTCATCCGATCGGCGTCGCACAAATGCGATGATGCGATAGTGCGATATTATCAAACGGGGATCTATCGCTTCCTTCCGAACTATATATGTTCTCGCGCCTATCCGCGCGATGCTCGGTCATCTATCGCCGCGTGCTGCGCTAAATACTCTTCGAGCGCCTGCTCCATCACCTCGTAGAGATGACGATCCTCCTCCAGCGCGATCCGCTTGCACGCCTTGATCAGGTCCTCCCGCAGCTTGTAACCACGATTCACCCGGAGTGGCTCATCTTTCGCGTTTGTGCGTTCGTGCGATTGTGCGAATTCGCCTTCCTGCGTTTGTGCGTTCTTTGGTTCCTCTTCGCTGCCCGCTGCGTCGGTCGAGAGGCGCATGCCCTGCCCTCGGCGTAATGCCGGTTTCGCGCTCTCCGCACTCAGCAATATTGAGAGGTCTTTCTTACCGGCCATATCGCCCCTCCACTTCCCGCGCTAGCACGTCGTAGGCCCGCGCCCCCGTGCTCGTCGGCGCGTACCGGCCGATCGACTCCCCCGCCGCCGGGGACTCCGCCAGTTTCGTGTTGACCGGGATCACCGTGGCGAAGACGAGCCCGCCGTATCGCCGCCGAATCTCCGCCTCAACCCCTTGACTCAAGCTCGTGCGCCGGTCCACGAACGTGCAGACAATCCCGCCCAGCGCCAGTGCGGGGTTCAGTTCGCGCACGAGATCAATCGTCACTTCCAGCTGCGGCATCGCCTTGAGGGCATAGGCATGCACCTGCAGCGGCACGAGCACTGACTGCGCCACCGCGAGGGCGTTGAGCGTGAAGAGCCCCAACGACGGTGGCGCGTCAATCAAGACGTAGTCGTACATACCCGCGACAGCGCGCAGCGCTTTGCGCAAGAGGAGTTCCCGACCCACCTTGCCGGCGAGTTCGAGCTCCGCGCCAGCGAGGGCGAGGGTCGAGGGGACGAGGTCCACGCCGGCGGCGGTCGGCACCGTCGCGAAGGCGACGCCCTGCTCGGGGTTGAGGAGCACTTCGTAGATGCTGTAGGCGCTCGCCTCGGGGTCGACGCCGAGCCCCTGGGTGAGGTTCGCCTGCGGATCCGCGTCGATCAGCAGGACCCGTTTGCCCCGCCCGGCGAGTGCCACGCCCAGGTTGAGTACCGTCGTCGTCTTGCCCACCCCACCCTTCTGCATCGCCACCGCCAGCACATGCGCCATCGCCGCTCCTTTTTTACGCGATCACTGCACCGCACTATCGCATCAATGCGTCATCGCACTTGCGCATTTGCTCTAGCCTACCGGAGTATGGAGCGTTCGTACAGGGGTAAACGCGCGCATCAAGTCGGCGGCCGCGCCGCGCCGATTGCTGCTCCGGACCGCGCAACCGCCGACAGAGGATTGCCAGCGCCAAGGTCTCGAAGATCCAGGCATGCCTCGGCCACGATTCCCTCGCCACCACCGGCCGCTTTCATGTCCCTTGAGACGCGGGGAGTCGAGATCGTACGGTACGGCACGAGGCGCGCACTGATTATGGTCGTGGTAGCATCGGCGTATGGCACGGATTCGTAGAGGGGACCGCTGTGAGAAAGCCTCAATCCTGGGTTCCCCTGCCCGCAGCACTCGCGCACCGATTCGGCCAGTGGCTCGCCTACTTGCAAGACACGCGTCCAGATGCACGCATCACGACTCTCTGGCTCGTCTGCGGCGACGGGAATGGACAGTGCCAATCTCCGACTCGCTCAGGGCCGATCTTCTGAGCGCTTGACTGCTGATCCCAAGGCAGGCCTCGCCTGCACGTCGAAGAAGAGGTGCGTGATGCGGATCGCGCCCTGCGTCCCGCTCCGCACATGCCGGGACTCATATACCGTTATCAGCGTGCGGATCGGTTCGGTTGAGACGAGACGATCCGCCTGATCAAATTCGTTATGCTGCATGACCTCCACGTTCACGCGCTCGAACAGTGCCTGCGGATCCTCGCGCATCACGTAGCCGATCATCGCGGCCGCTGCCATGCCGCCGGCGTACCGGCCGCTCTTGAAGCGGAACATCCCCTCGGCGACATAGGCGCGGGCGAGCGGGCCAGGCATGAGTCGCTTGCATTCGACGATGAAATAGGTCTCGGTGGAGAAATCGCTGTGCCTGATCGCGATGTCGATGCGCGGGGAGCGTGCCGGATCGGCCGCACCGTCGAGCACTGCCTGCGAGTCCTCGACCTGCTCGCGAGAAACCAGGAACGCGAGCCCACGCTCCCGGACGATATTCTGAATACGCCCCACAACGACCGCCGTGAACGCATTCTCCGTGTCATTGAACCGCTTGAATCCCTCCGCACGCCATCGCTCCAACCCCTCCACAGCGAGCCCCAGGATCGCGCGCTCGAAACCGGAAAACAGGCGCTGTGCGAGCTGATGCGGGTCGCCGATCATGTCATCGGACGCGCCGGCCATTAGACGAGTTGCGCCGTACGCATGAGGTGCGCGATCGTGTCGTCCGCGTCGTTGTAGGCGGCGGTCCGGGTCCAATAGCGACGTTCGCTCGGCTTCATCACATGGACCGCATCGGTACCGAACACCTTCACGTTCCGACGCAGATAGAGCCGTTCTGCAGACCGCTTGAGCGCGGCGCGGTCGAGCCCCGTCAGGGCCTGATCGAGCCCTTCGTACGATTGGACAGGCGAACCGAGTGCGGGGTCCTCGGGTTGCGCCAAATGGAATGACACCACGCGGTAGGGAGCATCGCCGCGATACACCGTTGCCGCAAATGTGTCCGGTGATGCCGCCAATGCGTTATTCACCACCCCCGCGAATGCCTGGGCATACGCCATAAGTTCGTCCACAGATGGCGCGCGGAATGCGCTCGACCCGACCCCGCCATAAAACATCCCGATGGACATCCGGACGGTATCGAGGACCAGATCCCGCTCGGCCGCAGTGAGGCCGTATACCGCGAAGACGAGCGCATCGAGATCCCCCTGCCAGTCACTCCCGACCAGTGAGCGCTGCACCGCATCGACGAACGCCGCGAGTCGGCCGATGGAACTCTCATCGGGCGGCAGCGCGAACGGAAACGCCAGGTGTTCATGGAGCTCGATCTTGTCGCGCTCGATCCCCCACGAACTGCCGGTGAGGAAGTGATAATAGCGTGCGAGCGAAGAGTTCAGGTAGGCGCAGAGAACTTTGAGCAGATCCGCGTCGCCCGCAGGACCCGCCACCCCGTAGGCACCGTTCAGGAAAACGGCGTCGTATGGCACAAAGGCGGACGCGATAATGCCACCGCTGAGCAGACCGGTGCGGATGAGCACATGGGGTGCCTTGTACAGGCGCGTATCCCGTGGGCGATGAAATACCTCCGTGCCGATCCGTGCGTCGGGTGCGGCTGTCACGCGAAATGGGTGAAGCGATTCCGTTGGCACGAAGCGGAGCGCGGCCATCTCCGGTCGCACGTTCCGGTCACCGCCCCGCACCTGTGCCCCTTGCCCGGTCACCCATCCCCGCTCGCCCACAATGGCCCGCAGCGGCGGGAATCGCTGCCGGAGATCTTCGATCAACGCGAAATCGCGTGCCGTGCCGAGGAGCGCGACCTTCCACAAGTCCGGGTGTGCGATCACCTCCCGTCGAGAGAGATTCTTCACCTCGTCGCCCGCGATGACGATGCCGTTGAGGCTTTCGCCGAGCGGCGAGGGGTGCGGCGTGTAGTACCGGATGTCATCCCGTACGTCGGCGTCGGCGCCGACTCGGTAGAAGATAGCCGCCATCGGCGCGCGCGCGCGCTGGAAGAGCACGCGGCGGAAGAGCGAGAAATCGACGACGACCGACACCGCGTAGGCGGAGAAGAACTGCCTGCGGAATGCGAGATTGCGCTCGCTCCTGTTGAAGAGAATGCCTTTGCTCGGCGCCAGCAGGCCAATCCTGCCGCCCGGGGCAAGCAAATCGGGCGCGCGCCAGAGGAATGCTTGCGCGCTCTGCTGATCCCCCACCACGCGCTCGCTGTGGCGGAGGTAGTGCCTCGCCGGATCGCTCAATACGCTCTGCCAGGGAGGATTCCCGACGATCACATCGAATCGCTGGTCGTTGAACGGCGCTTCGGTATCGAAGAAATCCGAGACAAAGAGGTTCGCGCCGATCAGTGTCGGGAAACGCAATTCGCCCCAGATGCTCTTCGGCTCCATGAGATCGAGCAGCGCGAGGTAGCAGCTGAAGGCGGCCACGCGTACCGCCTCCTCGTTGATGTCGACGCCATGGATGGACGCGACCAGGATATCGCGCAGCACATCCACGTCGAGTTGTCGGCGTGCGCGTGCGCGCCGCTCGCGCTCGACGAGGCGCCGATATGCCTCAACGAGAAAGATCCCCGACCCACACGCCGGGTCCAGGACGCTCCGTGCCCCGGCTTCCCCCCACGGGAGCACCTCATTGAGGACGAAGTCGACAATCTCCGGCGGCGTGTAGTACGCGCCGCTCGCCTCCCGCTCGGCGTGAAGAAATTCTTCGTAGATACTACTGATGAGCTCAATCGGGATGTATCGGAAGTTGTACGCCCAGAAATAGGTCTGCCCCGTCGCAATGTCGGCGCCGGAGAGGAAGCGACCGAGCAGTTGGAGATGCTCTCCCATGACCGAGGACTCCTCGACAGCGCTCACTGGGAACATGTCACCGTTGAACTTCTCCGCGAGGAAGGCGAAGAGGCGATACGTCCCCACCCGCGAACGCTCCAGCAGCCCCGCATACGAGATGCCCCCCCCGAACTGCTGCATGAACGCGGGAGTGAGGACGCCCCGATCCTCCAAATAACGGACAAAGATCGACCGACCGATCAGGCTGTTCACGACGGCCTCGCGCAGCCCGGCCCCAAGGAGTGCCGCACGGATCAGGCCGAGGTTATTGAGTAGCCGCCGGTCGACGCGCTCTTCCCGCTGGAAGCGTCCTGTCTCCCGCGCTAATTGCCCGGATTCGACCGCGTCCCGCCGGTATGGCAGCAGTTGCTCCTGGGTCTCCAGCGCGTTGGTCGCCAGCCGGACGGCGGCGAGGAGGCTCATGTCGGTCTCCGCCTGCTGCGGGCTCGTTGGCGTGGCGAAACAGTTGTAGATCCGCACCTCCGCCGGTAGCACCGCCACGAACAGCGGCACGCGGTTGTGGTTCCATAGGTCGCGATGCAGGCGGGCGAGCTCGTCGTCGCTTGCCGCGTCGAAACCGCGGAAATAGAGGACGGGGATATTGCCGTGGAAGTAGGCGGCGTCGATGCTGAATTTCTCCTGGACCTCGTCCCAGAGGTACGCGCGATCGGGCGCGACGTCGCCCCCCCCGCGCACGAGGAGGCCGTCGGTGCCCGCGTAGTCCAGGGCATCCAGGACGGCGTGGACCGCCGGGATCATCATGGTCGCTGCCCTCCGATCAACACCGCCGGGGATCGCCCCACATCCCGCTCGTAGGGTGAGGGAACCATGGCGCTCAGCACCTCCGCGAGGACGTCGGCGAGGGGGAGCCAGAGCACGAACTGTCCGGAGAGCGCATCCACCACGACCTCATCGGAGCGCCGGACGAAGATACGCTGCCCGTCCGTGAGCACCGCGAGCTCCGCGAGGGGAGCCGGCTCATCGGGGAGCGCGGCGATGAAGGCAAAGGCGCGGCGGATCTTCTGTAGGGACATCCCGGCCTCGCGCAGGCGGCGGATCACCTTCAGATGCACGACGTCGAGCACGGTATAGAGCCGCCTGCTGCCACGACCGGCGGCGGCGCGAGCATGGGGCCGCACGAGCGCGGACTGGTCCCAATATGTCAACTGTCGCTGGGTGATACCGACGAGTCGCCGGGCATCATGCGATGTATACAACTGCGGCAGTGCGACCATTCCGTGACCCCCGTCCCAACTTTTGTACTCAAAAGTACAAGATAATCGCGCACTTGTCAAGTACATGTGTTCTCATGCACGGACATACACTCTCGCCGCGTCGCCTGAGGGATATGTCTCCCACGGGTTATTCCGTGGCTGATCCTTCGATGAAAAGTACGGTGAGCGACACATTAAGCGCCCGGGCAATCTTGGCGAGTTGCTTGATTGACGGATTGCGCTCCCCGCGCTCGATCCCTGCGTAATAGGTCCGGTCCAGCCCCGCCCGCGCTGCGAACTTCTCCTGCGACAGTCCCGTCAGGAGCCGCAACTGCCGGATACGTTTGCCCAAGCTGACGATCATCTCCTCTTCCATGCCCCCACGGTGCGGGCTTGCGGTCGGATCGTCTACGGTTTATAAGAACACGGATTATTAGCATCTATTCGTGAGGGCAATACTGATGAATGACAATCCAGACGATCCCTTCCCCGAACACGACCCCACCGACGCGGAGCGCGCCGCCCTGCTGGTGCGGGAATCGTGGTGGCTCCTCCTGGTGCTGCTCGCCTTTCTGCTGATCCTGCGTACCGTCTGACCGGCGCAATGGTGCAGCATAATCCTCGCTGACCTGCACCTCGATGATGTCTCGCATCACCGCATGGGGGCGAGCGGCGATCCACTCTCTGCACCACCGTCGCACAACCGCCGCTGCCCGGCGCAGCGCCGCCTCCATGTCCGGCGCATCGTAGGTTGCCAGTCTTGTATACATCGTGCCGTCGACGAGCAGCAGTTCCCCGACCAGTGCGTAGGGTCGCAGGTCTGCCTCCTCTCCGTCGTCACGCTTAGTCGAGCAGGCAGCGGAAGCCGAGCGACGCGCGATCCTCCGGTTCGAGGTAGCGGACGTAGACGGCCAGCACACCTGCCAGCATCGCCTCCGGTCGCGGTCCGCTCAGCCAGAGCGATGGCGGCTGCTCATCCGGCGGCGCGAAGAGGGTGACGAGCAGGTCGTGCGCCTGCGCCATCGCCGCCACGCTATTCTCCGCCGCGAATTCGCACGCCACCCGCTCGAAGAGCAGTTGTCTATCATTGACGCTCCACTCGCCCGTCACCGTCATCGCGTACATCGCCATCGGAATCGTCTCCTTTCATATCAGCCTCGCGTGGGGCGGGCATCCCACCCCACGTCCGCCCATCCATTTCGCCGCTCATCCCTCTCCTTCTTCGATAGCGAGGATCAGCCGGTGCGCGACCGTGTGGATCGCCGCGAGATTGCGCCGCACCACCGCCATATCGCGCGCCCAGTGCGCCGCGTACCCGAAACTGTAGCCGCTCGTATCCAGTCCGAAATGGGCCAGCACCGTGTACGCCGCCCCCTCCGCCACCGTCTCCGCGTCCTCCCATTGCACCCCGGCGCAGTGGTCGGCGGCAAAGTGCGCCGCCTCATGGACGAGCGTCTTCAGTGCCGGCAATCCGGTCAGGTCGCGGTGGATGGCGATCTCGCGGGCGCGGGGCAGGTAGTAGCCGTTCGCCCGCCCCGTCTCCTTCCGCACAAGTGTCACGCCCTGCCCGTGCAGCCATTGTGTCAGTTCTTCCCGTACCACTTCCGCGACCGTCGCATCGCCGCTGAGCGCGCCGTGGATGGGTGGTAGGGCGAGCGGTTCCCCCTCAGTCTGGACAACGTCCCAGACATACCCAACACCCCAACCGGTGACGATCTCCCGCCCCGGCCCGTCGGTCTCCTCTTCTTGGGCGATACGGGCGCGATAGGGGACGACGATGCGGATACCTCGCTCCCCCTTCCGCACCTGTCGCCCCAGCGTCTGCCAGGCGCGGTACCCGGCGACGCGCGTGGCATCGCCATTCTGGGCATGGATCAGGGCGACGTTCTTCGGGCTGTACATGTGGAAACGGGCGAGGGTGGCGAGGTAGCGGGCGAACTCCTCGCCGTCGAGGATGGTGGCGATGCCCCGTTCGAGGGTGGCGAGCACCGCATCCATCTTGTCGTCATGCCCGCCCACGCGACTCTCCCTTCCCGATGCAGCCGTCGGGCGGCGCGTCCGTGTTGGGTTCGGTGATCCAGTGGTCGTCATCTTCTTGCTCCTCAATGCAATCAGTCCAATCGCGCATATCGCGGAACTCAGTGAGGCTCACTTCCGGCAGGTGCAAGCGGTCGCGCGTCGCGCACTCGAAGCGGTATTCATCCCAGAGATCGCCGGGCAGTCGCCCGCCGGACGGAACCAGCGTGTGCCGCAGCGTTGCCGTCCATCCCTCTCGCCGCGCCGGAAGCGTGGTCAAGGACAGGTGTGCGGTTTCGGATGCTGCCGCGCTATCGAATGCGAGCGCGGCCTGGGTGTAGGGCATGGCGCGCCCCTCGTTCCTTCGTGGCATTTGATGAGATGAGACGGGGACGGCGATGCACCGCCCCCGGTCGGCGTTACGCCGCCGCGACCTCGCCGGGGAAGGTAACGGGGTGGACGCAGCGCATCCGGTCAAGGCGGAAGGTCTGCGTCCGCTGCCGGAACGTGCAGTACGCCTTGCACGCGACGTAGTGCTCTTCGGTCAGCATGACGGTGCTGGGGTAGAGGGTGCGCGCTGTCAGTTCATGCTTCGCGTCCTCGTAGAGCACCGTCACCGCGCCGCTCTCCATCAGGGCGGTCACGAGCGCGTGGATGGTGTCGCGGGTCGCGAGCACGCCGTCGCCGTCCTGATGGTTGTGCCATGAGTAGGTGACGCCGTAAAAGGCGCGTACCGCATACTCGGCGGTCTGGGGATCGGTCTCGGCGGTGATGACGCGGGGAATCTGGACGGTTGTCGGGACGGTGAAGGTGACGTACGCTGTGCTCGCCATTGGGGTCGCTCCCTCTGGTCGGCCCCGGCGGTGGTTGCACACCGGCTGGGGCATCTCGTCTGTCAGTGGTCGCTCCATCTGACCCATTCATCATACATCATTTGATGCATGTTGTCAATCCCATTGTCCATCATTCGCTGAACGATTATCCTATCGTTATGGGAAATGAGGAAACCGACATGCTCACGGTCACGCAGGCGGCGGAACGGCTGGGGCTCCACCGCACCACGCTGCTGCGCCAGATCACGCGCGGCATCCTCCACGCCAAGCGGCTCGGGTCGGTGTGGGTGATCTCCGCCGCCGAAGTAGAACGCTACCGCCACACCCATCAGGGGAAAGTGGGAGTCTCTTCGCCGGATCATCCGCTGCACGGCAAGCGCGGGGGCGGGGGGCGGCGCAAGAAAGACGACCCCACCCCGCGCTGATCTCGCTCCCCGGTCTGATCGTCAGTCGTTATCGCGCAGGACACCAGCATGGCAGAGGTGTCGCCGTAACCCGTTGAGACCACCCATGACCATCTGCCAGAAGACTCGATCCATCGGCACCGGTGTCCAATCATCCTCGGCTTCGAGGAAGTAGATCGGCGTCTTGCCCGTCGCCCGTTCCCGCTTCCAGTGCTGGATCATCTCCACGCGGGTGCGGTAATAGGCGTGGCGCAAATCCTCCTGCTCGCGCCATTGCCGATCGTCATCATTCATCGTCCGGTCGCGCTCGTCCATCGCGCTCTCCTTTCTGCCCGGTGCATTTCCCGGCGTCCCGCGCCGCTACGGCTTCGGGTGCAGGGCGGTCAAGGCCGCAGAGCGAGCGAAGCGAAGCGTGCCTTGAGGGCCATGCGACCCTCATCCCTGCGGCGGGGGTTGACGGCGAGAATGCCGCCATCAGCAAAAGGCCCCGCGTCCGCCGATCGGCGTGTCATGGCTGTGCGGTGGCCGGCACGCTTTCACCGGGTCGTGCGCCGGAGGAGTTCCGCGTAGTCGCGATCGGAGAGCCAAGGACGCAGCGCGGGAATCGCCGCCGCAGGCACCGCGAAGTAGAGTCGGGCGTCCCCGACTGCCATGAGGACATGCCCGCCATCGTATGGCCCCCCGGTGATCCGCGAGAGCGGCATCACCGCGAGATGCATCTCCCACTCAACGAGCTTGCGGAACCATTCCTGGAGGATCACCGGTCGTCCGACGATGACGATCTCGCCGCGTTCCCAGGTATCCCCGTCGAGGAGTTGCACCGTCATTTCCGTCGCACTGATCATGATCTCCCCCTTCATCGTCCGCCTCCGGTGGCTACCGCGAGCGTCTCGCGCATCCGGGCGCGCGTCCCTTCGCGTCCCTCGCGCAAGTCTCGATCGGTGACGACATGGACCGTCCACCCCTCGCGTTCATAGACGGCCGTCCGCCGCTCCTCTCGTTCGGGCATTCCCCGTTCAAGGAAAAAGGTCGCCTGATGCGCCCCACCGTGGACCTCGACCGCCACCTTCCGCTCCGGCCAGGCGAAATCGGCGTAGACCCCCGGTGCCACCTTGTGCTCCCGTTGGTAGTCCCGCCCCTCCTGCGCCCCGAGTTCCGCGAGCAGCCCCTGCATCTCCCGTTCCGGGCGGGTCGGTTGTTCGCGCCGATGGCGGGCGAGCAGATCGGCGGCATAGTCGCGGCCGTACCGCTCGGCCGTCGCCTGATAGCCGTGCCGACCCGCTTCGCGCAGACTCTCGGTCGAACGATGGCTCTGCGCATAGCGCTGATGGTCGGAGTCGCGGAACTTCTCGCGGCCCAGCGCTCGCCATGCTTCCCGTTGCTCCTCCGTCGCCTGCATCGGCTGGCGGGAGACATCGGCGTCGCGTCCACCCCGGTCATCGCCCCAGGCCCCTGGCATCATGCGTCCTCCACCGACGGGCCTGCCGCGCCTTCGGCCAGCACACCCTCCGCTTGCACCCCCCGCTCGCGCGCGAGCCGGAGGAGGTCGCCCGCCCCCCCACCGAGCTTCGCGCGGACCGCACCCTGCCGCTTGCGCACCGTCGAGGCGGCGATCCCGAGGCGCGTGGCCAGTTCGCCGCTGCTCGCCCCCGGCGCCGCCGCCATTGCACGCAGCACGGCAATCTCCGCCCCGGTGAGGTCCGCCGGTGTGGCGGGAGCAGGCGGCCGTGTCGGCGTTATCCCGGGCGGGAATATCACCCCCGGCGCGGGGGCAGCCCATATCGGCACCGGGGTGGTGCTGCCATCGTGATCGGATAGGGCTGGGGAGGGCGTCGGCGCGGATTGGGCACTGCCATGCGTGGGTACCAGCGTCGCTAATTGAGAAGCCAGTCCGACGGCCGGGGATGACGCCGTCCGGTCTTCTTCGCCGTCGGGCAACGGCGATTCCACCAGCGGGACCGGCAAGGCGACCGCACGATGAAGGGACGCGAGCGGATCCGGGGCGCGCGGACCGGGCACCGATCGCGCGAGCGACGGATCGTCGTAGTACCG
>Ga0102924_1002824_pt1 | contig 18587 bp, 15 predicted proteins | sample PaiPotPPM11metaG_FD_80116 | JGI IMG/M metagenome (GOLD analysis project Ga0102924, IMG submission 80116) | Iron sulfur acid spring bacterial and archeal communities from Banff, Canada, to study Microbial Dark Matter (Phase II) - Paint Pots PPM... ...
AAACCGCGCCACCCAGGACATTTACAATGGCGAGTGCACGCGAGCGGCCAGAAATGCGCTCCTCCAAAACTCCACTCAACGCGCAGTACCGGATCACGTTCGCCTGGGTCAATGACGAACCAGTCGACATCGAAATCGGCGATTATCACTAGGACGGGAAAGATGAGAACCAGCGCACCAAAAAAACGGCGGCCCATCACCCCAGGAGAAGTTCTCCGCGAGGATTTTCTTGACAACCTCGAGATCACGCAGGACGAGCTAGCGGCCTCGCTCGGTGTACATCGGACAACGGTCAACGAGATCCTCAACGGCCGGCGAGCGATTACTCCGGACATGGCACTGCGCCTCGGACACGCTTTTTCTACCAGCGCCGAATATTGGCTCAACCTGCAGAAATCCGTGGATCTTTACGATGCGCGGCACTCCGACGCGCACAAGCGGGTCGAGAGACTTCCGGTGCTCGGTTAGGTAAGTGGTTTTTACTGGAAATTGCGCGAACGGACTCCGCCGACGACGTCGCTCGCATCGAAACTCCAGACCTTGCGCGCGAGTACGTCGATGCAGCCGCTCTCCTTCTGTAGCCGGCCTTCCACGATAACGGTCATCGCTTGCCGGATCGTGCGGCGATACCGTTCGTACACGTCGGGCCGGACGATGACGTTCACCAAACCGGTTTCGTCCTCGAGCGTTAAAAACACAAACCCTTTCGCCGTGCCGGGGCGCTGGCGCGTGATGACCATGCCTCCCACTTTGCAAATCAGATTGCGCGGCAGTTCGGCAAGCCGGGCTGCGGGAACGACGTTTTGCCGCTCGCACTCCGCGCGCATGTGCGCGATCGGCTGAACCTTGGGCGAGATTCCGGTCGACCACAGATCGAAAGCCGTCTCTTGGCGTGGCGAGATGGTTGCGAAGCGCGCCGCCGGTTCCTCGACGTCCATCAGCCGGCCGAGCTCGCCGCGCGTTTCACGTTCGTCCAAACCGCGCAACGCCCACATCGCCTCGCGGCGCGACCCGAACCACGGCGCAAATGCTCCGGCCACGGCCAGATTTTCGATCGCCTCCTTTTCGAGCTGCGTGCGCCGCGCAAAATCGCGCAGATCCGAGAACGGTCCTTGCGCGATCGCGGCCTGCAAGCGGTCGCGCTGCGCTTCGCCCAATCCGCGAATAACGTGGAAACCTAAACGCAATGCACCCTCGCCATCCACAAAGCTCCAAAACTCGCCGGCGTTCACGGCCACGGGTCTAACGGTGACGCCGTGGCGGCGCGCGTCGTTGACGAGCACTTCGGTAGAATAAAAACCCATCGGCTGCACGTTGAGGATCGCCGCCGCGAAAACCGCCGGATAACGGCATTTGAGATATGCCGATTCGTAAGCCAATAGCGCGAAGCTCGCCGCATGCGATTCGGGAAAGCCGTAGTCGGCAAACCCTTCGAGCATCGCAAAGAGCTGCTCGGCCGCCGCGCGGTCGATGCCGTTATCGACCATGCCTTCGACGAGTTTGGGATAGAGCTCGCGCATCCGTTCGTGCGAACGTTTATGCCCCATCGCCCGGCGCAAACGGTCGGCTTCGGCCGGCGAAAAACCGGCGGCTTCGACCGCCATGCGCATGCCTTGTTCTTGAAAGAGCGGCACGCCGAGCGTGCGCTCGAGCACCGCTTTGAGTTTCGGATGCGGATAACTCACGGGCTCCTGTCCCGAACGGCGGCGCAAAAAGGGATGGATCATCTGGCCTTGGATCGGTCCGGGCCGGATGATCGCCACCTGCATCACGATATCGTAGAAACAGGCCGGTTTCATGCGCGGCAGCATCGACTGCTGCGCGCGCGACTCGATTTGGAAAACGCCGATCGTGTCGGCTCGCTGGATCATCGCGTACGTATCCGGATCGTCCGGCGGTATCGTGTGAAGCCTTAAGCGCTCTCCCGTCACCCGTTCGTGCAGCGCAAAGGCTTCGCGCAAAAGCGACAGCATGCCCAGGCCGAGCAAATCGATTTTAATCAAACCCAGATCTTGCAGATCATCTTTGTCCCACTGCACGATCGTGCGGTCGCGCATGGTCGCCCATTCTACGGGCGCGACCCGCACCAGCGGATCGCGCGTGATCACCATGCCGCCGGAGTGGATGCCCATGTGCCGGGGAAACCCGTCGATGCGCGCGCACAATGCGATGAGCCGTTCGCCTAAGGGGCCCTCCAGCTTCACTCCGGTTGCGCCGGCGAGCGATTCACGGGCGTCATATTCGCGCGCAACGGCGTCGACTTGCGCGAGCGTCAACCCCAAAGCTTTTCCGACGTCGCGAATCGCCGAGCGCGTGTGATAGGTCACCACTTCGGCCGCCATGGCTGCATGCGTGCGGCCGTAGCGATCGTAGACGTATTGGATGATCTTTTCACGATCCTGGTGCGCGAAATCCACGTCGATATCGGGAATTTCCTGACGCCCTTCCGACATAAAACGTTCGAAGAGCAGATCCATGCCGATCGGATCGACTGCGGTGATGCCGAGCGAGTAGCACACTGCCGAATTGGCGGCCGAACCGCGTCCCTGGCAGAGCACGCCCAGTTCGCCGGCGGCGCGCACGATGTCCCAGACGATCAAAAAATAGCCCGCCAGATCGGCCTTGGCGATCATGCCCAGTTCGTATTCGAGCTGGCGTTCGACGGCGGTATCAAACGGCGCGCCATAGCGCTCGGCCGCGCCGCGATACACGAGGTCGCGCAAATAACTTTGCCGCGTGAATCCATCGGGGACGGGAAAGAGCGGAAACTGCCCGGTCAAACGTTCGAGCCGGAACGCGCAGCGCTCCGCAATCACCAGCGTGTTGGCAATCGCCTCGGGATAACCCTCAAATATCTGCGCCATCATCCGCGGCGATTTCAGATGATACTCCGCGTTGGGACGCAGCAGCGCATCCTCGCGCGCCTGAGCGAGCGTCGTTTTTTCCTTGACGCAAAAAAGAACGTCCGCCAACCGCGCGTCGCCTTTAGCTGCGTAGAATACGCCGTTGGTCGCCACGCAGGGTAGATGCAGCCGGCGCGCGAGTTCGAGCGCCTCCCGGCAGCGGCGTGCATCGGCCGCATGCAGATGATGCTGCAGTTCTACATACAATGACTCGCCAAAGCGTTCGCGCAACGCGTGGGCTTTGCGGCTCGCAGCCGCACCGCCCGCGAGCACGACGAGTCCGCCGGTGCGGTTATTGAAATCCTCGAGCTGCAGACGCGGCTCGCCTTTGCTGCCGCGCAGCTGTCCGAGCGAGATCAGCTCGCAGAGGTTAGCATACCCGAGGCCGTTTTCGACGAGCGCCGTAACCCGGTCGCCGTCGCCAAACGTGAGTTCGCTCCCGATGATGCCGGGCAGTTTGCGTTCCGCAGCGGCCCGCGCAAAACGCACGGCGCCGTAGAGACCGTCGCGATCGGTAAGCGCGAGCGCCGCACATCCCAGCGCGGCTGCGGCTTCGACCAGTTCTTCAGGGTGAGATGAACCTTCGAGAAACGTGAAGTTGCTGTGCGCGTGGAGCTCGGCGTAGCCACGCACGGCTTAGCGCGCCAGCCATGCACTCAACATCGAGAGATCCAACCGGGGATTGAGCTGCCGGCACACCGGCGAACACACGTGCACCTCGCGAATCTGCGAGCGCATCGCCTCGCGCGAACTGCGGAAATACTCGTCGATGATCGGATGCGCCAGAAAAAGTTCGTTTTTGACGCGCAAGCTCTTAAAGCGGCGGTGCGCGAAACGCTCGGCCGGCGGGTCGCCGACGAAACACGCGCGTAAGCGCAGCGTTCCTTTATACGCGGGCTGCAAGTCCCGAATGCGCCGCATGGGATGTTCGGAGTAGCCCAGCTTGTAGCACCCCAATTTGCTAGCAAATTGGGGACCCCCATTGTTTAACAGGCGCTCCGCTAAAGCTGCGCGCCCCCCACGAGCGAAGCTCGCGGGGTCCCCCGATACCTCTAGTAAATAGATAAACCCGTAGTTGAAGCCGGCTAATTCCTCGAGCGGCGACAGCATGTGCGCCGTACGCGTGATCTCACCGCTGCGCAGCCATTCCCAAGCGATGTGCTGAAAACGAATACAGTCAGTCATAAGCCCCGCGCAGATACCACTGTTCGCCTTGGCGATAGATCCGGCAGAGCATGCCGTCGTCGAGCAACACGTCGTACTCGTCTCGCACAATGTGTCCGGGGGACCCCGACGGCTTTGCCGTTGGGGGGCGCGCAGGTGCTTGCACCGGAGCGCCTGTTAAACTACCGGGGTCCCCACTTTGCTCGCAAAGTGGGGAGTCGTCGAACCAGCTATCATCCACGCGCCACGGTCCGGCGCAATTCACTACGGGGCGCGCATCCACACGCGCCGGCGTATTTCCGCGCAATTCCACGGCCACTTCACGAACGGGGAGCATGCGGAGCTGCGTCGAGCAAGTGCCCTCCCCTTCGACAAGCTCAGGGCTTCGGCGCTCCGTGCCTCGGCTAGAAACTTCACCATGACAAAATGGAGCCGTCGAGTAGCGCGATTCCAAAAGATGCGCGGGGCGCACGTGCGCCTGGTGCGCCTGCGCGCCGCCGACTGCCTGCAGCCGTGCGAGCGCGATGGCGAGCGCTTGCGGATCGGGCTGAGTGTTTGCGAAAAGCGTCGTGCGCGTGCCGCACTCTTCCAGGCGCAGCGCTTGCAACCGTAATCCCGTAATCGGCGCGTCGAACGTCAGCCCCTCGAGCTTTGCGCGCAGGATATCGAGGATCGTGCGCGGATCGGCCGTTGGTTGCGCGAAGCCCGCGTCCACCTCGCGCATATCTCCGTTTTCACATTCGAACGCCGTTCGCAACAGCGCGACGGCTTTGCCGGCGCGGCTCAGATCGCCGCACACGCGTTCGGCCAAGACGCGCAGCGCGAAATAGACTTGCTCTTCTTGCGCGGCACTGCCCTCGCCGAATGTGGCCGCTTCGATGTGCAGCCCATAGGGACGCGGCCGGAACGGCGCGGGATCGATGCCGCGCGCGTATTCATGCCAGCGCACCGCGCGCGCGCCGAAACGCCGCACGAAGGGACCGTGCGGCAAACGCGCCAGCTCGCCCAGAGAGTGAATTCCCAGCAAATGCAAGCGTTCGACGATCGCCGGCTCCACATCGAGCGCCTCGAGCGGCAGCGGCGCAAGCAGCTGCGCGGCTTCATCCGGCGCGCAGATGCAGCCATCGCGCACGTATGTCGCGGCGCGCGCCGCGAATTTATTCGGTCCGACCGCAGCGCGCACCGGCAGATCGAAATGTGCCAGAATGTCGTGTGCGCGCGCGATCCAGTCGCTCGCCATGCCGTCGCAGCCGCGCATCTCGACGTACGCGGTGCCTTCAGCCGCATCGTCCACCAGCGGTGAAAGCGCGTCGAGATCGTCGAGCATGTCCTCCCACACCGCATGCGCGTGCGGCGCATCGTGCACGAGCACGCGTGCGCCGCCGGCGGCTGCGCAGGCTTGTAAAACAGTCTGTCCCCGACGCGCGCCGAGCGCGTGCGCGCGCTCGTCGACTTCGAGCACGCGCCCGCGATCGGGCTTATCGGCAAGAATACAATGATCGCCGGCGTCATTAGGAAACGACCGCCGTGCAACGGCGAGCCGGAATGCCGCAACGTGAATGCAGAGCAGCATCAGGCGATCCGCAAACGCGCGACCGTGCCGGGCGCGCCCCGGCGGTGCTTGAAAACCTGCGTGCAGACTTCGTAGCCGGCAAGTTCGCGTAGAACTCCGCTGCCTTCAGACCATAGGACGCGGTCGATCGCGCAGCGCACGCGCGTCGAAGCAAAATACCCCAGTTCGGTGCTTGCTCCTCCGAGCGCCAGCAGCAGCGCGTCGGATTTTTGCGCGAGCGCGCCGAGCCGCGACCACACGGTGCCGCGCACGTTTACGGCCGGCAGCGTGACCACTCCAAAAGCTCGCGACCGCAACAAAATATCGGCACAGCGCGCCGTCGCTAGCGGCGAGACTGCGCTGACCAGCAACAGCCGGTCGAGACACACGCCCGCGCGTTCCAAGTCGGGCGGATAGAGCGTGCCGTCGTGGATGGCGGCCGCGAAGCCGGCGCGCGTGGCCCCGGCCAGCGCGCCGGCCAAAACCGCCGTGCGGCCCGACCCGGGGCTGCCTTCGAGCGTCGCAATGCTGCCCCGGATGAATCCGCCGGCCAGCGCCCGGTCGAGCTCGGCAAACCCGCTCGAAACGGGGGCGTAGGAGAGCGCGGCGGTCCGTCCCGCGGCGCGCGCCTCCAAGCCGGCTTTGAGGCTCGCAAACGTTTCGGCAACGGCGGCGGCTGGCACCATGGGCTCTGATCCTAATCGAACGTGTGTTCGGTGTCAACAGGGTCTTCCGGCAGGGTGCCATTAACTCATCGGCGTGACCACCAAGCACGCCACCTTGCGCGTAGGCATCGACGTCGGCGGCACATTTACGGACTTGGCCGCGGTCGATACTTCCACGGGCGAACGAATTTCGCTGAAGGTCACGTCGACGCCGCAGGCGCCCGAGCAAGGCGTCATCGCTGCAATCGAATTGCTGCTGGGGCATTTTCCGGTGCCGCCGCGCTTCGAACACATCGCGCACTCCACGACCATCGCCACCAACGCGCTCTTGGGACAGATCCATCTCGAGCTTCCGCGCGTCGTCTTGCTCACTACCGCCGGGTTTCGCGACGTCATCGAAATCGGACGGCAGAATCGCAGCGAAGTCTACAACCTATTCGTGACCCGTCCCAAACCGCTGGTGGCGCGCGGCGATCGCATCGCGGTGCGCGAGCGCATCGATTATCGGGGCGAGGTTCTTCTTCCACTCGAGGAAAGCGAAATCGATCGCGCGATCGCGCAAGTGCGCGACCGCAAACCCGAGTCGATCGCGATCGGGTTTCTTCATTCGTACGCCAACGGCGCGCACGAGCGCATACTGGCAGCCGCGCTTGCCGCCGCCTTTCCCGGCATCCCGGTCACGCTTTCGTGCACGATCGATCCAGAGTATCGCGAGTACGAACGTTTTTCGACCGCGGTCGTCAACGCGGCGCTGATGCCGATCGTGCGCGGATACATCGAGCGGCTGGCGCAGGCGCTGAAGGCGCGCGGAATTTCAGTCCCGCTCTACGTGATGCAAAGTAACGGCGGACTTGCGACCGCGGAGCGCATTGCCGATACGCCGGCCGCGATCATCGAAAGCGGGCCCGCCAGCGGAGTCATTGCCGCCGCCGAGCTCGCGCGCGACGCGGACATTCCGTGCATGCTTTCCTTTGATATGGGCGGAACCAGCGCCAAAGCCGGCACGATTGTCGACGGCGTCGTGCAAGTTGCCGCCGAATTCGAAGCGGCCGGATCGACGCACAGCGGACGGTCGATCAAGGGCAGCGGCTATCCGGTGCGTTTTCCATTTGTCGATCTAGCCGAGATCAGCGCCGGCGGCGGTGCGATCGCGTGGATCGACGAAGCGAGCGCGCTGCGCGTCGGTCCGCTCTCGGCGGGGGCAGATCCCGGTCCTGCGTGTTACGGGCGCAGCGATCGCGCGACGGTTACGGACGCGAACGTCGTGTTGGGACGCTTGAATCAAAAAGCGCTGGCCGGCGGGACGTTTCCGATCGATGTGAAGCGTTCGCACGCAGCGATCGGAACACTCGCGGAAGCGATCGGACTTTCCACCCAGGAGACGGCCGCGGGCATCGTCCGCATCGTCGACGCGCAGATGGCAAAAGTGTTGCACATCGTCACGACCGAACGGGGGCTCGACCCACGCGACTTTGCGCTGGTGGCCTTCGGCGGAAACGGTCCGCTGCACGCGTGCGCGCTGGCCACCGAGCTCGGCATGCGGCGGATCGTCATCCCGCAGAGTCCGGGCGTGTTTTCCGCACGCGGGTTGCTGGTCGCACCGCTGCAAGCAGCACTCGTCAAGACGCTGTTGCAGCCGGCCGAAGAAATTGCCACGGCACAGCTCGATGCGATCTTCAGCGAATTGGAGGGCGAGGCGAACTCGCTCTTACGCGCCCAAGGCGCGGCCAACGGAAAGATTGCGATGCGCCGTCACTTCGATGCCCGCTACCGCGGCCAAAGTTTCGAACTGGAAATTGGAGCCGGCAAAGATGCCGCGCGCGCTTTTCACGACGAGCACCGCCGCCGCTACGGCTACGCCGCCGAAGAGGAAGGCGTCGAACTCGTCAGCGTGCGCTTGACCGCAACGGCCAGGCTCGAGAAATTGCCGCGAGATGCCAACGTGCGAAGGAACGGCGCGCCGGCCGCGCCGCGCGGTATTTGGCTGGACGGAGAATACACGCCGGCCGCAGTGCACGATCGCAACGCGCTTTTCGATGGAACGTCCATAAAGGGACCCGGTTTGATCGAAGAGCCCGACAGCTGCACCTACGTCGCACCCGGCTGGATCGGGCGCGCGGAAGGTTCCACGCTGATCCTGGAGAGCGCATGACGCCGAAACTCGATCCGATCACCGTCGAGGTCATCAAGAGCTCCCTGATCTACGCCAGCGAAGAGATGGGCATCGCCGTTCGCAACAGCGCCTATTCGCCGAACATCAAAGAACGGCTCGATCATTCGTGCGCGCTGTTCGACCGTCACGCGCGGCTGATCGCGCAAGCCGAACACATTCCCGTTCATCTCGGCTCGTTGCCGTGGGGTTTGCGCCGGACGCTTGAAACGATCGCGCACGAAGACGGCCCGCTGCGCGAAGGCGAGATGTGGGTCGTCAACGATCCGTATATATCCGGCACGCATCTCAACGACGTCACCGTTATCCGGCCGATCTTTCTGGGCGGCAACCTGGCCGGTTTCGCAGCCAACAAAGCTCATCATACGGACGTTGGCGGAATGGTGCCGGGCTCGATGTCGGCCGATGCCCAGGATCTGTTTGCCGAAGGCCTAGTCGTTCCACCGATGCGCCTGGTGCAAAACGATCGCGACGTCGCGGGGACGATCGCTTTGTTTCGCGCAAACTCGCGCACGCCTAGTGCGCGCAGCGGAGACTTGCGCGCGCAGACGGCCGGAAATTATACCGGCGAGCGCCGCTTCCTCGAACTCTGCGAACGATACGGCTTCGAAACGCTGGAGAATGCGATCGCACGTATCCTCGACCACAGCGAAACGCGTCTGCGCGCGGCGCTTCGCGAAATAGGGGACGGCATTTTCACAAGCGCAGACGTGCTGGAAGACCGCGACGGCAAGCCGTCGATTCGCATTGCCTTGCAACTGACGCTCAAAGATGGAACCGCACACTTCGATTATGCGGGTACGGCGCCGCAGCTGCCGTTTCCAATGAATGCGGTCTTCGGCGTCACGCTGTCCGGCGTATACTACGCCTTACGCGCGGTTACCGATCCGACGATCCCAATGAACGAGGGATGCTTCCGTCCGGTAACCGTCGACGTGCCGGAAGGCACGCTGCTCAACCCTCTCCGGCCAGCGCCGGTGGGCGGGGGTAACGTCGAGACGAGCACGCGCAATGCGGACGTCGTTTTGTCGGCGCTCGCGCAAGCCGCTCCGGATCGCGTGCCGGCGCAAAGCGGCGGCACCATGAGCAACGTCATGATCGGCGGAACCCGCGCCGATGGCTCGGCGTGGGCTTTTTATGAGACGAACGGCTGCGGCATGGGCGCGCGTCCGACTATGGATGGCATCGACGCCATTCAATGCCATATGACGAACACGCTCAACACGCCGATCGAAGCGATCGAGCGTGACTATCCGTTACGCGTAACGCGCTATGAAATCGCCGAAAACACCGGCGGGCGGGGACGCTTGCGCGGCGGGAGCGGACTGGTTCGCGCACTCGAGCTCACCGAGGGCCGCGCGCAGGTTTCACTCCTCGCGGAACGTCATACCGTTGCGCCGCGCGGTTCAGCCGGCGGCGAAGATGGCCGCCGCGGCCGGCACGTGCTCAAGCGTTCGAACGGATCGGAAGAGACGCTGCCCGCGAAGACGACGCTGCAGCTCGCGCCGGGCGAGACGCTGGAAGTTCAAACCCCGGGCGGAGGCGGTTTAGGGAACGCGAGCGCCGCAGAGCGGTAGCGCTTTCACGACGAGATCCGCGGCTTGTCCTTCGCTCGACTGCAATTGTTGCTGATACATCCCGATGGCCTGATCGAAGACGTCGAGCGGATTGTGCCCGACGACCGTTCCCGTCTCTTGCAAAGCCGGATCCGATAACTGTTGCGGCGTTTGGCGGACGCCGGCATTGAGAATCTCCGAGGGCGGGGGCGTGGGCGCCGCGCCGGCTGCCTGCGCGCTTTGCGGACCGTTACCGCCTTGCGCCTTGGGAATCTCGCGCGTGTTCGTGAGTTTTAGCGCGTCGCTGCCCGCCTGCTGAATCTGTCCTAGCTGTTCGGTATCGACGAAACCGCTGATCACGTCGAGCGCGCGCTTTTGCTGCGCAACGACCTGTTTCAAATAGGCTCTGATCTCCAGCAGTTGCCGATCGGACTCCGAGATCGCGACGCGCGGAAAGACGAATGGATCGCTGAGCAGTTTTTCGATGGCCGCGGTGTTTTGAACCAGCGGCGTTATCAAGCGCTCGATGCGTGAGACCTGCAAGTCCTTCGACGCGCTACTGGTCGCGCTAGCTTTCACGTACCCGCGCAAAAGCGGACGGCTCGCGGCAATCGTCTTGTCATTTTGCAACACCTTGCCGATCGCCGGTCCGATATTTTGCCGCAAGCCTGTGCAAAGGGGCGACACTTTCAAGTGAATGATTGTCTTGGGGGGCGTAGCGGCGGGTGCCGGGGTGGCAAGCGCTGCCGCCATCACGAGCGTCGTCCACATGTCCCCCTATTTTACGACGCGCTCGCCTTACGTTCCCTTATCGGCTCCGAAGTAGTGGACCATTTTGAAGATCAGCTGCGGTGAAGTGGCGAACGCACTCGCGTCGCCATAGACCAAGTAGATCTCGTTGTGTTCCAGCAATTTGTGATACCCAAACGAAAGATTCCACGCGCTCGAGAAGGACGGAACTCGGTCGAGCATAGGCGGAGTTCCGATGATTCGCCGGACGCCGATCGCAAACGATTCGTTCGGTCCGCTCTGGTAAGCATAGCTCAGGCGCTCCAGCCACTGCGTATACGTCTGCCCGCTATCGAGGTGCTGCTGCGTGTCGTTGGCTTGCAATGTGATCGACGCATGATTGCCAACGCGGACAACGCTGCTGCGAGCCCACGAAACGATCCGTCCCGGGCCGAATCTGCCGCTATCGTATTCGATGAAGGTCGGGTAAGCGGTTGTGCTGCGCCAGCCGAAGCCGAGCGCGTTTGTAGTGATTGGCGTGAACACGCCGATGCCGAGCAAGACGTATGACGAACCGGTGTTGGCCCACAGTTCGATGAAATTTCGCGTCAGCACATCGAAGCCGACGTTGTTGTCGGTTTGATTGAGCGCGCCGTTCGTGCCGTGATAGCGGTCGATCGAACCGTAGGTCTGCAGCCATTTCAACGGGCTCTTGCCCGCATAATTCCACTGTTTCCAGAAGTTAAAATTGTAGCCGGCGATTCCCGGGTGCGACACTATCCCGTCAAACGGGTTATAGTACGTCCCGATCTTTCGCATGCTGAACCCGACGAAGACGTTCGGCGGATCGTAGCCGATGCCGAAATCCGATCGCTTGTTGTCGTTGTTGTCGAGAACCGCCGTTCCCCGGTCGACGCCCCAGTTATAGTAGGCGAACAGATCGGAATGGTTGTTATAAGTAACGCCGTCTGTCGTCGTCACGTCGGTGAACCCAGGCATGCTGGTAGCCACGCGCTGCGTAGCAATCTGCACGCGCCGGTTCGGCGTCTTGTAGTAGAACGATTGGGCGTTGTCGTTGCGCCCGATGCCGACCGCATCGAAGCCGGCGAAGTTGAAGCGCCCCTCTTTTCCTTCGATCGCGTACCCGTCGCGCGGCGTCGGGATCGCCGGCGTATACAGCTCTTGAATTCCGGGGCAGCCCGTACATGAGAATGGATTGTAGAAATTAGCGCCCTGCGTGAAAAACGGCCTGACCTCGCTGAAGAAACGGCGGAACGCAGTCGGCGATATGCTTTGCTGATCTTTTTCGACGTTCGAGTAGTCGGGATGCAGCGTCGCTACGAATGTCGTGCTCGAATCTAAAGGAATCGAAAGGTCGGCGCCTGCGCGCGACGTGCTTCCGCCGATGGAGCGCGCGGCAAGGGAGCCCAAACCGTAGACCGCGATGCGGCTCTTCGGGCGAGACGATCCTACGGTCGGTATGCCGGTTAACCGGCCTGAGTACGTGACGTCGTTGAAGTCGCTCTGGCTCGCGGCGCCGCGCCAAACCAAATATTCGCGCGTGGCCGGCGACAACCGGATGAATTGCACGCGCCAAATCTTGCCCGCGCCGCGCATCCCGGCGAGCGGAATCTGCATCGTCACCGTAAACCCGTTCCCGTTGATCTTCCCTGCCGATGTCCAGGTCGGCTCGTATGAATTATTTTCGGTTGAAAATTGGTAATGCGTGCCAATCGGGGTCGAGGTGAACTTATACTGAAACCCTTGATCGCCGCCCGGCCACAAGTCGACCTGCACTTCGTCGTCGGTGTCCATCCCCACGCCGTTCGTATGCTCTTGCGCGCTGACCGGCGCGGTGGTCTTCACATCAAAGGCCACGTACAGGAACTTCCCATCGGTTAAAACGTAGGCCGTCGTCGGCTGCTTCGCCGGTTGATGCAGGTTCACGTCATAGCTGAGATTTGCAACCGCGGCTTTTTGCCACAACGGATCGCGCAACGTGCCGTCCATGGCGGGGGCTGCCGTTACCAAAGGAACCGTCAGCAGGTCTTGTGAGGCAACGGGTTCCAGGGCGCTTGCGACGCCGGTTGTGATTGCGGAAAAGATCGCGGCCAATAACAAGGCTTTCACATTACGGTCCTTTCGCGCCGGTCAGGTTCGCATGCGCGACGTCGCGCAACGTCCCGGCGTCAAGCGGTTTGCAATCTCGCATGCGGCGATCGCCATATCCCTCGCGCGAGTCGCAGAGCTGCGCCCCGCGCAGGTCGGCCCCGCGCAGATCGGCGCCGCGCAAGTTCGTACAGAAAATGCGATTGCCAACCGTGACGTCACCGTCGTTCCAGTTGGTCTCGTGTCCGCAAAGGGCCGTACCGGTCAAATCGGCATTTTGAAGGTTCGTATCCGAGAAATTGTCCGCCAGCAGCGTGGCTCCGCGGAAGCTCGCGCCGGCAAGCTTCGCACCTGAAAAATTTACGTCGCGCAGATTCGCGCCGGCCAGGTCCACACCAACCCAGGCAACGTTACGCAGATCCCGGCCGTGCAGATCGTCGTTCCGAGGATCGCAACCCACGCAGGAGTGCGGTATCCCCAGTTGCGCCCGGATTGGACTCGGATTCCAAACGATCGACGACAGCGCGATCGCCAGCGGAATCATCAGGTACGGCAAACGGTTCGTCATGTTTTTACTCCAAAAGGCCGCAGGAAACGGGGCCTACACCCTGTAGGCTCGAGGAACGGCAGACGTGCGCTGCTACCGCATGATGTTGATTTTGCTACCGGTGATCGCCGTGTGGCTCAGGTCCACGTTCCGCAAATCGACGCCGGTGAAATCGCAACCGTTGAAAGATGACCCTTCGAGGCGGGCGCCGTCGAATTTCGCGTTCTTAAAATCGACGCCGTTGAATGAGGAATTGCGCATGTCCGCGCCGCGCAGATCGGCGTACGCGAAATCATCGCCGCTTACGGAGATGCCGCGCAAATCTTGGTTCCGCAGATTGACACCCTTGAAATCGCAGCCGTTGCAACTTGTGAGAATCGCGCGAGCCTGCGCAGGGGCCAGTCCCGCGACCGGAATGTCGCACCCGTTGATCTGCGCGCCGCCGAAATTTGCACCGGTCAGATCGGCATGCCGCATGTCGCAGCCGTTCAAATTGGCGTATGCAAAGTTGACGTCGCGCAGGTTTGCGCCCGAAAAGTCGACGCCGCTCAGATTGGCATACGAGAAGTTCACTCCGTGCAGATCGGCATTCGAGAAGTCCGACCCCGTGAGCGAAACGCGCGAGAGATTGCGGCCGGCCCAGTTCACGCGGCTAAAATCACATCCCGTGCACGAGCCGTTCAGATCGGCGACCTTCTTCAATTTGTAGTTGTAGCGCAAGTTGTAGTTGTAGCGCAGCGCCGGAACAGTGATGTTCATGCCGGGCACGTGCACGTCCACGGCAGGCACGCGCACGTCCGTCTCGGGAACGTGAACGTTGACGGCGGGCACATGTACGTGCACCGCGGGCACTTGTACGTCCACGTTGCCATTTTCCAAAACGCTCCGCCGTACCGTTCTTGCGTGCGTCTTCGGGCGAGGCGTAGCTGCGCGGGCTGCCGGAGTAGCAATCGCAACGAGCGCCGATGGAAACGCTTGCTTGAGAGGGACGTACTTGTCGCGATACACGATCGTTGTTTTAGCTTTCGCTATAGTAGTTTTCGCCGCAGACGCCGCGTGCGCGGCCGTCGCGTGGCCGGCCGAATGATACCCGCTAGCCGCGAGCGTGAACGCAAACGTCGGCGCGACGTTTTGCGCGATGAAAAACATGACGATCAGCGCCGCGGCAACCGCACCGGCGGGACCGAATGAAACGGTCGTGCGGACGTTGCGCCCGGCGCGCAGCAGGCGTTCGACGCGCACCGAGAGCCCACGCCGCGTGATGAAAACACCCGGAGCCGCGAGCGGCCGGTGCGGCCACGCGGTTACTTCCGCCATGCGCGTGAGGCACGTGGCGTACGGGCGAACGTCGCCGGTCTGATGCAGCACCCAATCGTCGCACGCGACCTCGCGTTCGAGATCGAGCTGCTGCGCAATGAAGAGCACGGCCGGATTGAAGAAAAAGATTGCCTGGATGACGCGCTGGAGACCGTTGGTCCAGTCGTCGGCCCGGCGCAAATGCGCCAGCTCGTGCAACGTGATCTGATCGATCTCTTTCTCCGAAAGCGTTTGAAGCAAGTGCTTCGGGATGAGCACCATTGAGTCGAACAGCCCGACCGCGACGGGAACCGCGATGTTATCGGAGACGCACAAACGCACGTCGCGAGCGCCTTTTGCAGCGCGCGTCCAACGCGCGAGCTGTTCGCGATAGTCGAGTGAAAGCGGAAGCGCGTCCCGCTTAAGCGCCTCGAGCCTGAAGAGATTGACGGCCAGTCGCATTAAAAGGAAGAGCGAGGCTGCGATCCACGCGGCGAATACGGCGAGCGCAAGCGCTTGCGGCACCGCAAAATGCACGCGGAAGGGTACAACCGGGACGCCTCCGGCGGGTTGCGCGGCGGTAAGCGTCGTGTTGACCGGCCCGATGGGCTTGCCGGTCACAACAAGCCGTTGCGACGTAGCGGGCGGGACGGCGGCGCTCTGGATGTGAGCCGGCGCGCTCTGCACGCTGACTTGCGGGATGGCGGTTGCGATCGGCACGAGCAGCGCCGCGATCAGCGCCACGCACCATGCAGCGTAGCGCGTCGTCGCGTTGATGTTCGGCAGATACGTGAGCAACACCCAAACCGCGAGCCCCAGGAGCGCGCCTTCCCACAAACTGTTGAACAAGGTCGCTACGGCAATGCGCGCAGCGGGTTCAAAAAAAGCCCAGAACGCGTGCATCAGTCGCTGTCCTCATACTGTTCGATGAGCGTCTTGAGTCGTTGCAGCTCGGCTTCGCCGGGCCGCTCGTTCTCGATCAATCTTAGTGCGAGTTCAGCGGATTTGTTTCCGAAAAAGCGGTTGAGCAGCAAGCCGACGGCCGATTGTGCCGCCTCTTCGCGGCCGACCAGCGGAGAATAGACGTACGCGCGCCCCTCTTCTTCATGGCTAACGTAGCCTTTCTGCTCGAGAATGCGCATCGTCGTGAGCACCGTGTTGTACGCGATCGGCGGCGGAGGCAGCGATTCGGTCACGTCGGCGATAGTCGCGCGGCGTTTTTGCCAAAGCACTTCCATCAAACGCAACTCCGCCTCGGTGAGAGTCGGGGATTTCTTGCGGGCCACGGCTACCTCCAGCCTTAGATTTATGTATTAATTCTTTAATAGACTATAAGGGGTCGGGGTCCGGTTGTCAACTATGGAATTAATACACAAATCGGGGTGGCGGGCCCCATTTGGCGAGAGGACGAATAGCGCGCATTCGTTACCCCATCCAAGGAGACTATTTGTGCGGCGTCCGTTCGTCCTTCGTCAGGCCGGGTTAGTCCCGGCCGCCCTGGCCCTGCTCGTTCTGAGCGCATGCTCTAGGGGCGTGCTCATCGGCAGCGGGCCCTTACCGACCCCCACACCGGTCGTGCCGAGCGTTACGGCGGAGTTCACGGTTCCGACCGCGGCGAGTTCGCCCAACGGAATCGCGCTCGGCGCCGACGGCTTCATCTATTTTGCGGAAACCGCCGGTAACAAGATCGGCAAGATGACGACGGGCGGCGTGTTCACCGAAACAGCGGTACCGACTGCAAATGCGGGTCCGTTCGATCTGATCGGCATGTCCGACAGGAGCATCTGGTATACCGAGAGCACCGCGAGCAAGATCGGCGTGCAAACGTCCACGACGACCACCGAATATCCGTTGCCGACGGCAAATGCCGGACCGACGTACATCGCGCGCGGACCCGACGGCGCGCTGTGGTTCAGCGAAACGACCGCCAACAAACTCGGGCGTATCGACAGCAACGGCAACATCACCGAATATCCCGTGCCGACCGCTAATGCCGGTCTCGCCGGGCTGGCCGGCTTCAGCGACGGCGGAATTTGGATTGCCGAGAGCAATGCATCGGCGATCGTGCGTTTCGACGTCGCCGCGCACACCTTTGGGACGCCCCGCCCAACGCTAACGGCAAATGCGGCGCCCACGCAGATCGTTACCTGCCCCGACGGCCAAACGCTCTGCTTTACCGAAAACAATGCGGCGAAGCTGGGACAAATCACGCCGGCCGGCGTGGTGACCGAACATTCGCTGGCGCCGGCGACGTCGGCATTCGGTTTGGTCGGCGGCGCCGATTTCAATCTGTACTTTACCGACCGGGCGCAAAACAAAGTCGGCCAAATATCGGGCATATCGTTCGGCGTGAGCGAATTCGCGATCACGACCGCCTCCACACAGGCGGCATTCATGTCGCTCGGCCCCGACTTGCAGATTTACTTTACGGAGACCGGAACGAACAAAGTCGCGCGGCTGAAATACTTCTAGGCGTCTTCATGCCGGGCGTGCGGCAGGCTCGCCAAGAGCGCTATGCAGTTGCCCGCCGATCCGACGAGGTAGCGGCGCCCTTCGATGCTGACGACGTGCAGCGCCGCCTGCTGCGTTAGCGGCGTTGATTCTAGAACGTCGGCAATTCTTCCGGAGTGCGGTGCGCGCAGGCGCCGGTGCGCATAAGATCGCGCAACCGCGTGCAACCCCAGCAACATCAGCGCCACGGCACCGAGCGCGGCCACGTAGTGCAGCACAAATCCCATCGGTCTGCCTCCCCACTACACATGAGAGAGCCCGCGCGGCCTGCGGGCAGGCCATCATTTGAGTGCGGTCAGCTTCGGCTTGAGCTCGAGCGTGCCGCGCAGCGCGTCGAGCCGGCGCATGAGGCGTGAAAACGCTTCGAAATCGAGCGCCTGCTCCGCATCCGACAAAGCGACCGACGGCTCCGGATGAACCTCGACGATCGCGCCGTCCAAACCAGCCGCCGCAGCCGCCAGGACGAGCGGCTCGATCAAGCTGACGCGCCCGGTCGCATGACTCGGATCGGCGATGACCGGCAGATGCGTCAGTTCCTTCAGTCGCAAAGCTCCGCCTAAATCGAAGAGATTGCGCGTCTGCGGATCGAAACCGCGCACGCCGCGCTCGCACAGCACGACGTTGGGATTGCCTTCCAAAAGAATGTATTCGGCCGCATACAGCACTTCATCGAGCGTCGCGAACGGTGCGCGCTTGAGAAGGATGGGTTTCATGGTCCGCGCCGCGGCTTGCAGCAGCGCGAAATTCTGCATGTTGCGCGCGCCGATTTGAATCATGTCCACGTACCACTCGAGCACCAGCAATTGCGCCTCGGCGAGCGCCTCGACGACCGCGGGCAGCCCCGCGTTCGCACACGCGTCGGCAATAAGCTTGACGCCTTCTTCTCCTAGTCCCTGAAAGGCATACGGCGACGTGCGCGGCTTGTAGGCCCCGCCGCGAACCATCTGCGCGCCGGCCGACGCGACGAATTTCGCCGTCAGGTCGATCTGTGCGCGGCTCTCGATCGCGCAAGGACCGGCGATCATCGTAAAGCTTCCGTCGCCGAAGCTTGCGCTTCCGACTCGAACGACGGTCGCGCCGGCCCCTTCTTTGCTCGCTAGTTTATACACTGTGCAACCCCAAACAGATAAAAAAAAGCCGCCCGGTAAGGGCGGCTTTTTGAAGAGTGATCGATCTTCGTTACAGCGCGCTCAACTCACCGGCATTCGTGCGACAAAATACCACCAGTAAGAATAGCGCGCAGACGAGATCATGTGCCGCAGTCTATCATGGTCCGCCCGGCGCTGTCAATTTCGGGCCCAGACTTGTAGGGCCCAGACTCGCGGCCTACCGCCCTTCGCGCCATTTGCGCGTGAGGCGGCGGCACGCGCGGCGGACTTTTTCGC
>Ga0102924_1002825_pt1 | contig 18587 bp, 16 predicted proteins | sample PaiPotPPM11metaG_FD_80116 | JGI IMG/M metagenome (GOLD analysis project Ga0102924, IMG submission 80116) | Iron sulfur acid spring bacterial and archeal communities from Banff, Canada, to study Microbial Dark Matter (Phase II) - Paint Pots PPM... ...
ATATAGCCCATGACCGGCAGGCTGCGCACAACCGTCACGCCGGGTGTATCGCGTGGCACGAGAATCATGCTCTGCTGGCGATGGCGATCAGGGCCGTGTGGATCAGTCTTGCCCATGACGATAAAAATTTTGCAGCGTGGACGGGCTGCCCCGGAGATCCACCATTTGCGCCCATTGAGCACGTATTCCTCGCCCTCGCGGGTAATTGAGAGCTGGATATTCGTGGCGTCAGAGCTGGCCACCGCCGGTTCGGTCATGGCGAAGGCTGAGCGAATCTCGCCGTTGAGTAGCGGCTCTAGCCACTGTTTTTTCTGCGCGGGCGTGCCAAACTGGGCCAGGATCTCCATATTGCCGGTATCGGGCGCGGCACAGTTAAAGACCTCCGAAGACCAGCCGACGCGGCCCATCAATTCGGCCAGCGGCGCGTATTCCAGGTTATTCAGGCCCGCGCCGTACTCTTCATCGGGCAGGAAAAGGTTCCACAGGCCCTGAGCTCGCGCCTTCTCCTTCAGTTCATCGATGATCTCGGCGTGGTGGTGAGGATCATCCGAGGCGGCAAGCTGGTCGCGATAGGTCTGCTGATTAGGATAGACGTAGCGATCCATGAAATCGCTGAGCTGTTGAAGAAGGGTTTTGACTTTCTCTGAGTAGGCAAAATCCATGGCGAAACCTCCCTGGGCAAAGAAATAGAGCTTCCTATATCTGTATGGTTAGTATAGCACAGATTTTTTTCTTCTCTCCGAGGGCTGCCTGGGCTAAAATTACTCGCAAACGCTGAGCAACCTTCTTATCCCAGATTTTAGCGATTGCACAGAAGATAGGTCATGTGCCCCATGTATTTCTCCCTCAGCAAGCATATACTTTCCTCAAGCAAGCGCAGTGCATGATTCTGAGCAGCTACAACATTTGAGCAGGAGAAACACATGGAGCAAAGATCTCGTTCGCGTAAAAAGCTCATCTTCTGGTGGGCAGTTATCAGTGGTGTCCTGCCGGGTATCGTTTTGGGGATCTGGATGGGGCAGAACCATTGGATTGGGTTGGTAGCCATTCTCGGCTGGTTCTTCCTGCCTGCTGAAATTTACAAAATTGTTACGCAAGTTCAATTCCCCTCCAATCCCATTGAGCGGCTCCAATTTTTTGCCACGCTCACCTATCCCCTCGCATTCATCTTTTACCTGGTATGCGGCTATGCAGTCACACGCATCACGGGCTTTATCCAGCATGGCCTGTATAGCGCGTTACTGGCTGCTGGCTTTACCGCGCTGGCATCGATCATTCCTGACGCGCTCACTATGATGATCGTGCAAGGCGTTTCCTTCACACCTGTTTTCTTAGGAGACTATACGTCAGCAAGCGCCGAATTTTCTCTCATAATCCTGCTTCCTCTTATAGCGCTGGCTGCCATCGCGGGATACATCGGAGCACGAGTTGGCAGGAGACGGTCGGCGCCGTTGCCTGCCAATCTAGCTCCTAGAGATTCTTAGAGCAATTTCGCCAGATCCTCACCGGTCGTCACCGGGGCCTGGCAGGTGAAATTCTGGCAGACGTAGGCGCTGGGCAGGCCATCTTTGAGCGGACGGTCAGCAAGTAGCGGGACTATTTGCGCGGCTGCGGCATTATCAGGCGAGGCACAGGCCAGCACGCTGTCGGGCAGGTAGCGCTGATTGACTATAGCCAGCAGACCCTGTGTACCTGGTTGCTGAGGATCACCGGCAATGGCGATCTCGCGCGCGTGCGAGAGGGCAAAATCCAGCGCACCCAGAACATGCCCGAAGGCCTGGGGATGCTTGACTACCACATCACTCAGCGCGCGTAGATACTCGTCGGCTCGCTGGCGATAGCGGGTCTCGCCGGTCCAGGCAGCCAGGCGCAGCAGTACTTCGACAGCCACGCTATTGCCCGCGGGCGTGGCGTTATCCATAATGTCCTTGGGACGACTGAGCAGCGTCTCGTGGTCATTGCCAGTATCGAAGAAGCCGCCGTTCTGCTCATCGGCAAAGAGCTTGATAGCCTCATCCATCAGGCGTCGGGCCTCGTGGAACCAGCGCTGATCAAAGTCGGCTTCGTAAAGGGCTAGCAATCCATCGGCCAGAAAGACATAATCTTCCAGATAGCCATTGAGGTGGGCCTGCCCGTCCTTACAGGTGCGCAGCAATCGCCCATCGCGCTGAAGTGTGCTCAGGAGAAACTCGGCGTTGTGCCGCGCAACCTGGAGATAATCGGCTCGCTGGAGATGGCGCGCGGCCTCGGCAAAGCTGCGCAGCATCAAGCCATTCCAGGCGGTGAGAATCTTCTCATCGCGCCCCGGCTTGACTCGTTTTTCGCGCGCGGAGAAGAGCGCGGTACGCCCACGCTGGAGCGCCTGCGTGAGTTCCTCTTCACTGACTCCGGCGCTCTCAGCAATCACCGCAGCTTTCTTCACAACATGCAGGATATTCTTGCCCTCGAAGTTGCCGCGCTCGCTCACGTCGTAGTAGAGCATAAAGAGGCGGGCATCATTGGCGGGCAGGAGTGCCTCGACCTCGGCGGGCGTCCAAAGGAAGAACTTGCCCTCTTCGCCCTCGCTATCGGCATCCTGGGTTGAATAGAAACCACCCTCCGGCGAGGTCATTTCGCGCACCACGTAGTCGAGCGTCTGGGTCACGACTCGCTTGTGGAACGGCTCGCCCATGACCAGATACGTGTGCAGGTAGAGGCGGCTGAGCAGGGCATTGTCGTAAAGCATTTTCTCAAAATGGGGTGCCAGCCACTCGGCATCGACCGAATAGCGGTGGAAGCCGCCGCCCAGTTGATCGTAGATGCCGCCATGAGCCATACACTTGAGCGTCTTCTCGATGATCTCCATCTCAGATGGACTCGCCGAGCCAGCAATCTCGCCGCGTTGACGATGGAGATGCAGGCGCAGCAAGAATTCAAGGGACATAGTATTGGGAAATTTCGGCGCGCCGCCAAAACCGCCGTGCATCTCATCAAACTCCTCCGTCAGCGCCTGGCCCGCGCTGGTCAGCAGGTCCAGGGGGATACTGGTGAGCGCGGGTATGGTGCCTGAAGCGCGTAGGGGAGCACCACTATTCTGGCGCAAATAGGTGGCCAGTTGCTCGGCCTGCTCCTCAACCTCAGTGCGCTGTGTCGTATAGAGTTCGGCCATGGTTTGCAGAATGCGCTGGAAGCCAGGCACGGTCTGGCGACCGTAATGGCGGTCCTGCGGTGGAAAATAGGTGCCCCCGTAGAAAGGACGACCATCGGGAGTCAGGAAAACGGTCATAGGCCAACCACCCTGGTGGGTCAACGCTTGCACCGCCTGCATATAGATGCCATCGATGTCCGGGCGCTCCTCGCGGTCTACCTTGATCGAGACAAAATGCTTATTCATCGTGGCCGCGATTTCTTCATTCTCAAACGACTCGCGCTCCATGACATGACACCAGTGACAGGCTGAGTAGCCCACGCTGAGCAGGATCGGCTTATTTTCACTCTGCGCCTTCTGTAGCGCCTCTGTGCCCCAGGGATACCAGTCGACGGGGTTATGCGCGTGCTGCAAAAGATAAGGGCTGGTTTCACTGCTCAGGCGATTGGTATGGGTATATTGCGTCGCAGTAGTAGCTGCGTCATGTCTCTCTGCCATCAATTTTCTCCCGGAAATACTCTCTATTGACCACTTTTACTGCTTATTCTAACGGTTGTCCCTTGGCATTGTATGACATGCGAAGCGAAATAAAAAGTTGAGCCATAGGTCCTCTGGCTTATGCACTTACTAGTGAGGGCACCTCATAAGAAAGACTGTAGCGCGGATACAGCGGATCGTGAAAATCTTGAGCGAATTTTGAGCCTCTTCCTCTTGACTTTTTCCTTCCTATGATTACAATTATGACTAGATATGCATATACAGTCATGAAATTATTCGCTTAGTGAGTCAAAAAACAACCCGGAAAGGAGCAGGATCATTGGCCGAGCAGCGCGTGAGTGGAGAAGAACCTGGCAGGGAATTGTCGAAAAAAGAGGAGCGTGAACAGCGCATTCTGGACGCTGCGGCGGAGCTATTAGAGAGATGGGGGTATCGCAAAACGACACTTGAGGATATTGCCAGGAGAGCCGGAGTAGCCAAGCCCACCATCTATCTCTCGTGGAAAACGCGTGAGGCGCTTTTCATGGCACTGATCGAGCGCGAACAGGCCGCATTTTATGGCGAAATCGTGCAGCGCATGGAAAAAGATCCTGAGGGTATGACGCTGCCTGGTCTGGTCAAGCATTCCATTCTGGCAACCCTGAAAAACCCTTTGATGAAGGCACTGGCGACGCGAGATGTCGAGTTTCTGGGTGAGTTAGCTACGCATGAGCATAACACGGCGGCGTATCAGGCTCAGATGCAAAGCTATGCGGCGATCATGAGCTTTTTGCGCGAGCTTGGCGTGATTCGTAGCGACGTGGATCTGCGCGAACAGTCCATCACGTTCGCCTCTGTCACCTGGGGTTTTCTGCTGGTCGATCCGCTACTACCCGCTGATTTCAAGCTGACGGATGAACAGATGGGTGAGCAGGCATACACTACGCTCAAGCGCTTGCTGGAACCCGATATTCCGCCCAGCGAGGAGCAGCGTCGCGAGGGTAAGAAAGCTTTTCGAGCGTACATGGAGCAAGTGGTAGCAATAGTTCAGGATACAAGCCATGAAGCAAAACTATAATGCAGCATAAAGACATAAATACGAGTAAAGGTACGTAAGAGGAGAAAGATATGCAGACGCAAGAGCCAGCCATTGTAATCGAGAGCCTGGCAAAATCATACGGCAAAGTGCAGGCTGTACGCGGCATTTCGATGAGCGTAGAGCGCGGGGAAATCTTTGGTTTCCTGGGTCCGAACGGCGCGGGCAAAACCACCACCATCCGTTGTATGCTCGATGTGATCCGTCCCACGACAGGCGCAATTCGCGTGCTAGGTCTGGATGCGCAGCGCGATGGGCGCGCCATGCACCAGCACATCGGCTATCTGCCGGGAGATGTACGCCTGCCGGGGCGTATGACGGGCAAACAGATTATCAACTACTTCGCGAACCTGCAGGGTCGCGAGCCGGTGCTGCTGAATAAGCTGGTCGAACGCTTCGACGTGGAGATGAAGCGTCCGTTGAAGGGATACTCCAAAGGCATGCGCCAGAAAATTGGCATCGTGCTGGCCTTTATGTGTGATCCCGATGTGCTCATCCTGGATGAGCCAACCTCCGGCCTTGACCCGCTCTTGCAGAAAATCTTTAACGAATTTCTGCTGGAAGAGCAGGCGCGCGGCAAGACCATTTTCATGAGTTCGCATATCATGAGCGACGTAGAAAAAATCTGCCAGCGCGTAGCGGTGATCCGCAAAGGCGAGCTAGTAACAGTGGAAGCAGTGGAGGCCTTGCGCGAGAAGGCTGGCCAGCAGATAACGGTCGAGTTTGGGAATGCGGTCTCAGAGCAAGAACTGGCGCGTATCCCTGGCGTCAGCATGCTCACAAAAACCAACGGTTCGTATCACTTTAACATCAGCGGAAGCATGGACCCCTTGATCAAGGCGCTCAGCCAGCACGAGGTGATCCGCCTGAACTCGCAGGAAGCACCGCTGGAAGAGGTATTCTTGAAATTCTATGAAGAGCCAGCCAGGGCCACTCAGCTTGCCCAATAAGGCAAGGTCGCGAGCGAAGGAGATAAAAAATGGCGACAACGACTATCACAAAAAGCATTCCAGTGGCGAAGAAGCGCGCGCGGGGTCTGACCGTGACAGGGCGGGCGCTCATGAACAGCAGCACACCGATGAGCATAGCCTGTTTTTATGGACTTTTGATCCTACTTATTCTGGCTCCGATCTACCCGGTGATGGCCCAGGCCAACTTTCAGTCCCTCATGAACTCAGGTGTCATGTCAGCCATACTCGGCGGCCACCTGACCAAATCTTTCAATTTCTCGGCACTCCTGGCCGTTGAGGTTTTTAGCTCCATCTATGGCCTGCTCTTTGGCGGCTTCGTGGCCTGGATAGGAGGCGCGGTTCTGCCTGTTACCATCGAAGATGGTACGCTTGACCTGGCACTTTCTCGCCCTATCAACCGCACGCGCTACTACCTGGAAAGCTGGTTTGCCGTCTTGATTGGCGCGGTGATCATTAGCCTGGTACTGGCCTTAGGGGTTTGGATTGACACGTTTATTGTCAACAACGCAGGAATTGACTGGCCGTGGATGTGGCTCACCCTGCTTGTTCAATGGGCCTTCCTCTTCTTCGCGGCGGGTTTGGGTATGCTCTGCGGCTCCTTTATCAATGCCAGCCGGGCAGCCGGGGGGACAGCGGTGGGCATCGTTGTGCTGGGCTACTTGCTCAACACCTTTGGCGGCCTCTCCAACCAGTTACAATGGATGGTTAAAATCAACCCATTCTACTACGCGCCAGCTATCGACCCGCTGATCAACCATCACCTGACCTGGTGGTATCCCCTGGTTCTGGTGGCCGCTGGCCTTGTCTGTGGGATAATTGGACTGGTAGTGTTTAATAAGCGTGATTTACCAACGGTGTAAAACACAACAGGTGATCATAGAGGAGAGAACGAGCGAGATGGTTAAAAAGCTCAGCCTTTCAACCATCTCGCTCGTTCTTACTACTGCTGTTCCGCGAACTGTTGGAAGAAATTTCCGTCCTCTCGCTCGTGTAACTTTTGTGGACCGGGTACCCAGGCCGCTTCAAGCGAGAAATCGGCGCTGGGAGGAGGCAATTCGGTGGGGTAGACACGTACATTCACCGAGAGTTCGCTTTCCGCTTTGCCGCGAAAGATACCAGAAGTGGGAGGAACATCCGCGTAGTCGCGTCCAATCGCCACGCGGATATGCTGATCGCCAGCCAGCTTATTGTTGGTAGGATCAAAGCCGATCCAGCCGAACCCTGGCATTAGCGCCTCTACCCATGCATGGGTAGCGCCACGGGCTGAGTGGTCCCCATGTTCCTGCTGGTGAAACAGATAGCCACTCACATAACGACAGGGAATACCAAGAGAGCGCACCAACGCAATCATAATGTGGGAGAAGTCCTGACACACGCCCCGGCGGATGCGTAGAGCATCATCGATGGGAGAGTCAACGCGCGTATTTTGCTTGGCATACTCAAAAGTGGTATAGACGGCAGTATTAATGTCTTTGACCACTGTTAAAGGATCATCCCGTCGCTGGATCTGGAGTTCAGCAATGAACTCAGAGAGAAGTTCGCTCGACCGCGCGAAGTGACTGGAATGCAACATATCCCAATATTCATCGCTAGCCGTTAGCGCGTCTAATTCATTCCAGGCCGTGGGTGCCAGAGCTTCTGGCAGGGCTGGAAGGGACAGCACCTCCACAATTGCCTCCGCTGTAATGGTCAGATGGTTATGGCGATTGGGCACGTCAAAATGATGGACCCGGTTGCCGTTTTCGCCTCTATAATTGTCTATTTTCGCTATTGGATTCGTGCTCAGGCGAAAGTCGAGGCAGTGCTGCGTCCCCTCACTACGCGGCTGGATGCGCACCTCCATAATGCTTTCGGTGATCGATGTGCTATAACGAAATTTTGTGGTATGACGCACAGTATAGTACATGTTACTCCTGCCTTTCGCGCAAAATTCCTTCTTTAAGCTTGCGCGGATGTACGCTCCGTCAAAGCAACGTCAATAGGATAAGCCATGTAGGTTTGATAAAGGGCGTCGTGGATTTGCGTACATTGACGCTGAATATTTTGCAGATACGCGTGTACATCCTGGAGGAGATCTCCGACCTGATCGTATTCTAGGCCAGCACGGAAACGCCCGGCCAGGCGTTCAACGCGGCCAGTGCGCCGGATGTGGGTGGATCTGGCAATAGATTGGAAAGCCGATTGCAGCATGCCAGTGGCGAAGGAGATCGAACGAGGCGATTCAAGATTGAAGAGCAGAAATTCAATGATCTTCTCAGGCTGAATATGAGCTGCAGTATAGACCTTGCAGTAGGCTTCAAAAGAAGCGCAGGAGCGCAGGAGCTCGACCCAGCCCTGGTAGTGAAGATGGTCGCTAGTCGCTTGCATATCTGTCTCTTCGTTCGTGAAAAAGGCTTGAAAATGGACATCAAGGAGTGCTGCGGTGGAGGAGGCGCGTTCGATAAAACGCCCCACACGGATAAAATACCAGCCCTCGTTATGGTTCATCGTCGAATCGGTAATCCCCTGGAAAAGCTGCACACCCTCTTTGACGCTGGAGAAAAAGGCGTGGGGCTTGGCGTACCAGAGTTCGTTAATACTGGTCTGTTTGATCTGCAGATACAAACGATTGAGTTGTTCCCACATTTCAGAACTGATCAGTTCACGTACTTGCCTGGCATTTTCCCGCGCGGCCGCGATAGCGTAGCCAATTGAGGCTGTATTAGAGGTTTCAAAGGTGAAGGACTCCGTGATACGATAAGCAGTATCAATGTCGCTCTCCGCCATCGGAGCACTTAGACTGGCACGCAGGCGCTGCCAGCGCGGTTGCTCCTCCGCTGTGCTATGGTCAAGCATTTGATGCAAGTTGACATCGATGAGCCGGGCGGTGTGTTCAGCCCGTTCTAGATAGCGACTCATCCAGTAAAGGGTATCTGCGACTCTTGAAAGCATAATTTCCGTTCCCAATCCTTTGTCTACAAATCCATATGTTCTCTTTTTTCACGCCGCAATTGCTTTTTATTCGTCAAGCACCCACGTATCTTTGCTCCCACCACCCTGGGATGAGTTGACGACCAGCGACCCGCGTTGCAGAGCAACACGGGTCAGGCCTCCCGGCACGATTGTCACCTGATCGCTGTGGAGAACAAATGGGCGCAGATCAAGATGGCGAGGCTCTATCTGATTATCCAGGAAACAGGGACCACGTGAGAGCGCCATCGTGGGCTGAGCGATATAGTTACGAGGATCGGCGATGATGCGCCGGCGAAACTCCTCGCGCTGCTGAGCGGTGCTGTAAGGCCCGATGAGCATACCGTAGCCGCCAGATTCTCCCACAGCTTTGACCACCAACGTATCCAGGTTCTCAAGCACATAACTCCGTTGGAGATCATCACTCAAAAGAAATGTTTCAATATTCGGAAGAATTGGGTCCTGCTGTAGGTAATAACGGATAATCTTGGGCACATAGGCATAGACAGCTTTATCGTCTGCTACGCCGCTGCCAATCGCATTGGCGAGCGCGACATTCCCAGCCCGGTACGCGTTCAAGAGGCCGGGCACACCCAGACTGGAACGAGATTTGAAAGTCAGGGGATCAAGATAGTCATCGTCAACGCGGCGATAGATGACATCTACCCGGCGCAGGCCAGCAGTGGTGCGCATAAAAATCACATTGTCGTGAGCGATCAGATCACGACCCTCGACCAGTTCAATACCCATCTGACGCGCGAGGAAGGTATGCTCAAAATAGGCTGAATTGTACACACCCGGTGTGAGCAGAACAATGGTGGGATGAGGCTGCGCGGGCGATGCTAACGAGATAAGCGTGTGAAGCAGGGCCTGCCCATAATGCTCAATTGAGCGGACGGGGTGACTGACAAAAAACTCGGGCAGAACGCGCTTCATCACCTCGCGGTTGGCCAGCATATAAGAAACGCCGCTCGGCACGCGCAGATTATCTTCTAGCACAGCAAACTGGCCATCGGGCACACGTACCAGATCGGTCCCCCCAATTGAAACATAACTGTCCAAAGGAATCTTGATCCCACGCATTTCACGCCGATAATGCTGACAACTATAAATAAGCGCACGTGGCACCACTTTGTCTCGCAAAATGTGCTCGTCATGATAGATGTCTTTGAGAAAGAGGTTGAGGGCGGTCACGCGCTGGGTCAGACCACGCTCAAGCATGCTCCATTCTTGCGCGGTGATGATACGTGGTAAGAGATCATATGGCCAGATACGCTCAGTACCCTCATCGTTGCCATACACGGTAAACGTGATTCCCTGGTTCAGAAAAGTCAGGTCAGCATCCTGTTGACGCTGATGGAGTATCTCAGGGGGAATCTCCAGCAAACGGTGAAACAACTTTTGGTAGGCGGAGCGTGGATGCCCACCCGCGTCGAACATCTCATCATATGGTTGCGCGAGATCGTAGTTGGTAAACGGTGGAGGCAGTGTGGACTGCCCAGAAGTGTCAGATACTACCATAAGCAAAATCCTCGGCGCTTGAAAAACACAAAAAGCCTCACACACTGCTGTGTGAGGCGCCAGAGCCATGGTCGTTCAAGGCCTGGTATTAAATATACTTATCTTATACTAACTGGAACTGTAGCCTATTGTCAAGCCTGAATTGGCAGGGCTATTTCATTCTCACCCTACCCCCTTTATTTTCGACCAATTTGCATGTTGTGCTGGAAAAAAATTTGCAAATTGGTCGGTTCCATTTTCCCCCTTTCTAACGTATACTAATTAAGAAATGTTGGGTTTTGCTTTTTCGTGAGAAATAAGGAACCACAGTAGCGAAGGGACTTACACTATCATGCACATTCGAGTAGGATGCGAATTCTCTTACCAGGCAACCTGGCCAACTCCTACGGTTCTCCTGGTGCAACCCCACCCCGACGTGGCCCATACCGTGGTGCATGACGAGTGGAAATTCACCCCTCTCCTTCCCATGCATACCTACCATGATACCTATGGGAATCTCTGCCAACGCGTACTCCTTCCGGCAGGCAAGCATATTCTCTATTACGATGCGCTCGTCGAAGTCCCCGCGACCCTGGATGAGGTCGCGCCCGATGCACCACAGCTACCAGTGGAAGACCTCCCCGACGAGGTGCTACTTTATACATTACCAAGTCGCTTCTGTCTCTCAGATGTGCTTTCAGATACCGCCTGGCAACTCTTCGGAAACACAAAACCCGGCTGGGAACGGGTACAGGCAATCTGCGACTGGGTGCATACCACGATTCGCTTCCAGTATGGCACAAGCAATCCCCTTACGACGGCAGTCGATATTTACGTGCAAAAAGTGGGTGTCTGTCGAGATTTTACCCACCTGGCAGTGACGTTCTGCCGCGCTCTGAACATTCCCACCCGCTACGTTTTCGGGTATTTGCCAGATATTGATGTCCCCCTATCCGATGCGCCAATGGACTTCTGTGCCTGGATGGAGGTGTATCTGGGCGGGCGCTGGTGGACCTTCGATCCACGCAACAACACACCGCGTGTGGGGCGTGTCCTGATCGGACGCGGGCGCGATGCCCTGGATGTCGCGATGGTAACTTCTTATGGCTCGCCTACCTTGGAAAAGATGACTGTCTGGGCCGATGAAGTGCCAACTGAGGCAGGCGACGCGACGCTCGTTGCAAAGGCAGATGCAGGAGCGAATAAAGATTCTGTTGATTTATGAAGCACCATCTACCCGACCTTGAGAGTGCCATCGCAGCCATCGACCTGGCCGAATGTCAGGAGGTGGACTGGCCACGCGTTCAGCGTAGCGTCTACTTAATTCATCAGCACCTGGGCTATGCATACCCCGGTCCCATCCAGAATCTGCAACAACGCCTGGTCATTTTACCACCGCAGCAGCATGGGGATCAGCACTTGATTGATCATCGCCTGGAAGTGACGCACCCTTCAGCGGATACCGCATACCATACAGATGCCTTTGGCAATACGGAGATCATTAGCTCTGCGCCCTCTGTTCAACGCGCCATTGAATTTGAAGCCTGGATTCTGGTGGAACGCCATGCTGATAGAGGACCGCATTATCTGCCAGCACACACCTTGCTCGATGAACGGTATACCCAACCATCGCGTTTGACCCAAGCGGATAAGGCCCTTTCGACAATCGCGACTCAGTTCAAAAGCGGTGGCAAACAAGGACTGGAACTAGCCCATCAGATCAACACGTGGGTTTATCAAACAATGAATTACGCTCACGATGTCACCGATATTCACACCACCGCAGCCGAGGCGTTGACCTTGCAACGAGGGGTTTGCCAGGACTACGCCCATATTATGCTGACGCTCTGTCGCCTTTGTGCTCTGCCTGCTCGTTATGTCTCCGGTCATCTATTGGGTGAAGGTGGCACACATGCCTGGGTAGAGGTCCTGTTGCCTGTGGACAATCATCCAGAGGTAGCACTTGTTGTAGCACTGGACCCCACACATGGGCGGCAGGCAGGGATTACCTACGTAACAGTCGCAGTGGGAAGAGATTATTTCGATGTAGCACCAACATCGGGCACCTACTTTGCGGCCTGCAGTGGTCAGCTCTCAGCGCGTAAGCGGGTGGGGCTGACGATGTATGAATATGCAGAAACTGCATAGAATAATTCCGTCCAAGGTGCGTAGAACAAGTGCTCCTCTTTCTACACACCTTGGACGGCGAAGAGCCGGGCGCTCCTTCTTCACACCTGTAACGAGATTCCTTTGCGCCTCTCCGCAACCATATACTCAATTACCTGGAAAAGAATGCACGATGTTTGGCAACTCGCATTTTCTGGTGATCCTGGTTATGCCATTGTTATGTTATAATTGGGGCAGTCCCTTTTTAGAACAAGCTGAGATATGCCATGCCTCAACAGAGTGTGGGCACGGGCATAGGAGTAATTAAAAACTTTATGACTGAAATTAGACCAGAGCACTCCGCCGTTCCATCCATACTCACTCCACCCATAGCAGCCGCAACGTGGCCGGAGATTGTCGCAACAGCCATCACCTCTTTGAGTGAGGCCGATCCCATTATGGCCGCAACCATCGAGCGGGTAGGGCCATGTACCCTTGTGCCCAATCCCAACCTTTTCGAGACCCTGGTCGATGCCATTGTCTCTCAGCAGATCTCTGTCAAAGCTGCCGACGCGATTATGGCCCGCCTGCGTGCCGCCACGCCCGGCGGGCTACCCACACCCGCGGCACTTCTCGCCCTTGAGCATGACGCGCTCCGCGCCGTGGGCCTCTCTACACCGAAAGCGCGTTATATCCGGGATCTAACCGAGCGCATTACGAATGGCCAGCTTGATTTAGAGCGCCTGCAAACGCTTGAGGACGAGGTTGTAATCGAAGAACTAATCAAGGTGAAAGGCATCGGGCGCTGGACCGCTGAAATGATGCTGATCTTCTCTCTAGGCCGTCCCGATGTCCTGCCCGTAGACGACCTGGGCTTTGTCGAAGGTGTGCGCAGTGCCTATGGCCTGGAAGCCCGCCCAAAACCCAAGGAGATGCGCGAACGTGGAGAAGCGTGGCATCCCTATCGCACCTTTGCTACGTGGTATATGTGGGGGCTGCGCAGATTGGAGATGGGGATGGTCAAAAAGGCAACGAGGATCGTATCGCTCTAATAGAAGAAAAACGTAGGCATGGATACACCCGACAACTATTATGCCATCTTAGGCGTCCCATTGGACGCGGATAACGAGACACTGAAGCGGGCTTATCGCCAATTGGCGCGCCGCTATCATCCCGATCTGGCCGGGCCTGAGGGCGCGCTCCAGATGAAACGCATCAATCGCGCCTACGATGTTTTGCGCGATTCTGAGAAGCGCCTGACCTACGATACGATCATTGGCGGCAGCATCGATCTGCGCCGAGGCGGATTGACGCGCCCACGCCCGGTCGCGCGCAAATTCAGCGCTGAGGATGAGGCTGAGTTCGCGGGACTGAGTATTTTCAGCACGCGGGGTCCACTGAGCACTGGAGCGAGGTTACAGAGCGAGCTGGGCGTCATTTCCGTACTCAACAGCGTCGCAACGCCTGCCGGCCTGCTGTTCGCGGCTGGCTCGTTGGATGGCAAGGGGATCTGCTGGCGCGTGGATAGCAAAGAGCCGCCGGTGAGTTTTGCCATGCCAGCCGGGCATACAGTTGAGTCGCTGCGGGAATTGAGATTTTCAGCCGAGGGGAACTTCCTGGCTGGCTGGGGTCGACTTGGCCTGCACATCTGGCGAACCAGCGATGGCGCGCTGCAGTGGAGCTATCCCCTGGAGCAACGCGCCGTCTCCGCGCATTACTCGCTGGATATGGTACTCAAAGAGCAACTCAATGGCGCGGCGGATATCTGGATGGCACTCCCCTTCCAACTCAACGATCCGTTGGCCCCGCGCATTCACGGCGTCAGAGGTACCGATGTGGTCACGCATACACTGGGTACGCCGCCAGGAGAGTTGGGCACGCCGCTGAATTGTGTTGAGAGTGAAGTGGGAAAACGCGCGTTCTGGGCCATTCGCCTGCGCGCACTCTCTCAGGATCTGCGCACCCTGTTCACTCTCTCCTGCGCCAATATGCCGGATGAAAGCGAGCAAATGATTGTCTTGCGTCGCTGGGATCTCACGAATAGGACACGCTTTGGCCACAAGATCCATCCACAGGTCAGCATGGCGATCACCGCTGGCCTGTGCGCAAAATGCACACCGCCCTATGCCTTCACGGCGGATGCCAGGGCCATCGCCTTTGTGCACGCTGAGAAAACCATTCGCCTGCACGATACTCTGGCAGGCACCTATAGCGAACTGGCCAGCGGACCTATGGGTGCCAGTTCACGTCTGGCAATCTCGCCAGATGGCGTATGGGTGGCTGTCGCGCGCGAGGACAGCGAGATCAACGAAGGTGTAGTCGACCTCTGGTCAACGAGCCAGGAACAGGTTATTCAGAAACTTTACCATCCCTGGCAGGTCAGTGCACTGCATTTTGCTGGCAAACAGTTGCTAGTAGCACTGACAGATGGCACAATACAAAGCTGGAGCTGAAATCATCCTATTTTCTCACCAGAAGTAATCAAGTTGTTGCTCTTTTCGCTGAGATACGTCGATATAAAGAAGTAGTATAATCCTGTCAGAAGATTCTTCAGTTCTGGGAGCCCGGCATGTGCCCGCCCAGGCAAAGCGAGGTATAATCAATGCGTATTTCAATTATCGTTCCGGTCTATAACGAAGAGAAGACCATCGCCAACGTGCTAGCAGAGTTGGCACAAGTGCCGCTCGACATGGAAATCATCGTCGTTGATGACGCCTCGAAAGATAGAACGTGGGCAATTCTTCAGGAATTGCGCCAGCAAGCGCCTTTTGACGCCTATCGCTATATCCGCCACGAGCAGAACATGGGCAAGGGCGTGGGTCTTCGTACCGGCTTTGGGCTGGTCAGCGGAGAACTGGTTACCATTCAGGACGCCGACATGGAGTACGACCCCCAGGATTTGCCCCCGCTGGTGCGCAAGTGGGAGTCTGCGGGCGATCCCTGGGTTGCTGTCTATGGACGGCGCGATTTCTCTGGGCAGAAGTTCACCACGCGCTGGGGTAACCGTTTCTTAACCACATTGACCAATGTTCTGTACGGTTGCCATATTCACGATATGGAAACCTGCTACAAGCTCATTCCTGGGCCATTGGCGCGCGCGCTGCCCATGGAGGGTCGCCGCTTCGAGATCGAGCCAGAGATTACAGCTTGCGTCGTGCAGGCAGGCTGCAAAATTCTTGAGGTGCCCATCGGCTATAAGCCGCGCAAAGAGAAGAAGCTCGCGCCCTGGAAGGATGGCTGGCCCGCGCTGGCGATGCTCTTCCGCCGCAAATTTGTCAAGCGCTTCAACTATACCGGTCCGAAAACGGCCACGCAAAGGGAAGACCAGTCAGCAAGCGGCCAGACCCAAGCGGAGAACCTGCAAAAGATGGTACAATGAAGTACTATTTAAATGGAGGTCACTATGACAGATCGTCCAAAAATTCTGGTCACCCAGAGAGTGCCAGACCCGGCCTATCCACTGTTGGAGGCGCTTGGCAACGTTGAAGCCAATATGGAGGAAGGGGTTATCTGGTCGTATGAAGAGTTGCTACGCAGAGGCCCCGGCCATGACTACATCTATTGTCTGCTCACTGATACAATCGACGAGCGGTTTCTGGAGGCCTGTGCCGCAGCACAACCACGCACAAAAATGATCGCCAATATGGCGGTTGGCTTCAACAACATGGATGTTGCCGCCGCCACCCGTCTGGGTATCGCCATCAGCAATACGCCAGGCGTGCTCTCTGATACCACAGCCGACCTGGCTTTCGCGTTGCTTATGGCCACCGCGCGCCGCATTCCTGAAGCCGAGCGGTATCTACGCGCTGGCAAATACACCGGTTGGGGCCCGCTGCTCTTCTGCGGTGCCGAGGTGCATCACGCAACCCTTGGACTGGTAGGTGCCGGGCGCATCGGCAAGATTATAGCACAACGCGCCAGCGGCTTCGAGATGAAGATCCTCTACTACGATGTCCATCGCATGTCACCCGCAGAAGAAGCCGAGTATCACGCGACCTATTTGCCGCTCGACGAACTCTTGCAGCAGGCCGATTTCGTCAGCGTTCATACACCCTATATGCCTGCAACCCATCATCTGATCAGCGAGCGCGAGCTAAGCCTGATGAAACCGAGCGCTATTCTCATCAACACAGCGCGCGGCCCCATTATTGAGGAAAAAGCCCTGGTCAAGGCATTACAGAGCGCAAAGATTGCTGGCGCGGGCCTCGATGTCTTTGAGAACGAGCCAGCCGTCGAGCAAGAACTGCTCTCGATGGAAAACGTTGTGCTGCTGCCGCATATCGCCAGTGCTTCAATGAAAACCCGCAGCCTGATGGCAACGATGGCCAGTGATAACCTCGTAGCCTTCCATAAAGGTCAGCAACCACCCAATATCCTCAATCCAGAGGTGTTGGAAAAGTAGACAAGCCCTCTATCCAATAAAATAGATATGTTCGTAAAAAACGTGGAACATTTTTTACGAACATATCTATTTTATTGGATAGAGAAAGGATGTGGTAAAATAGAGGAAGCGATAACTATCTTCACGAATTTAGGAGAAAACTTGTGCGGCTACTACTGGTACGGCATGGAATTACCCAACACAATCTCGATCAACAATATACAGGCCAGACCGACGTGCCCTTGAGCGAACTGGGAAAACGTCAGGTCGCGGCTGTAGGCAAATATCTGGCACAGGAGAAGCTGGATATTATTCTCTCTTCTGATTTGCAACGCGCCCGCGACACCGCTATGGCGATTGCGCGCTATCACGATCTGCCCGTGCTGGAAGATCCCGATCTACGTGAGATCAGCATGGGGGCGTGGGAGGGGCTGAATCCAGAGCAAGTCCAGGCGCGGAACATGCAAGAGTGGACCTATGTGCGCAGCGATCCGATCAATCGCGCCCCCACAGGCGGTGAGTCCTTTGTGCAGGTTAGTGTGCGCGCTTCCAGAGTATTAAGACACTGCCGGGAGAAGTATGCTGGCAAAACGGTTCTCTGGGCCACCCACGGCGGATTCATCGAAGCGGCGATCTGCCACGCGCTCAAGCTGGACCTGACCTATCGCCGCTGTTTTCGGCACAATAACACTGCCGTGACCGAACTGCATTTCACCCAGGATTTGCCGCTCATCGCGCGTATGAACGATACCGCCCATCTCCGCGTGCCGGTAGAAGCGATTGCGGCTTCATAGCCTGTGTAATCATACGATAAAAAGCTCAGCATAGTAAAAAGCAGCGTTCGCTGCTTTTTACTATGCTGAGCTTTTTATCGTATGGCCACCTGCACCCCATACAGGAACAGGCCTCGCGCCATAATCTCACCTGCCAGGGTACAGACCACGATCAGGTAGAGCATACCCGTAGCTGACTGGAAGGAACGATCGCGCACCAGCTTCCAGGCGAGGCCACCCAGAATCAGCGGGATAGCAAAGCCAACCAGGATGCGCAGCCAACCAATCGCGCTGGTGCTCAGCGGCGTCACGGTGGGCACATCCGAGGGTTTCACCGGCGTTGCGGTAGTGGGCGTGGCATGGGTTGAGGGAACAGCGGTCGCAGTGATCGCGGGTGTGTTCTGATTGCTAATCGCGGTCTGTGCTGGGGCGATCTGAGCTCCTGCCACGACGAAAAAGACGACCTGGAGCAGTACACCAATCAGGACCAGCGTAGTGGAGAACAAGAGTGGTTTCTCGGTCATGGCGGGCGTGACCAGGTACCAGTGGCCCAGCCACATGGCGGTCATAACGCCGCCGAGGGCCAGGGCAGAAGCGAAGAAGCCAGCCACGACCAGCCAGCCACCAAGGCCAGCCCCGCCCAATGGACGATAGACCATGCCAATGACGAAGAGTGTGGCCAATCCCGCGAGCACTGCCAGGCCGCCGCTGATCATGCGCAAAATGTAGAGCGTGCTAATCCTGGGTTTCTCCGCCACGGTGCCCGCTTTGCTTCCATCGTTGGCAATACCCGCTTTTTTATCCATGAGCAGGAAAAGTGTATAGGGGATCAGCAGGAGCAGGAATAGGAGCATGGGCAGGCCTAGCGAGCCGGTCCAGCTATAATCGATCGGCTTGAGCGCATTCAGCAGATCCGGCGACGAGAACGTTTGCTGGCACAGATAGGTCAGGCCGGCCAGGAGCAGGTAAATAAAGGCGTAGAGAATAAGAAAACTGCGCTTGACAGAGTGGCGCAAGTCGAGCACGTACATCACCGCGAATTGCCCGACGCACAGCTCTATCAGCACAATGAATAACATCAATGGCAGCGTGAGCATGGTTGTATTTCAATCCTTCTTCATTGCTTGCTTTGGTTCGCTAAGGTGTGATGGCCCACCTTAATGCCTGCGTCAGATTATAGCGCTTTTGGGCCACCAAAGAAAACCCC
>Ga0102924_1002827_pt1 | contig 18581 bp, 15 predicted proteins | sample PaiPotPPM11metaG_FD_80116 | JGI IMG/M metagenome (GOLD analysis project Ga0102924, IMG submission 80116) | Iron sulfur acid spring bacterial and archeal communities from Banff, Canada, to study Microbial Dark Matter (Phase II) - Paint Pots PPM... ...
CTACATCTCCTGCGACACCATCTTCGTCGCGCCGGTTCGGGTCGGCAGCGACGCCACCACCGCCGCTGATACGGTTATCACTAAAGATGTCCCTTCCGGAAGTCTCGCCATCGGCCGGGCCGAGATGAAGGTCGTCCCGGGGTACACCGCGCGGCGGCGTACAAGACACAAGGCGGAGGTGGGGAAGAAATAGCCCAGCCGAGGGTAGGGGAACGAGTGGACACACGACAGCAGATTGGTGAGGCCGCGCCCAAACAGCCCGGGGAGCTGAAGCTGCTATCCGGTGACGCGAATCCAGAACTGGCCCGTCGTATCGGCGAACACCTCGGCGTTCCGGTCTCGGGGATGCGGATCACGCGCTTCGCCGACGGCGAGTATGACGTCAAGATCGCAGACTCGGTCCGCGGAGCTGACATCTTCCTGGTCCAGCCCACCTGCCAGCCAACCTCGGAGAACCTGATTCAGCTCTTCATCATCCTCGACGCCCTCCGTCGCGCTTCGGCCGGCCGTATCACGGCGGTCATCCCCTACTACGGATATGCCCGCAAGGAAAAGAAGACCCAGGCGCGCGACCCGATCTCGGCCAAGCTGATGGCCGACATCATCACGCTGGCCGGCGCCAACCGGGTGATAGCGCTCGACCTCCACGCCGACGCCATCCAGGGCTTCTTCGATATCCCGGTCGACCACCTGACGGCGGAGAAGCTGATGCTCGAGTACATCAAGCGGCAGAACTTACAGTCCGGCGTGATCGTTTCGCCGGATATCGGCGGTGCCAAGCGCGCCGGCTCGATCGCCCGCCTGCTCGACCTGCCGCTGGCCTTCGTCTACAAGCGCCGTCCCAAGGACGACGTCGTCACCGAGCAGCGCGTGGTCGGCGAGGTGACCGGCCTCGACGTGGTCGTGGTAGAGGACATGATCACGACCGGCGGCACCCTTGTCGGGGTCGCGGCAGCCCTCAAGGCGGAGGGCGCCCGCAGCCTGCGCGTGCTGGCGACGCACGGCGTGTTAGCCGGCAACGCCGTCGAGCGCCTGATCGCCGCCCCGATCGATGAGATCGTGATCACCGATTCGATCCCCTTACCGGCCGACAAGCACCATCCAAAATTGAAGATCCTTTCAGTAGCTCCGTTGCTGGCCGAAGCGATCCGGCGCGTGCACGAGGACCGCTCGATCAGCGAGCTCTTCAAGTAATTCCGGCAGGCCGCTTCTAATGGATGCCACAGCCTGGGTCGAACTGGTCATTATCGTCGTCGCCCTGGTGGTGGCGGCCCTGGCCGCCTCGGCGGAAACGTCGCTAACCTCGATAAGTCGAGTCAGGCTGCGCCGCCTGGTCGAGGAGAAGGTCCCGCAGGCGATCCTGATCGAGCGGCTGCACAAGGATCCGAACTCGTACCTCTCGACCATCCTGATTGCGAACACGGTGGCGATCATCGTCGCCTCGTCGGCGGCCACGCTGTTGTCGCTTCGCCTCTACCGGGAACACGTGGCCCAGTGGCTTGTGAGCCTGATTCTCTCGCTGGTGGTCCTGATCGTCTGCGAGATTGCGCCCAAGACGCTGGCTCTACAGCGTTCGGAGCGCGTCGCGCTCAACATGGCCCGGATCGTTTCCGGCGCGACCTGGCTGATGCGGCCGATCGTCCGGGTGCTGACCGCGATCACCAAGGTGTTGGTCCGGATCTTCGGCGGCAAGGCGCAGGTCAAGGGACCGTTCGTAACGGAAGAAGAACTCAAGATGCTGGTCTCGGTGGGGGAGGAGGAGGGCGTCCTCGAGGAAGAGGAACGGGAAATGATCCACGGCATCTTCGAGATGGGCGACATGCGGGTGCGCGAATTGATGGTGCCTAGAACCGACCTGGTGGCGATCGACGTGACGCAGCCGGTCGAGGCGGCGGTGGCATTGGTCAGCAAACACGGCCACACTCGGATCCCGGCCTACGAGGGCAACCTGGATCACATCATCGGCGTGCTCTACGCCAAGGACCTGCTGCGGGCTCTCAACCATGAGGGCGGCAAGACCCTGCGCGAGATCGCCCGCAAGCCCTACTTCACGCCTGAATCCAACAAGGTGCAGGACGTGCTGCGCGACCTCCGCAAGAACCGGGTGCACATGGCGATCGTGGTCGACGAGTACGGTGGCACCGCGGGCGCCGTCACGATCGAGGACATCATCGAGGAGATCGTCGGCCCCATCCAGGACGAGTACGACGTCGGCGAGGAAGACGAGATCCAGTTCATCAGTCCCAACGAGGTCGTCATGGACGGCAGGGTCAGCGTCGACGACGTCAACGACCTGCTCAAGCTGCACATCGCCGGCGAGGACTTCGACTCGATCGGGGGTTACGTGCTCAATCAGCTCGGTGCGACGCCCAAGGTCGGCGCGACGCTCCGGATTGGCGACGCGGATCTCCGGGTGGAGGCTGTACAGGGGACCAGGATCAAGAAGGTTCGGATACGGAGCGAGCGGCCCTTCCAGATCCCCGAGGCTTCCCCCGAGGAACCAACCCTCTCGACGACCGCCGAGCACGCCAGCCGCCAGGAACTGCCCTAAGTCAAGGCCTGCGGAAAACGAAGCTGAATTCGCGGTCCTTCGCTAGGTCGGTCGATACCCGTTGGCTGCCTGCGCTCATATTGTCGACCGCCATACGTATGCGTGTCCAGTCTTTGGGGACCTTGACCGAGACGCTGATCGGATCAGCCTGTCTTCCCGCCTGCTTCTGCCAGTAGAGGCCCCAGCTACCGTGAAGGTCATTCATGGTTGTGGCGTCGACGTCGTAAGTAATGACCACGTCCTTTGAGCTATCGAAGCCCCACTCGAGCCATCCCTGGGCCACGGCGCGGCCAAGGTCTGAGCCGAGGCGCAAAGAGGCTCCGTCAGCGCGCACGAGCTTTGCGGTGGGCGGAAGGTAAACGCGTAGCCATCCGATGTATGGGCCCGTGATGTTCGTGATCCTCGGATATGGGCCGTAATGGAGGTGAAGCGTATGGCGCGAGCTTCCGTCGTGGTTGACGACGATGTCTAGCTTGAAATCCCTTTTGACCCAAAAGTCGTCCTTGTTGCCATCAAGGTTCGTGTCAATGACCATAAGGCTATCGCCAGTTGACGGTCGAAGGCCTCCGTCGCAACCGAAGTGACTGACCAGTGCTTCGCTGGCAGGGTCGTCGAAGTATGCCTGCACCGATCGATTCACGCACGCCTTGCCGAGGAGCTTCAGCAGCGGTAGCCATTGACGGCTCGGGAGCGAAAACAGCCGGTCGAGAATCGGTTTGCCCGCATAAGTGAGGAAGCTCTTCTGGCCGCCGGCCCCCTGATGGAGTTGAACGCGCTCGATAGTCTTGAGGAAGAAATTCTGGGCAGTAACCGTGTCGCCAGTTTCGGGTACCTTTACCGGCCCTATGACGCTAAGCACGCTCGACACAAACAACGGATAGATAGTGACGATGCCGTCTGCCCGACGCCCCGTCTCCCGTTGGTAGAAGAACTGGGCCTGCTGGGCGCTGGAAGGAAAGTCAGGGGACCAGTTGCTGTCGCGCAGTTCCCAGCTACTCGGGTAGATGAACCGATCGAGAGGAGCCGGTGGCGCAACGTATTTTGGGCTGCCCACCAACCCGAGTCGGACGCTAGCCCCAGTTCCGTCAATTTCGTATACATCGTGGGACTGGTAGGGCGCCATCTTCCCACGGTTCAGGTCCAGGAATCCCAGGCTGCCGATGAAGCCGCCTGCTGCCCGCAGCTCAGCAGGATCTTCTTGCAAGACGACGTAAGAGCGTGGGCCAGCACTTCCTAGAATCGCGTACAGGCCAGGTTCAATCGACCGAAAGGTATTGAAGGCGGCGGGAACCGCGCCGAACTTTGCGTCGAACTGGTTGACTGCGCTCGAGATTGGCGGTAGCAAGCCCGATGACGGGATCTTGGCTCGGTCTCCCTGAAGGGTGTGCAACGTCGAGCCGATCTGATTCAGGTTGGGATCGACCGCCTTGAGGACAGCCAGCAGGCGTTCGCCCGGCGCCTTCTTTTCCGACCCGCGACCCACCTCGCCTTCGCTCAGCAGCACCCCAACCACCTGGACGCCAAGTTCGCCCGCCTTGGACGCCTGCACTCCCATATCCGCCAGCGACCGCGTTGCTGACACCTGGCGGTTGCCGTACGGGAGCGCCTCCAGCAACACGAAAACCGGATCGACGGTCAGCCGCTGACGCGCGGAGCCGAACTCTTGCTCGGCCTTATGAAAGTCGGAGGTAGCCTGTGTGGCCTGCGTAGCGCTGAGCGTGGTCCCGCTGGCCTGCAGGGTCTTCGCGGCGGCAAGAAGGTGATTCCGGCCCTGCAGTATTTGGTAAGCCATCAGGCTCATGTCGATAACCGCGATGACGAGCACGCCGGCGATGACGAGCACGGCTGCCAGCAAAGGCTTTCGGCGATAGAAAGGAGGCCTTCTGTATCGGTTCGCCTGCCACTTGTAGCTAGGGACGTGACGATAGGGCTCCACCGGCAACGTCTGGCCGGGCGCACTACCCCCCCTGCCCAGTTGCATCCGTTATTGAGTTTAGGAGAAGGTGGCTATTTGGTCCTGATCCGTTTCTTCCGAGCGGTGGCTGCTATGGCGAAGCCCGGCCAAGATAATCTTAATGGTTCGGCCTGCGATCAAGATGTCGAGCCGCAATGACATGTTGTCCAGGTAATAAAAATCGTAATCAAGGTTGAGGTGCATGGGCACCTCGTTGCGGTGGTGGATTTGCCACCAACCAGTGATGCCTGGTCGAATCTCATGTCTACGCCGCTCCCCATTTTGGTATTGGTCAACGATAAAAGGAAGCTCGGGTCTGGGTCCAATAAGGGACATATCCCCTCTCAGAACGTTCCAGAGTTGGGGTAACTCATCCAGGCCGCTGCGACGCAACCAACGTCCAACTCGGGTTATGCGCGGATCGTCGATCGCGACTTTGTACGAATAACTAGGTGCTTCCACGGCCATACTCCGCAGCTTGTAGATGGTGAATGGCTTTCCGGCCCTGCCGACCCGTCGTTGCAGGAAAAACGCTGGGCCGGGCGAATCAACGCGGACCGCAGCCGCGCAAAGTGCAATCAGCGGTGCAGCCGAGATAAGGGCGCCTAGGCTGATTGCTATGTCAAGAATGCGTTTGATTAGTAAGTACCGTTCCCGGGTCGAAGGAACCGTCAGACGGGCCGGGGGACCAGGGATTACTCCCTGCTTTTCTTCCGCTACCTCTGCTGCCAAACCGCCCCCTTCAGGTCAAACCCGATGAATTCGCCGGGGATTATAACACGACGAATCGTGACGTAGGAGACTCCGGACAGGTACTTGGTGTGGCCTGTCGACCTATAATCGACGGGTGCTGGGGGCGACCGACAAGAAGCTTTGAGGGAAAACTCACTCCGGCGGCGTGGGCTCCCCGAAGCTGAACTCGATTCTCCGAACCGAAATCTGACGAAAGAGACGCGGAGAATCGGGGTCGGTGTCGCCGACATCAGTCCCCTCCAACGCCAATATGTGGAGGACGTGCTCCTCAAAAATCGCCTCTCGTACGGCGAATACACGCGTCGCTTTGAGCGCGAGTTTGCCAACCTCCACAATCGCCGTTACGCGATCTTCTGCAACTCAGGCACGAGCGCCCTCCAGGTGGCCTTGCATGGGATGAAGGAGCTCAATGGTTGGCAGGATGGCGACGAAGTCTTAGTTCCTGCCGTCACATTTGTGGCAACCTCCAACGTCGTGCTGCAGAACCGCCTGAATCCTGTCTTTGTCGACGTCGAGGCGGACCACTTCGGGATCGACCCAGATCAGCTCGCGCGGCATTTGTCCCCCCGTACGAGAGCTGTCGTTCCGGTTCATATGTTCGGACAACCGTGCGACATGGAGCCAATTCTCAGCTTCGCGCGACAACATGACCTTCGCGTATTGGAAGACTCGTGCGAGACAATGTTCGTCCGCCATAAGGGCGAACCCGTTGGCTCTTGGGGTGACGCCGCCTGCTTTTCAAGTTATGTCGCCCATCTGATCGTCACCGGTATCGGCGGATTTGCCACCGCAAATGACGAGGCGCTCGCGACGATTATGAAAAGCCTCATGAATCATGGACGCGACAACATTTACCTGTCGATAGACGACGATGATGACCTTGGCGACGACGCGGAGCTTAGGCGGATTGTTGAACGCCGATTCTCGTTCGTCCATGTCGGATACAGCTACAGGGCAACAGAAATGGAGGCCGCCCTAGGGGTTGGCGAACTCGCGCGGCATAGTGAAATCATCGAACGCCGCCAGGCCAATGCCGCATATCTGTCTGATGGATTGGCTGACCTCGGCGAGTTTCTGCAGCTTCCGACCCAGCGAAAAGATACGGAACATGCATTCATGATGTATCCGGTCGTCAGCTTAGGTGCTGTCAACAGGGACAGCCTACTGCTGCACTTGGAGCGCGCGGGGATCGAAACGCGTTACCTGATGCCCCTGATCAACCAGCCAATTTATCAACGGCTCTATGGAGATCTGGAGCGGCATTACCCGGTAGCGAAACGACTTAACCGCTCGGGCTTTTTTATTGGCTGCCACCAGGGCTTGAGCCGCGAAGACCTTGATTACGTGATCGAGGCGTTCCACAGCTTTTTCGAATAACGCGCTCCGGTTCCACATGAAAGCCGGGCCGACGTGGGGAGCAGCGGGTTGAGGATCGGCCTGGTCATCCATGAGCTGTTGACATCGGGGGGCACTGAACGTCAATGCTTGTCGCTCGCTCGCGAGCTCCGCAAGCAGGGCAACGAGGTCACGGTCATCACTACCGCCTACGATCCTGAGCGGTGTTATCCGGGGCTTGCGGCCGATCTTGTGGTGCGAATCGCGGGTCCTGGTTGGTTCCCACGGTTGAGGCGGCCACTCTTATTGCGAAGGCTTCTCGATATGTACAGGCTGTCACAGGTAGTTTTGGCCGATCAGGCCACCCTGCAATACGACATTCTGAATGCTCACCATTGGCCACCGCATTGGGCCGCAGTTTGGGCCAAGCGGCGCGTTCCTCACCCGGTGGTGTGGGCGTGCAACGACCTTCCAAGCGCTTGGCTGAATCAAGTTCGCGGCGTGTGGGGTGCCCTACGTAGGTTGGCATATCGGCCCGTTCACCGTTTTGACTATTCGCTGGTACGCCGAGTGGATCGCATTACTGTCCTGGATCAGCGAATGGCCGAATTGGTTGCGCATAGCTACCATGGCGCAACGGTTAAGGTCATTCGAACAGGGATCGACCTAGAAAAATTCGCCGCAATACCAACCGACCTGCCGATCCGATCACGACATGGCTTGAGGCGGGATAGCTACCTCTTGCTATGTCTTGGCATTCTGATGCCCCACCGCAGGATTGAGGATGTGATCGAGGCAGTAAAGTTGCTTCGCGACCAGAATCTCGATACCCAACTCTTGATCGCTGGGTCGACGGAAATCGATCCGGCATACACGCGAATCCTGCGTAAGCTGGTTGGCCGCCTGCAGTTGTCGAATAACGTGCACCTGATTGGCGGAATTTCGGAGGCGCAGATTGCCGATTACTACCGAGCTTGTGACGCCTTCGTTTTTCCCAATGAGGAGCAGACATGGGGGTTGGCGGTGATTGAGGCCATGGCCGTGGGCAAGCCTGTGATTGTCTCCACCGGTTCCGGCGTGCATGAGGTGATACAGGATGGGGTTACGGGGTTCCTCATCCCGTCCCGATCACCCAGCAGCATCGCAACCATCGTCCGCCATCTGGCAGACCATCCGGCAATAGCCGCGGGTGTCGCGGAAGCCGGCAGAACCTACGTTGTCGCAAATTTCTCGTGGGGCCGCTATGCGGAAGACATGCTTTCGGTTTTCGCGGAATTGCTCGACGCCGGTGATGGGGGCCGTTCCGAGGGGCGTTCACAGGCGGACGGGCAGACGACTGGAAGCCAGATTGCTAATAGACGGAGCTCGTCAGGGTCGTCCCCTGAAAGCTAAGCTGGCCGCGGGGCCTAGCCCAACGTTTTTCCGCGGCCTCGCGGTTGCGATCGCCTCGGTTTAACAGGATGAGCCTGAATACCGACCCCACGCCATCACACATACCTCGAGTGGGAGGCAAGCCTAGTGGGAGTTTGCTCGGACCGATCGCCGGTACAGCGTTTTTCATGGCTGTCGCCCTTGCCGGTGGGTACGTGCGCGATGCGCTAGTTGCCTCGCAACTTGGCACACGTTCAAGTGCTGACGGCTACTTCTTCGGCATCCAGTTCACCCTTGCGTTCCAGGCCCTCTTCCTCCTTGGCGCGCTCGCGCCAGCTCTGGTTCCAGCATTGAGAGCTGTCGCTGGCGATCGGTATGAATTCGCGAACCTGGCGAAATCAATGTTTGTCTGGGTGGTGTTCGCCACAGCAGCGGCTTCGACCGTCTTGGTCGCGATCGCTGGCCCACTCGTCGGAGTGCTCGGCGCCGGCCTCGATCGTTCCGGCAGCTTGAGCGCTCTCGCCGTGATTCAGACCTCAGTGCCAATGTTGCCCTTTGTTGCGGCCGGGGTCACGGCGTCCGCGATTCTGAACGTTCGCGGCACGTTCGCCCTTCCTGCGGCGGCTTGGGCGGTTTCGAACCTCGCCACGGCCGTACTCGTACTTCCCCTTTTCCGCATCGCGGGCTCCGGTGGCATTGGGCTGGCTTGGACAATTGGCAACGTTTTGTATGTCGGACTCCAAATCGGGCCCTTGCGGCGGGCTTGGGAAGGCGGTCCGTGGAGCCTGCGGATGCCGGCACCGGTACGCCAGGTCTTTATGACTCTGTGGTCGATATCGGGATTCTTCGCAATGGCGCAAGTTGGAGCGATCGCGGAGCGTGTTATAGCAGCGCATCTGGGGAGCGGGGCCATCTCGCAGATCTCGTATGCAGAAAAGCTAGCCCTGATACCAACGGGCGTCCTAGCGGGCGCGGTTAGCACGGTAATTTTCCCGCGTCTTTCTGGGTTGGCCGCCGACCGACAAGCTAGTAATCGCCTTCTTGGATCCTCGCTAAGGGTGACAGTCAGCGTCGTGACGCCCTCGTGCATTTGGCTCATGGCATTCGCACCCCTTGCAACCGCTGCCGCCTTCCAGCGAGGCGCTCTCTCCGGCGCCGACGCGTCCGGTATCGCTCATCTCTTACCTATCTACGCGCTTGGTACCGTGGTGCTCGCGATGGCCACCATTCTTGTGCGGGGACTATTCGCTAGCGGCCGGCAAAGGTTAGCGTTGAGAATCGGGGTCGTAAATACGGCCTTTTACATCGCTCTGGCCATCCTGCTGAGCAAGCAGGGCATCGTGGGCCTCGCGTGGGCATGGACAACGGCGCAGGTTACGACGGCTTTGTTGGCTGCTGCATGCCTCCGCTGGCGACCCGAGGTCGGCAGCCTAGCCCGATCTGTCACCCTCTTGGGATGGATATTGCTGGCTACCGTAGCCGGCCTTCTTATCGACCGAGTCATCCTGGCGCTGGTCCCTATCCCGACGGGCTTAGGCCGCCTTCCGGCCACTGCCGCTTTGGCCTTGATCGCCGTAGGCACCTCCATGGCTGCATTGTTGATGGCTCCGATTTCCGAGAGTCAGGAACTTCGAAAGAGATTCCGGTGGCATCGAAGGTGAGGCCTGCCTCGTTTAGGCGGTCATTTTTTCCGCAGGCTGACCAAGACGGATTCGTACGCGTCGCAGACGGCATCCCATGAATAGTGCTTGGCTCTGGATAGGGCCGCGATGCGCATTTTCTCTACGGTGCGAGTTTGTACGGGGAGACCGCGCAGAAGCGTCGTCAACTCGGCTTGGTCACGAAATAGAATGCCAGCATCCGCGACGACCTCCGCGTTGCTTTCGGTCCAGCGGGCTACCACGAAGTTGCCGTGTGCAAGCTGTTCGACAAGTACCGGATGGGTCCCGCCAACGCGCGCGCCGAAGAGAAATGCATGAGCATGACTGCTCAATTCATGATAGGCGGCCCCGAACTGGTATCCCGTGAAGATTATCCCGGGTGGCGCCATCTCGCGCAAGGAACGCTTGTACGACTCGCTATAAGGTGCGTCGCCCACAACAACGAGGGGCATCGGACAGCCAGCGTCGCGATACGCGGTGATCAGATCCTGGAAACCGTTTTCAGGAACCATTCGACCAACTGCCAAGAGGTAATTGCGCGGGGTTAAGCCGAATCGCGTTAGGGCGGCGGTCCCTATCTCCGTGGGGACGTCAGCCCCGTACGGGATGTAAACGGAATCCGCGCCGTAACGACGACTGTAGTAGTCGGAGATGGTCTGTGAGTCGGCAACTAACGCTCTCGCATGCTTCGCGGCGATTTGCTCGGAGGCTCGGAGGAACCTGCGGCCGAAGGGGCCCCACTTCGGCCGCGCCCAGTCGGCGCCGTCCACGTTTATGACAGTCGGTATGTCCGCCCATTCGAAAGGACGAAGGTAAACGGCGTTCCCCACTCCGAACCACACTGCGACGTCGACTTTCGCCCTCAAAACCGCATGAACCGTCGATATTGCCGAGTGAGAGAGTGTGTCAAGGCCCTTTGTATGGATACTGGGAAAGTTTCTTAGCGTCATTCCAAGGTAAGAGGAGCGATGTGTCCTGTGGTGGCCCGAGCGGCAGTACACGAGTACCTCGTGGCCCCTCTCGACCAAGCGGCGCCCGACGGCTTCGACGCAGGTTTCGAAACCGCTGTAGGAAGCCGGCACGCCTCGAGTGCCAAGCATCGCGATCCTCATCGTCGCTTGCCTACCGGTTCGATTATTTCCTCGTAAACCCTTCGCGTTTGGTCCGCCGTTTGTCGCCACGAAAAGAGTCTGGCTCGATGCAACCCTTTTTCCCGGAGCTCGCGTGCAAGCTCGGGTCGGCCAATCACGGCGTCGATCGCCTCGGCAAGTTTCTCCGTGGAAGCGGGGTCGACCTTGATGGCTGCTTCACCGACAACCTCGGGGATGGCCGTTGCGTTACTGGTGACGACGGGACACCCGCAGGCCATGGCCTCGAGGGTCGGCAGGCCGAAGCCTTCGTAAAAGGACGGGAAAGCAAAGACGGCGGCCCGATTGTAGAGGGACCGGAGCTGTGTCTTGGCGACGTATCCGGTCACAACAACTCGGGACTCGAGTCCGAGTTTCCGAAGCTGCTGGAAAAGTTGGTGCGCTGAGTTTCGCCGATTGCCAACGAGCACCAATTGCCCATCGAATCGGCCATTTCGCACCAGGAAAAGAAATGCATCCATCAACCGACTCAGGTTCTTTCGCGGTTCGAGGTTTCCAACCGCGAGTATGAAAGGTTCGCGCACCCCCGGGGGCAGTGGGGCCGCTTCATCTGTGCCGCTTGGCGCGTATGTCGGGTCCGCAGCCAAGTGAGTGACGCGAATCTTGCTAGGTGGGACATCGAAGTAGCGAATTAGATCCTGTCTCGTGAATTCAGAGATCGCAATCACTCGCTTTGCGGCTCTCACCGAGATCGGAACCAGCCACCTTAAGATGACGCGGGCACGGGGAGTCAGAGCTTGTGGAAATGGGATGAAGGACAGATCGTGGACGGTGACCACCATTGGGCAGGGCGCACGCGGCGGGAGTATGTAAGTGGCATGAAGCAGGTCTGACTTTTGCTGGGACAGAGCCGCAGGTATTCCGAATGGGATGCGGAGTGCCGACATGGCCGGCCAGACGCGCACCAACCGGAACTGGCTGGGCAACTCAATCTCGGCGGCGACCAGGTTCGGGTGTGGCGTTAAAACATGGAACGAATCAGCGCCGGGATTGTCGGCAAGTCCACGCAACAGGTTGACGACGTAGCTTTCGTTGCCCGTCTCACGGTGGCCAACCATGTGAGCATCGACGGCTATCCGCACAGGTTCACGCCATCAAAGCATGACTGGTAATGCCGATCACGGAACGCGTGCTGCTGCCGCGAAAATTGAGCTCTCGACGGCCTTGCCAAACGACTGCCAAGAAAATTGCTTGGCACGGCACTTGCCTAGCGAAATGAGCTTCGACCGCCGCCCCTGATCTGTTAGGACTGCGTGGAGGCCATCGGCCATCGATCGAACATCGAGCGGGTCTACCAGCTGAGCGGCTCCATCGGCCACCTCCGCCATAGCGGAACAATTTGACGTTATGACCGGACAGCCCAGGGCCATGGCCTCAAGGATCGGAAGTCCGAACCCTTCCTTGAGGCTGGGAAAGAACAGCGCACCAGCCTGCTGATACAGGGCGCCTAGCTCAGCAAGGGAGACATGTCCAACGAAGGTGACTGCCTCGCGCAGCCCGATATCCCTAGCGCCCGACAGGATGGGCTCGTAAGACCATCCAGGGGATCCCACGATCAGCATTCGCCATTGCTGGCCAGTGTCGTTTCGGAATAGTCGAAAGGCCTCCAAGGCCCGAACATGATTTTTCCTGGGTTCAAGAGTGCCAACCATCAACACATACCGTTGGGGTCGTGGCGTGCTTCTGACCCTCCTCGTTTCCGACAGCATCGTCTCGGCTTCGCCTGGGCCGGGGAGCGCGACAACCGCCCGGGTCATCGCTTCTGGGAAGGCGCTTGCCAGATCCGTCAGCGTTGCCTCCGATATGACAACAATGCGCTTGGCTCTCTTGATCAATCGCGGTACGAGACGTCTCAGATACAGACCGAACAAGCGGTCGGCAGTTTCTGGTTGAAGGAGAAAGCTAAGGTCGTAAAGAAGCAGAATCACCGGCTTCGATGATCGAACGGGCCCCATCTGCGCGGGACAGACGAGCAGGTCGATGCCTTCTTTGTTGGCTATCCGAAGCAGGCTCACCTGCATCCAACCGATTTGACGTAGCCCACTTAAGATCCGTTTCAGAAATGACGGCTGCCTCGCGGACCCTGGTCGTGGTCCGGCTGTGAGTGGGATGACCGTATGACCGAGGCGACTCAATTCCTGAATCAGGTGGCGAGTTAACACACCGGACCCAGCGCTGTTCGAGGCGGCACTGGCCTCGATGCCGATGCGCATCAGCCCGGGATCGACTCGGGAGTTGCCGGTCGTGGCGTCTCCGCAAAACTTTGTTGCACCAGAAAGTCTACGGGCGAATTGTTGCTAATGGCTGTTGCGAGCAAGCCAAGCAGAATCCACGGCCACATGAGCTGAAATGGTTCGGTGCCCTGCGCCGCGAACCACAAGACAAGGACGGCAATGACTAAGGCATTCCGCACGTTTCCGGCGGATCCCGACCTCCGCGCTAAGCCCGTTGCGGTCAGGCCGATTGCGAAGCCACTGAACATGAACAAGCCGATGAGGCCTGTGTCATGCAAAGCCCGGAGTTCGATATTCGAGATCCAGGCAGGTTGATGCGAGCTATCTGTATATACCTGGCCGAAGCTCGCTGTCCCTCTTCCCAAGAGTGGTGACTTACGCCAATCTGCGATGGCAAGGCGGGCGGTTAGCAAACGCCCCTGGACGGTGGGATCCTTCTGCAGATCAAAGAGGCTTCTGATGCGGTCGACAATGCCTCGATTGTTGACAGTCGACGTTTGGGTCAGATGTGGCGGGCTTTCCACCGGAGGGGCCACCGTGGCTGCGACGGTTGGGTAACTGACAGTATTAGCAGTTGCCGACCTCGGTTGCGACGTGCCCAGCAGGGCCAGAAAGATACCACCAACAACGGCAATGACACCCGCGGTGGCCAGCACCCTTACGGACCCGGTAAAGCCGGCCCGGCGCCAAGCGATTAGTGCGCAAGCGGCTCCCAGGGGTGCCGCGAGCCATGGAGTCCGAGCAAGGCTAGCAGCGAGGGCTACGGCCGAAATGCCGAGGGCGAGCCAGGCCCGCCGTTTGTAGGGTTGCCTAGTCACAATACACCCGGCTGCCAAAAGTAGAAGGCATGCCGCAAATGAGCCGAAGATGTCTGCTTCTTTGAATGTCCCGAGGGCCATCATCGCGTGTGCATCGCGATTCAACTGGCTGCCGAATGAGAACCCGAACGGGGTTCCCATGTAGGCTGCCACGCCCAGGCCGCAAGCGGCTGCGCCTAAAGAAAGCAGTAGCTGGACCGCCTCCTCAAGCCTGTCGCGTGTTAGCCATCGGACGAGAAAATAGGCAGAGGCGGAAAGCAAGAGGCTAACCCACTCCTTTAGTGAAAGAAGAGGATGTGGCGCGAACAGGCTGCCAAGCCCATTCAGGCCAAGCCATCCAAGCAAGAAGATGTCTGGGATCAGCCATCGAGGCGGAGGGCGCCTACGGAGAGCGCTCACGCTGACAAACAGAACGGCAGGTACAGCAACCACCAGCTCCGGGCGGACGTGGGCGCCGTCGACGAGGACCGTGAACCGATCGAGCAGCGATGCTTCCATGAGCAGGGCCATGAAAGCCCAAGAGCCGTCCGAGGTCCGGATTAGAAGGAGGAACGCGAGAGCCAAGCCGCCTATTAAGAACGCAACTTGCGTGGACCAGGTCGCGAGTCCCACCGCGGCTGCGCCAACAAGTAGGCCCGGTAGGAGTCGAAGCGGGGCGGTGCTATGAGTGCGCGCTGTCGCCATCTCTTCCCACCACTTGATGTTAGCTTTAGGAAGTTGTTTATACGGGGGATCGGTCCAGCCCTCTCGCGGCGTAGCCGCGATCTCGGCGCTATTGTAGAGGCGCCGAATCATGCCCAGATCGATGCGGTCGGGCCGCCAAAATTATCGTGGCGGTCCGCGGCGCAGCCTCCTGGGCTAATATTTCTGGTCGCCGGTCTGATCATCATCGCCTTTGGGAGCGGGGTGAGAGTCGGTTTCGTTTCCGACGATTTCCAGTGGCTAAATAGGGCGGCGTCGGGTCAACTCGGTTGGAGCCAGGCTTTCGACGTTCATACGCACTTCAATGCTTTGCCGCTGGCGGAACTCCTCTTTAACTACGAGTTCAAGGTTTTTGGGTACCACGCTAGCTGGTACCACTTGTTTGATCTTGCCGGCCAGCTGCTCGCGGCGATGCTTCTCTACGCACTTGCTCTTCGGCTCGGATTCCGCCGAACTGAGGCAGCCGGGGCCACTGCCTTGGCGGCGGTCGCGACCTCAGCGGCCCAGGCTGTTTACTGGCCTGCGGCTGACTTTCATCTCTGGGCGAGCGTCTCGGCCTTGGCCGCGTTGGTCCTTTACATCGAATCCCGACAGAGACCTAACCGTTTGGCCTTTATCGCCTCAGTGGCCTTTGCGGTTGCTTCCGCCCTCATCAAGAGTGAGGGCATTGCAGTTTTGTTCGGGGTTCTGGCGTATGAATTATTTTGGTGTAAAGAGCCCGTCCGCTCCTGGATCGCCGTTCGCGGCCTAGCTCTGCGCGCCGCCCCATTCGTTGCTTCGGCGGCCCTTGTCGTTGCATGGGAACTTACGGCCACCGATCCATTGAGATCGGAGAGCCGCATCGGCGTCAACATGATTAGCCGAGCCATCGATTACCTACGGATGATTGTCGTTCCCGACGATCCATCGCTTTTAGTCAGCCAGGTTGGGGGTATCCGTTCGCATCATCTTTTGGGATGGCTCGCCGCCGCTGGTGCAGTAACCCTTGCGGTCTGGTTCGTAGTCAGCATTGGCACCGCAATTATTGGCAGGGCGGCGGCTGGTTTTGGCGTTCTATGGCTAGGCGCAATAATCGCTGCGTTACCCATCACCGAGGGAGCTCAGTCGCGCTACGTCTACCTGGCCACGCTAGTCACCTTTTTGGCGGCGGCCCGTGGAACCGGCATTCTTCTCGAACGTTTGGTTACACGCGTCTCTCGGAAACGGCTCGTTGCATCTGCGGCGATTCTGTTCGCGGTGCTTCTTCTCGTGGAGGTTGCTGCAACCGAGCGCCGTTCGTCGGATCTTCGAGTCGCCTCCATCGAGTCGACTGCGTTCCGAGATGCCGTTCTGGCATCGCACCCTGGACTCTCGCCGAATACGACCATCTATCTGATCGGGAGCCCGCTTGACTCAGGCAGCGCCCGTCTTGTCTTCGCGGATCCGCGCTTGCGCATTTCGCCGGAAAGCCTGCCGTCAATCACAGTTGCGGAATCCGTTGACGCCGTTCGGCACAAGTTGCCTTCCGGAAAGGCTTGGGCGTTCCAGCGCCTTCCCTCCGGACGCTATGTCGAGCTAGCTTTATAGCTGAACATTTGCTACGCGCATCGCGAAGTAAATGTTGTCGTTGGCAACTACCAGCCCGATGGCACTCTTGTCGACGTCGTGGACTCCCAAAAGCTGGCCGACTCCGAGGTGGCTGTTCCTAAACGTATTGCCGCTGACCGTGATGATCGATGAATTCTGTTGCACCATCAATCCGCTGGCGATGCCGTTGCTCGTATTGTTATCCGTCGCCGTGTTGCCGCTGAACTGAACGTGGGTCTGGTGAGCGAGTTGGAATCCGTTCTGTCCATTTCCCTGCGCTAAATTGCCCTGAATCAGATTATTGCCTGCGCTGCCCGGAAGCGCGGAGTTAAGGGCCCAGTAGAACCCTTGATCGGTATTTCCAGTTGACGTATTGCCTTGGAACGTGTCCCCGCTGCAATTCCAAAAGGCAAACCCGCTCCCACGAGTGTTGGTGACGGTGTTGTTCTGGACTACCGAACCGGCCATTGAGTTTGCCTGAAGCCCCGAATACATCGAGCCGTCCACAGTATTCCGCTCGATGGTGAGGGCAGTACTACCTTCGATATTGATTGCGCCGTCCCCGTAGGCCATTCCGCCGAGCGCCGAATCGACAATCAGATTTGAGGCGACCCGACCACCATCGGTGAACCCAATTACAAGGCCATGGCCGCCGGCCCTTGAAATGACATTTCCCTCGATGCTCAGGTTTTGCAAGCGGGTCCGCGGCGATCCGTAAAGTTCAACGGCGTGCCCCTGTGTGAATGAAATCCGCAGGTTGCGGACAATCACGGACTGAATGCTCTGCGTCTTGTTTAGATTGACTATGCCTCTACCGACGCCGTTGCCGCCGTGGGTAGCGACGCCGCCTGGGCCCACTAGGCAAAAGTTTTCGAGTGTGACATTTGAGCCAGCGACGTTCAACAGATCGACGGCGGGTTGACGCATGACGAGACACGACTGACCGCCTGCTCCCTGCAGAGTCGTGTCCGACCAGACAGATACGGTCGTCGCCAAGCTCCAGTTCCCGATGGGGATGGTTACGACGCCGCCGCCATGGCTATGAGCTAAGTCGAGTTCAGCCTGGAGGTCGAGGGGTGTTGCGTGGTCCGGCTGTACATCGGTCCCGACGACTAGCTTCGTCTTCGGCGGCGTTGCGGACAGCGTCGCTTCGGCGGACGCCGTTGCCCTGGCGGATCCCACCACAGTGGATCGTGCAGCCACGGGACGGAGTTGCGGTCGAACCCACGGCTGAGTAATGGCGGCCGCGGCCACGGCGAGAACGACGGCGATGAGGATTGGCAGGACAATTCGGCGCCTTGCCGTAAAGAGGACCATTAGGGGAGCAACGCCTGATTGATAAGGCGCTTGCGATGGACGTGACAAGCGGACGTAACGGTCCTGTGTGTGTTCACCACCTGTGGTCGCCCTTCCCTGGGGCAAGATTGTCCTACTTCTTGACGTCCGCCCCGCCACTCATGCTACCGGCATTCGCGCCGAAAAGGAACAGGGTCGCCCGAGGATGTCGTTGACAAGCCTTTGCATCTCCAGGTCCCCGGTGCGCCTTCCTTCGGCAAGGGTACCTTACCGAGTGGACCTACCCTGGGAATCTCGACCATACAATGGCAACTGTGCCAACCTATAGTGCTGACGCGATCGTGTTGCGCCGGCTGGACTATGGGGAGGCCGACCGGATCCTGACCCTGCTGACCCGGGAATACGGCAAGCTCGCCGCCATCGCCAAGGGCGCTCGTCGCGCCAAGGCGCGAAATGGCAGCACGCTGGACCTGTTCTGCCGTTCCAACATGATGCTGGCCAAGGGCCGCAATCTCGACGTCGTCGCGCAGGCTGAGCGGCGCGGTGACGTGCGAAACATCTCGGGTGACCTGCAGCGCACCGGTTATGCCTGCCTGGTGGCGGAGGTAACCGACAAGGTGCTGGAAGACCGGCACCCGGTAGACGACATCTTCGAACTGGTGGTCGTGACGCTGACCCGCCTCAATGCCCTCGAGCGATCCTCCCGGGCGGATGCCGCCTGGTTCCTGATGCGGATGCTCGACCTGCTCGGCTATCAGCCCCAGCTGTACCACTGCCCGAGCTGCAGCCAGCCACTGCCCGAGGCGGCCGGTTGGTTCTCGCCCCTGCTGGGAGGCATGCTCTGCGGCGGCTGCGGGTCCCACGCCCAGGCGGGATCGCCGGTCTCGGTCAAGGGTCTCAAGGTGCTGCGCGTGATGGAAGCGGGCGATGGCGAGCTGTACGAACGCCTCAAGCTATCGCCGGAACTGCTTCACGAGGTAGAGCAGGCTCTCGAGGCCCAGCTGGAGTACCACCTGGACCGCCATCTCAAGAGCCTCGACTTTATCCGTACTATTCGCTAGTGGCGACGGCTCAAGATACCCCCCACCTCGACCCTCCCCCACAAAAAGGGGGGAGGGAGAATCCGACGGAGAATCCGATGGAGAATCCGATGGAGAAGCTCATCTCGCTGGCGAAGCGGCGCGGCTTCTTC
>Ga0102924_1002830_pt1 | contig 18568 bp, 21 predicted proteins | sample PaiPotPPM11metaG_FD_80116 | JGI IMG/M metagenome (GOLD analysis project Ga0102924, IMG submission 80116) | Iron sulfur acid spring bacterial and archeal communities from Banff, Canada, to study Microbial Dark Matter (Phase II) - Paint Pots PPM... ...
CCGACGCTTCACCCCCGCCCTCGCGGACGACGGCGCACGGCTCGGGGCCGATGTGGATCGCTACTCCTTCATCGCAGTGGACTTGCACCACCTGCTCTTTGCCGGTCTCCCGGCGCACACCCACCCTACAGCACCATTCAACCGCCATCGCCGACGGTGTATGGTAGCCGCGACCGCTTGGCGCCTTCCATTCCAGCCGAGGTCATTTCCCGTCAGTCGAAGGAGGATCATCTTGGGCAAGCAATTCTCACTTACCGCTTCCGACAGCTTCAAGCTCGGTGCCTACCGCGCCGATCCCGGCGGGCCGTCCAAGGGCGGCATCGTCGTCATTCAGGAAATCTTCGGTGTCAATCATCACATCCGCGCGGTCTGCGATCGGCTTGCGGGCGAAGGCTATGCGGCGCTGGCGCCGGCGGTGTTCGACCGCCAGCAGCCGAATTTCGAGTGCGGCTACACGCCCGACGAAATCGCCAATGCCCGCAAGTTTGTCGCCAATCCGGATTGGGGCGCGATGCTGCGCGACGTGCAGGCCGCCATCGACGAGCTGAAGAGCTCCGGCCCCGTCGCTATTCTCGGCTTTTGCATGGGCGGCACTATTTCGTTCCTCTCGGCGTGCAAACTCAACGGGCTGTCGGCCGCCGTTTGCTATTACGGCGGTCAGATCGCCAAGAGCGCCGATCAGAAGCCGAAAGTGCCGACGCAGATGCATTTCGGCGAGAAGGACGCCTCGATTCCGATGAGCGACGTCGAGACGATCAAGGGAAAGCGCGGCGGCGATTGCGAAATCTATGTCTATCCGGACGCGCAGCACGGCTTCCACTGCGATGAGCGCGGCAGCTACAACGAAGCCGCCGCCAAGCTCGCCTGGGAGCGCTCGATGGCGTTTCTGGCGAAGAACGTGAAGTAGCGGACGACGGAGGACGGACGACAGATGAAAGAAGACGGATTCTTATCCGTCGTCTGTCGTCCGTTGTCTGTCCTCCGCTAAAACCATCGCTCCTGCACGTTGACCGTGTCGCCCGGCCGCAGCGGGAAGCTCACCGGAACTTTCAGGCGCACCTGCTGGCCGTTTATAGTCCGCGTGACGGTCACGGTCTTGCGGTAGGCGCGCGGCCCGAAGCCGCCGGCGATGGCGACCGCCGTCTCCACCGTCATGTCGGCGACGTAGGGATATTGTCCGGGCTGGGTGACTTCGCCGAGGATGAAGAACGGCCGATAGGCCTCGATCTCGACCGCGACGTGCGGCTCGTTGACAAAACCCTGGCGCAGCTTTCCGGCGATCCGGCTCGACAATTCGTCCGTGGTCGCTCCGCGCGCCAGCACTGGGCCGATCAGCGGCATGTCGATGTAACCGCTGGCATCGACCAAGTAGGAGTTAGACAGCCCGTCCTGGCCGAACACCACGATGCGAAGCCGGTCGCCGGAACCCAGAGTGTAAGGCTTGGCTCCGACCGCGGGCGCATATTGCGGCGCGGGGGGCCGGCCAGCGGCCGTGATGAATAGCCCCCTGCCCTCCACCGGTGTCGGCGCCGTCACCGGCGCACGCTGCGCCGCCGATCCATAGACCATAGTGTCGATTCCGGGCGCCATGGCCGGCGCGACCGGCGCGGCTGCCACCGGCACCCATGGCGTTGGCTGCAGCGCCGCACATCCTGCAGCCGCAATGGCCACGACCAGTAACATCAGCAAAGAGCGGGTGACCCGCATACGCGCAATCCGGCCCGGTTCATTCGAACGAGGCCCGATTAATCGCCCGGTATGGTTAACAAACCCTCACCGCACCACCGCTGCGCAGCAAATTCGCCGCCGGCGCCGGCCGTTCACTCCACCCCATCCTTGCGATGACGGCCCATCCGGTCGGCGATCGCCAGCATCAAAAGCGCGGCGACGAACATGAGCGGGAAACCGATCGCCCAGGCGAGCTTTGCGGTGTCGGTGGCATTTTCAAGATCGAGATACCAGGTGAGACCGTCCACCGCGGCGATGACAGCGATCGAGCCCAAAAGCTTCTGCTTGAGCGCACCGAAATCGACGTCGATGAGGCCCGCCGGCCAGTCGGGATGCTCGCCCAATTCGACCTTATGGATGAAATTCTCGTATCCGGAGAAGACGACGATCAGCAGGAGATTTGCGGTAAGCGCGATGTCGACCAGGTTGAGTACGCCGACCACGAGATCGTGCCAGCCCTGGCTGGGCAGATGCTGCGCCAAGCCGATCAAATCGGCGAAGAAGCGGTAGAGCAGCAGAAGAAGCGCCACCAACAGGCCGACGAGAAACGGCGCTACAAGCCACCGGCTGAAAAAGATGAGCGCCTGAAAGGCGCGTTCGCTCGGCCGCATGGCATCCCCGTACTGCCGCCCATTTGCGAGATAGCATACGCGGCGAATGGCGGGTAGCGAACGGCGAAGAGTCGGTCGGACCCTCTTCGCTATTCCCCACTCGCCTTGCGCGTCGTTACGCGGCGACGCCCGTGCCGATCGGGCAGCTCACGCCGGTGCCGCCGAGGCCGCAATAGCCGTGCGGATTCTTCGCCAAATATTGCTGATGATAATCCTCGGCGAAGAAGAACGTCGGCGCATCGACGATTTCCGTCGTGATCGGGCCCATGCGTGCGGCCGCGAGCGCCTTGGCGAAAGCGGCTTTGGATGCCTCGGCTGCGGCGCGCTGCTCCGGCGAAAACACGTAGATGCCGGAGCGGTACTGCGTGCCGACGTCGTTTCCCTGGCGCATGCCCTGGGTCGGATCGTGGCTCTCCCAGAACGTCTTGAGGAGGCGCTCGTAGGAGATTTTCTTCGGATCGTAGACCACGAGCACCACTTCGTTGTGGCCGGTGCGGCCGCTGCAGACTTCCTCGTAGGTCGGATTGGGCGTCAAGCCGCCCGCATAGCCGACCGCGGTGACGTGAATGCCGGACCCGAGCTCCCAAAACTTGCGCTCGGCGCCCCAAAAGCAGCCGAGCCCGAACATCGCCATGGCAAGGCCTTCGGGATAGGGGCCCTTAAGCGCGCGGCCGTTGATATAATGGCTTTGCGCGGTGGGGATTGGCTTCGAACGCCCGGGCAGAGCTTCGCCGGCAGCCGGCATTTCCAGCTTTTTCCGAAACGAGAACATCTCGGCGTCTCCATATTGGTGGAGGAAATATAGAGCCTTTACGCGCGCGAAGCATCGGCTGCGGCGATCACGATTTCACGAAGCGGGGATCGGGAATCAGGAATCGATCAGTGGGAGCAATGGCCTGATGCCCGATGCCCTGACCTCTGATACCTGGGCCCGGCTTCCACCCACGGCGATTGCCGCTTATTGTGCCGGCCGCGCGCCGAATGAGCACACGGCGGCGCGCGGCAGAGGAGGCTTCGCAAATGTTCCGAATGCTCGCGCTTGCCTGCGCGTTTGCACTCTCGGCCGCGCAGGCCTTCGGACCGGCCTTGGCCCAGGAGGTCGAATCGGCGGCGCTGCCGCCCTACGGGCCGGCGATCACGCTCGATCAGGCCAAGCGCGTCATGGCGGCGGCGGAGCTGGAGGCGGCGGAGAATACCTGGCAGGTGGCGATCGCCATCCTCGACAGCGGCGGCAATCTCGTCATGTTTCACAAGATCGACAACGCCCAGCTTTCCGCCATCGGCGTGTCCGAGGGCAAGGCGCAGACGGCATTGCAATTCAAGCGACCCAGCAAGGACCTCGATGACGCCATCGCCCGCGGCGGCCCTGGAAATCGCCTGCTTGCGCTCAAGGACATCACGCCGCTCGAGGGCGGGCTGCCGATCGTGCTCGACGGCAAAATCATCGGCGCCATCGGCGTCTCCGGCGCGGTTTCGGCGCAGGATTCGCAAGTCGCCAAGGCCGGCATCGCCGCGCTGACCAAATGAGAGGACGGAGGACGGATGATGGATCAGTCGATGATCCGCCCCTCTGGCATCTGTCGTCTGTCGTCGTCCGCGCGAAGAGCCGCGCCTGATGCGCCGCTGCACCATCGAGGGCCAGGCGCGGCGGTTCTGAAGGCATGGCATCCCACGCTCAAAGCGGTCAAAGGCGGCGCGGCTGACCATCCCGCCCGAGATGCGCACCTTCATCGCCGCCCATATGAAGAAGTCGGGGAAGTAACATCTCGGCCTCCCCGCTTGCGACTCCCTCGCCCCGCACGCGGGGAGAGGGTGGGGTGAGGGGCCTCTCCGCTGGACTCAGAACCGAAGGCAAACGTACCGGAAATGCCGAAAACCAAAAAACCCAAAAAACCCGAACCGCCGCGAAAGCGCAAACTCGCCGCGCCGCCCGCCGAACAAACCCCGCTCGCGCCCGACGACCGCATCCTCTCCAGCAATCTCACGCTGCATCAGCTCTTCCAGCAGCAGACCGCACGGATGATGGACCGCGCGGACCTCACCGAGGAGCAGAAGCAAAGCATCCTCATCGGCATGAGCTGCCCCTGCTGCGGGGCGGGCGGGTTTTCGTTCACGGCGAAGTTGAAACGGCGGGAGTGAGGCAGTAAAGCGCAATCGCATGGTCGGATAGGGGAAAAATCCCCCTAGACTTCGGCGCAATCTTGTGTATGTTCACTATTTGTTCACACAAGAAATGTAGTCTTTGCAGATGCTTTCTGACTCTATCGACGGCGTGGGTCTTGATCTTCTCGGATTCGCTGGCGAGCGGAGGTTTGCGACAATTCTCGCGGACCCGCCATGGCAATTCACGAACAAAACCGGGAAGGTAGCGCCGGAACACAAACGCCTTTCACGCTATCGCACTCTCACACTTGAAGAAATTAAGGCGCTTCCCGTCGCACACGTCGCTGCGCAAAAGGCTCATCTTTACCTGTGGTGCCCAAATGCATTGCTGCCCGAGGGTCTCGCAGTCATGAAGGCGTGGGGCTTTGCCTACAAGTCCAATATTGTCTGGCATAAGGTGCGGAAAGACGGCGGTTCAGATGGACGAGGGGTGGGATTTTATTTTCGCAACGTCACCGAGCTTATTCTGTTCGGAGTGCGCGGAAAGAATGCACGAACGCTCGCACCGGGCCGACGGCAAGTGAATTTGTTGGCGACTCGTAAGCGCGAGCACTCGCGCAAGCCTGACGAACAATATGAGATTATAGAGGCGTGCAGTTCCGCGCCGTTCCTCGAACTATTCGCACGAGGCACACGAAAGAATTGGGCGATGTGGGGCAATCAAGCAGACGAAACCTATCGGCCGACTTGGAAGACCTACGCCCACCATTCGGGCATCGAAAGGGAGATCAGGACCTTTTCTTCGGCCAATCGCTAATGCACGCCGGAGTGATTCCCACAGCGAGGACGGGGCACCCGCCGTTGCGGCCGGCATTGAGACGATAAACAAGCTTTCCCCACCATGTTGTACTGGCGCCGTACTTCTCGTGAGTGAGTCGAGGCACCCGCTCGCCGTCAACAACTTTGAATTCAGGCTCTCCACCCTTCGTTAGCGCTTGTCCCAATTCCCGTAGCACGGGATTTAGCGTTTGACCGCGTGTTAGCAAGACGCCCACATCGATTACGCCGCTTAGGAAGAAGGCATTGAAGGCGTACAGATCGCGATCAAACGTTTGGTCTTTCGAATTCCATTCCATATCAAAGGCCACACGTCCTTTGACAAAATCGATCTTGTGCCCGTCCAGGTATCTTTCGCGTCTCGTTTCGCGAAATTTAGTACCCATTTTCGGCTTTCCGTTTTTGGTCGTCCCGATTTGTTCCCGCCAAGTCAGGCGCACAACCAAGTCACCCTGGATGATGGTGTCATACCATCCGCGAGGGCGTAATGCGCTGGCCAGAAACTTAGGGATGTCCGACTCATTGCCGCCTGCCCGTCGAATCATATCGGTCGAGACCGTGAACGCGCGCAGCGCATCCAACAACTCGTTGAACTCTGCGCGTCGTGATTCGCTCAGAATAACAGCCGCATTTCGATAACTCAGAAGTTCGTATTTTTTACGTATCTCAGCCGGAATATTCGCGTGAATGATAGATCGAGGATCGGCGACCTCGTTTGGCGATGTTTCTGCATCGAAATCGGCCGGCTCTTCAGGTTCTTCGCTTGTGTCCTCGTCGTCTACGCCCATACGCGGCCCCAGCTGCCACAAACTGGTCGCAGCGATACCAAATTAGCGTGAATAGATCCACGGAAAGATTTGTGTCTTGGACCGGCGGCCCCATTTGGGAAAGGATTACAGAATGCTAAATTGAATAGCGCCCATCACCTTGGTCTACCATGGAGCAATAGCGATGCCGACTGAACCATTTCGGATCATGAACCTCGACCAGTACGATATTGCAACCGAAGTCCTGTCGTCAGCGGTGCGCATCCTTCAAACCGTTGGTTTTTCCGAGGAGGAGATACCGAGATTATTTCAGCAGGTGGCTGAAAGGGGAATTCGCGCCCCTCTCTGGATTGAGCCGTTGGCGGCGAGTCGCGAGGTCTAGTTCAGCGTTTTTGAAATTCGAATCATATCGGGCGGCGGACCAAAGGCCTGGATTGCTTCGGCGCTGCGCGCCTCGCAATGACGAGCCGCAGCCGTCATTGCGAGCCGGAGGCAGAGCAATCCAGGGGCGGCGGGCAATTGATCGGATTCATGGAATCGATCTACTAGGACGGCGCAGCTATTTCGTGCATTGCCGCGACCTCGCGTCGCGCCACATGAACGGCTTTTAACGAAACGCCCGCCCGCGCGCCGCGTTTATCGTTCGGGGCGATCACTCCGCAAAAAGGAGATCGCCAAATGAAGAAACAAACACCGATCGCACTGGCCACGGCTTTGTTGCTGGCCGGCGTCACGGCGGCTTCCGCCGCCGGCGTGGCGCAATCGACGGCGAGCGATACGCTCAGCCTGCCGAGCGCGCAGCAGAAGACCGCGTGGAACGACCTGCACGGCCGCAACAAGCAGAACGCACCGTCCGGCTTTACCGCCACGGTCGGTTCGGCGGTGCCGAACACGCTCAAGATCAAGCCGGTTCCCGGCAAGGCGGCGAGCGCCGTGCCCGCACTGCGGCCCTATGATTTCGCCATGGTGCAGGGCAAGCTTTTGATTGTGAACCCGTCCGACCGGACGATCGCCGAGGTGATCGCGGGCTAGAACACTCTGCGTCATTGCGAGGAGCGACCCTGCTACGCTCGCTCCGCGAGCTTCGGGAGGGTTTGAGTCCACCGACCCTCCTACGCTCGCTGTGCGAGCTACGGAGGGTTCGAGTCCGCCGAAGCGCGGAGCGCGAAGGCGGAAGCGCGGAGCGCGTAGGTGGAAGCGGCGAAGAGCAATCCAGTCCTCGCTGCCGAGGCTGGATTGCCCCCATGCCAGGCCGGTTTTGATGGATACCGGCTCAACTCGGCCTGCTTGGCTTGGTTCCTCCAACGAAATCGGATGGCGCTGATACGAGATCGCCCGACCACAGACAAGCTTGCGCCGTCGCGGCTTCCAGCCGCCGCGCATGCCGGGGCGGCCGAGCGTCGAGCGCGGGCCTGCTTACTCAGCCGCCAGTACGCGCACGCGGTGCTCGATACGGGGCCAAGCCGTTGTGCGCGCCCGGCGCAGTTCATAGGACGCCTGCAAGTTCATCCATAGCTCGGGCGTGGTGCCGAAATACTTCGCGAGCCGCAGCGCAATCGCCGCCGTAATCGCGCTGCGCCCATGCACGATATCGTTCACGCGCGCCGGACTAATGTCGATGTCGCGGGCCAGCCGATTCTGGCTGATGCCATGCGGCTTCATGAATTCTTCGGCGAGTATCTCCCCCGGCGGGATGGGGGGGAGACGTCTATGCTTAGCCATAGCCCTCATCCTCAGTGATAGTCGACGATCTCAACGTGTTCGGCGCCGCCATTTTGCCAGATAAAGCAAATTCGCCATTGATCGTCGATGCGGATCGAGTGCTGCCCTTTACGATCGCCCTTAAGGGCTTCAAGTCGATTGCCCGGCGGCTGCCACAGATCGTTCAATGCACCGGGCACCGTCAAGGAGTTAGCAGCTTGCCGCGCGCCTGCCGCTCGATACCGCGGTAGCGCGGCACATCCTCGTCCGCGAATAGCCGGACTGTCGCGGCATCCTTGAACGAGCGTATCATGCTGAAAGATATTCCAGTTCATGGAATACCGCAACCGGAATAGACTGCTTACCGCCGTCGCGGCTTGAAGCCGCCGCGCATGCCGGGGCGGCCGAGGGTCGAGCGCGGACCTGAGTTCTCGCGCTTTCCTGGAACGGACTCCACGCCCGGTCCCATTTCGTCGAGCGTCGGTTTGCGCGGGCCGTTGCGTTTGTTCGCTCCGGGGCGGTGCGGGGCGACTTCGTGATGCAGCGCGATACCCATTTCGTCGACCGCAGGCTTGTGGATTTTGCTTCCTTCACCTCTCCCCGCGTGCGGGGAGAGGTCGTCGCGCGAAGCGCGGCGGGTGAGGGGGCCTCTCCGCGATTCTGAACGTGGCGGCGACGCCCCCTCATCCCAACCTTCGCCCCGCACGCGGGGAGAAGGAGCAGGTAGGAATTTCGCGGTCGGGTCGTCGGTGACGGCGAGTTCGGTGGCGCGTAAACGTTTGATCTCGTCGCGCAGGCGGGCGGCTTCCTCGAAATCGAGGTCGGCGGCGGCGGCGCGCATGCGCGTTTCCAGGTCGGCGATCACCGCTTCGAAATTGTGGCCGATGGTCGCGGCCTCCTCGAATTCGCCGCCATATTGACCCTTTTGGCCGGCGCCGGCGCCGATGAGCACGTGGTCGCGCTCGTAGACGCTGTTGAGGATATCGCCGATGCCCTTGCGGATGCTTTCGGGAGTAATGCCGTTGGCGGCATTGAAGGCCGCCTGCTTCTCGCGCCGGCGGCCGGTCTCCGCCATGGCCCGCTGCATCGAGCCGGTGACGTGGTCGGCATAAAGAATGACGCGGCCGTCGATGTTGCGCGCGGCGCGGCCGATGGTCTGCACCAGACTCGTCTCGCTGCGCAAAAAACCTTCCTTGTCGGCGTCCAAGATGGCGACCAAAGCGCATTCGGGAATGTCGAGGCCCTCGCGCAGCAGATTGATGCCGACCAGCGCGTCGAAGGCGCCGAGGCGGAGGTCGCGGATGATCTCGATGCGCTCGATGGTGTCGATGTCGGAGTGCATGTAGCGCACGCGGATGCCCTGCTCGTGCAGGTACTCGGTCAAATCCTCGGCCATGCGCTTGGTCAGCACGGTGACCAGAGCGCGATAGCCCTTCTGCGCCACGGCGCGTACCTCGCCGACCAGGTCGTCGACCTGGGTGCGCGCCGGGCGCACATCGACCGGCGGATCGATCAGGCCGGTCGGGCGAATGACCTGCTCGGTGAACACGCCGCCGGATTCGTTGATCTCCCACGGCCCGGGCGTCGCCGACACGCACGTCGTCTGCGGACGCATGGCGTCCCATTCCTCGAAGCGCAGCGGCCTATTGTCCATGCACGAGGGCAGGCGGAAGCCGTATTCGGCGAGCGTCGCCTTGCGGCGGAAGTCGCCGCGGTACATGCCGCCGAGCTGCGGCACGGTGACGTGGCTCTCGTCGACGAAAACGAGTGCGTTGTCGGGCACGTATTCGAACAGCGTCGGCGGCGGCTCGCCGGGTTTGCGGCCGGTGAGATAGCGCGAATAATTCTCGATGCCGGCGCAGGCGCCGGTCGCCTCCATCATTTCCAGGTCGTAGAGCGTGCGCTGTTCTAGCCGCTGCGCTTCCAGGAGCCGGCCGGCGGCGTTGAGCTGGTCGAGCCGCGCGCGCAGTTCGAGCTTGATGCCGGAAATCGCCTGCAGCAGCGTCGGCCGCGGCGTCACATAGTGCGAATTGGCGTAGATTTTGACGAATTCCAGCTCGTCGGTCTTTTGGCCGGTGAGCGGATCGAATTCGTGGATCGATTCCACCTCGTCGCCGAACAGCGAGACGCGCCAGGCGCGGTCCTCGTAGTGCGCAGGAAAAATCTCGATGGCGTCGCCGCGGACGCGGAACGAGCCGCGATAAAAATCGGCGGCGGTGCGCTTGTATTGCAGCGCCACCAGATCGGCCAACAGCTGCCGCTGATTGAGCTGCGCGCCGCGCTTAATCGAGAACGTCATCGCCGAATAGGTCTCGACCGAGCCGATGCCGTAGATGCAGGACACCGAGGCGACGATGACGACGTCGTCGCGCTCCAGCAGCGCGCGCGTCGCGGAATGGCGCATGCGGTCGATCTGCTCGTTGATCGAAGAGTCTTTCTCGATATAGGTGTCGGTGCGCGGGATATAGGCTTCCGGTTGGTAGTAGTCGTAATACGAGACGAAATATTCGACGGCGTTGTCGGGGAAGAAACTTCTGAACTCGCCGTAAAGCTGCGCCGCCAGCGTCTTGTTCGGCGCCAGGATCAGCGCCGGACGCTGCGTCCGCTCGATCACCTTCGCCATGGTGAAGGTCTTGCCCGAGCCGGTGACGCCCAGCAGAACCTGGGTGCGGTCGTTGCGGTCCACGCCGTCGACCAGCTCGGCGATGGCCTGCGGCTGGTCGCCCTTCGGATCGAAGTCCGATTTGATGACGAAAGTGCGCCCGCCTTCGGACTTTTCCGGCCGCGGCGGCCGATGCGGCGTCCAAATCTTATTGCCGCCATCGCGCTCGCGGAATTCCGGCCGGCCTTCGCGCAACAGCCGGTCGAGCGATTGCTGGCTGGCGAGGCCGGCGACCGTTCCCACACCGGTCGGTCGCGCAAAGCGCGATCGGGCGGGGGGCATGTCGGGCGTAATCACCCCACCCCGTCCGCCTTCGCTCGCTTCGGAGGGTGACGATGGCGCATCTTCTCCGTTATCGTCCTCGATACCCAGCGCGCGAGCGAGATCGGGATCGAGTTCGCCAGGCGCGACCGGCGCTTTTCCCACATAGCCCTGCTGCGGCGCCTCGCCAAATCCCTGCTGCGTCGACTTACGCGCGCGGTGCGCATTGGCGAAGTCGGCGCGCCGGTCCCAGGAATTATCGGGCGGCGGCTGCAGGCCGGTTTGCGAGCCGAGGCCCGCGGTACCCTGGCCGATGCCGGGATTGAGCAGGTCGGCAAGCGTCGAGTCCAGCAGCGGCACATCCGGCCGCGACGCCTTGGCGCGGGTCGGCTTGGCCGGGTCCTTGGGCTTTTTCGGAGTACCGGGCTGAGGGGCGCGATTCTTGGCCATCGCCTGCAATATGGGTCGAGTCCCGTAGCGAGGAAAGTGCGGCTGTTCTAGCATCCCGCGGCCGGCAATTCGGCGACAGAGATTAAGACAAGGGAGACGCCGTCCATGCCATCGTTCGACTTCGCGCCGCTATTGACGCCTGGGCTGCCGCCGGCCGCGGTGAAATGGAACGGCTTTGCCAAATACAGTTTTATCGGCGGCAACAACGATCCGGAACATGTTCCGGTCGATGAACTGATCGCCGCGATGAGTGCCGTGCTCAAGCGCGAGGGGACGACGCTCGCGACTTACGGCCTCGAAAGCGGGCCGCTCGGCTACCGGCCGTTGCGCGAATTTCTAGCGCAAAAGCTCAAGCGCACCGCCGGCATTTCCTGCAACGCCGACGAAATCCTCATCACCTCGGGATCGCTGCAGGCGCTCGATCTCGTCAATGGCATATTGCTCCAGCGCGGCGATACCATCATCACCGAGGCCGAGACCTATCAGGGCGCGCTGAACCGCTGGACGCGGCTTGGTGTTTATGCCGTCGGCGTTCCGCTCGACGGCGACGGCATGCGCATGGACGCGCTCGCCGCCGCGCTCGACGACCTCAAGTGCCGCGGCGTGCGCGCCAAATACATCTACACCATTCCAACCGTGCAAAATCCGACCGGCACGATCTTGAGCGAACCGCGCCGGATGGAGCTGTTGCGGCTCGCCAAGCGGCATGGCGTGCCGATCTTCGAGGACGATTGCTATGCCGACCTGATCTGGGACGGGCGGCGGCCACCGGCGCTGCACGCGATGAGCCGGCATGGCGGCGTCATCCATATCGGCTCGTTCTCCAAATCGATCGCGCCGGCCTTGCGCGTCGGCTACATCGTCGCCGAGTGGGGCCTGCTCGCGCGCATGCTGGCGCTGAAGACCGACGCCGGCTCGGGGGCGCTTGAGCAGATGGTGTTGGGCGAATTCTGCCCCGCGCATTTCGACGAGCACGTGCCGCCGCTGACGCGCGGCCTGCGCAAAAAACTGGAAACGCTGATGGACGCGCTCAACGAGCAGTTCGGTACCGCGGCCGAATTCGACGATCCCAAGGGCGGCATATTCCTCTGGGTGAAGCTGCCGGACGCGGTCGATACGCAAAAGCTGTTTGCGCCGGCGCTCGCCGCCGGCGTCGCCATCAATCCTGGCGCCGAATGGTCGGCCGATCGCGCGCACGGCAAAAGCCGCATGCGGCTGTGCTTCGCCAATCCGTCGCACGAAGCGATCCGCGCCGGCGTCGCCGTTTTGGCCGAAGTCTGCCGACGCGAGTTCGGCGTGCCCGACCGCATCGCCAACGTGGAGCAGCGGGTGCGGGCTTAACGTTTCCCGGGCGCAGCGCAGCACGAAGTGGTGCGCTGCAGAACCGGGATCGTTACAGGCGCTGTGTCTGGAACGATCCCGGATCAGCAGCGCACCGCTTCGCACTGCACCGCATCCGGGAAACAATCGATCAGAATCCGCGCACCACCTCCGTCACGTGCTCCACCTCGGGCGGCGACGCAAAGCAATGGCCGACGAGCTTGCGCCATTCCTGGAAGTCGGGCGAGCCGCGAAAGTCGACTGTGTGGTGCTCGACCGTCTCCCATTTGACGAACAGCCGGTAGCGGCCCGGTTTCTCGATCGAGCGCCGCAAGTCCATGCCGCGGCAGCCCTTGGCGCGCTTGAAGATAGGCGCGGCGTTTTTCACGCCGGCCTCGAACTCCGCTTCCATGCCGGGCTTGACGTCGATTTGGGCGATTTCGGTGATCATGGTTGCTCCCTGCAATGAGGGAGAGCGTAGCCCGAATTGGGCGATCCTCCTACGCCTGCTCTGCAAGCTTCGGAGGGTTTGAGTCGGCCGACCCTCCTACGCTCGCGTTGCGAGCTTCGGAGGGTTCGAGTCCACCGTAGCGCGGAGCGCGTAGGTGGAAGCGCGGAGCGTGTAGGCGGAAGCGAATTCCGGGATGTCTAGCCGAGCGGCGCACCGAGAAGCCGAAACACGATCGGGCCGGCGATCAGAAAGCCCAGCAGCGCGCCGCGCCAGCGTGGCGACCGGATCGCCGCGAGCAACGACAGGCAGGCGAGCGGCACGATTGCGGCAAGCGGGACGTAATAGCGCAGATAAGCCCCCGCCTCCCAGCCGGTCGCGGCATAGAAGTGGAAGCTGTAGCTGAAATGGAGCACAAAGTTTGCGGCGATCGCAAACGCTCCGGAAATCACGATCACGTCGATGGTTGTTTCCTCGCGCCGCCGCAATCGTCGCAGCGACAGTGCCAGGCCCAGTCCGGCGCAGCCGATTGCGGCCACCGGAATGGCGAGCATCGCATATTGGAACACGTTGCGCTTTGCGAGCGTCGGCATCCAGCTGGCGACGAGTTCCCCGATAAAATAAGCAAAGTAATCAGGCAGCGAACGGCGCGGCAGCGCGGTCCAGCCGAAATCACGCGACTCGCTGTCGACAAATGCGATGAACGCCGGCGTGTTCGGCACCGGTGCGCCATACTGCGCGATATAGATGAAGTACGGCATGGCCGCGAGCGCGAAGGCGAACGCGACCGCGACCGCCCAGGTCCATGGCAATCGCTTGTGCCAAAGCATGTAGGCGACGACGGCGCTCACCATTGCGCCGCTGAGCACGAGTCCCGTCAGCTTCGCCCATCCCGCCGCCACGACGCCGGTAAGCGCGACGGCAAGCCAGACTTTGCGATCGGTCGCCACGAGCTGCCAGACCGCGAGCATCGCGACGGCGCCGCCGAGGACGGTGAGATTATCGTTGTTCACGGCGCCGGCGACCGGCACGAGAACGGGAATGCATGCAATGGGTATGGCGTAGGCGTAGAACTCGTGAAGCGGAAAGCGCGCGGCAAGCCCGAGCCCGAGCAAGGCGGCCAGAGCCACGGCGACGAGGCCGATGTTGATGAGACGATCTATGAACAAGGCCTTGGGATGGCCTTCGAGCGATGGGCCGAGCGCCGCAAGCAGCGCGTAGAAGATCGGCGGGTGCTGCAGGTAGTTGGCCTCAGCGGTGAAGCGAAAAGTTTGCGGGTCGAGCATCCGCATGGTCTGCAGTGCGGGCCACGGGCTGCCGCTGTGCTGGATGTGCGCCACGTAAGAAGTGTGCGCCACTTCGTCGAAACCTCGGGTGATATCCTTACGTTCTGCGCTCACGATCGCGGCGAGCACAAACAGGCCGAGAATGATGACCGCGACGAAATAATTTTTTGGCGGAGCGACGGTCAGAGTGCCGGGTGCGGCATATGCAGGGGTATCGGACATGACCTGGTACAAATGCACGCGGAGGGGTTAAATATTCGCTAGGCGATGCGTTACACTTGTGGCCCCACCGACCAACACCCCAAAGGCCTGTCATGATTGATCTGCATTATTGGACGACGCCCAACGGCCACAAGATCACGATTTTCCTCGAAGAAGCCGGACTGCAGTACAAGCTGTTCCCGGTCAACATCGGCAAGGGCGAGCAATTCAAGGCGGAATTTCTGGCGATCTCGCCGAACAACCGCATTCCCGCGATCGTCGATCAAAATCCCGCCGACGGCGCCAAGCCGATCGCGATCTTCGAATCCGGGGCCATCCTGCTCTATCTCGCCGACAAGACGGGCAAATTCATCGCCAAGGATTTGCGCGGGCGGACCGAGACCGTCCAGTGGCTGTTCTGGCAGATGGGCAATCTCGGCCCGATGGCTGGACAGAACAATCACTTCAACAATTACGCCGTGGAGAAGCTGCAATACGCGATGGACCGCTATCGCAACGAAGTGAACCGGCTCTACGGCGTCATGAACAAACGGCTGGCCGACCGCCCATATCTCGGCGGCGATTATTCGATCGCCGACATGGCTTGCTATCCGTGGATCGTGCCGTGGGAGCGCCAGGGCCAGAAACTCTCCGACTTCCCCAACCTGCGGCGCTGGTTCGAGGCGATCGAGGCGCGGCCCGCGGTAGTCAGGGCTTACGAATGGACGCCGAAGATCAATCCCGGCCAGGGCGGCATCCGCACCGCCGAGGAACGCGCGATTCTGTTCGGCCAGACCGCGCAGTCAGTGAAAAGCGCCGCCGAGCGCGCAGGCGCGCCGCAGTCGTAGGGTGCGCAAAGCGCGCGGCGCGTGCGCACGCGGCTCGAAGGCCAAGGACAGCGTGGGCCAGTAGGCGTTTACGCCGGTCTTCGACGGGCTATGGCGTTCCGCGCCTTTGCCCACATTTGCTACGGTTGCACGCCGCCGATGTAGCCGGCGATCTTCCAGCCGCCCGCATCCTTGGTGTAGCAAATCTGATCGCTGGCGAGCGGCACGACTGCGTCGATCGCAACGAAGCCGGACTTGCCGCTCGGCAAGGCCACATGCAGGAACGACGGAGCGCCGGAATTCGCCGCTGTGCCGTTGGGCAGCACGCGCACGAAATACATCCCCAGCTTGTCGACCACTGGCGCATTCGGCTGCGCCGCCGCCCGCACTTCGACGCCATTGCTGGCCGGGTAACCCCAGTCGGTGGGGTCGGTCTCCGTCTGCTGAAAGAGCGCCTGGAACGCCCGCGGATCGAATGTCGGCGGCGCCGGCGCGCAGAACAGGCCCCGGTTCTGCGGCACTTCCGCCAGCGTCGGATCGGCGGCATCTCCGGTGAGGATATCCCAGCCCGCGCCGTTTGGATTGTCGAGGTCGATGGCCTTGGCGAGGTTGTCGACGCCGGGTTTGCTCCGGTCCGCCAGATCCTTGTCCTGCACCCAGAAAAAGCCCTGCGCCACAATCAGCTTGGCGAGCGCCGCGCGGTCCTTGTGTTGGACAACGGCGGCGAGGTTTTTGCGGAAGGCCGCGAAGCTCGGGTCGCTAAACGGTCCGGCCAGCGTCACTGGCACCGGATTATAGGGCTTGACCGGGGCCGGCGGCGGCGGCGGCGGCGGCTTAAATCCGATGGGCGGCTGCGGCAGCTGCCCCTGGGCCGAGCCGCTATCGGGGGCAAGCGTGACCATCGTCACTGCGGCAAAGACCAAGGCAGGAGCAATAAAAGGGCGGCGCATCGCGCAATCTCCAGGTTCGCTATAACGGCAATGCCGCACGCGATTGGGGCGAACTGCGACCGATGTGCGGCAGTCCGTCACACCTATAGCTTAATCCGCCCCGCCGACAAAACCGGCGATGCTCCAGCGGCCGGTTACGTCCTTGGTGTAGCAAAGCCGGGCGGCGGAGAGCGACATCAACGTGTCGGGCGCGGCGTAGCCGATCTTGCCGCTCGGCGCCGCGATGCGCGTCCACGAAGTCCGCAACGGGTCCGCATTGGCGCGCGCGGTGACCGAGCGCAGCACGCGCACGAAATAGCTCCCCAGGGTCTCGATCACGGCGCTCTCCGAATGGGGCGCCAAGCGCAGCTCGACTCCCGCCGCCCGCGGGTAGACCCAGTTGTCGCGGCTGAAATGCGTCGCGTCGATCAGGCTATCGAAATCCTCCTGATCGAAATTCGGCTTCGCTGGCGAGCACACCACGCCGGGAGTGGACGCCCGCGCCGACGCGGTCGGCTCGGCGGCAAAGTCGGCCAGCATCTGCCAGCCGATGCCGGACCCATCGCCCAGCCCGAGCGCCACCGCCAAGTTCTCCGCACCGGTCCGCTTGGGCTCAAAGCGTTTGGCAAAGTCGCCATCCCAGAAGAAGCCCTGCGCCCTGACATAGCGCGCCAGCTCCTCGAACCGGCGCCGTTGCGCCACGCCGGCAAGCGTTTGCCGGAACGCCGCGAAGCTTGAATCGTTGGGTGGAGACGGCAGCTGCACTCTCACCGGCTCGAACGGCGCGATTGTGACGGGCCGCCGCACCGCGGATTGCGCGCATATCGGCGCCGCCGCGACGAGAATGCCGACAACGAGCAGGAAAGACCTGACGCAGTCCATGGCGCGTGATCCGAATCAGCAAATGGTAACGTGAAAGATTACGCCGTTTCACCGCCGCGGCGGAATCGATGATCACGGCATTTTGCGCTAGCGTCGTAGCCCGGGTTGAGCATAGCGAAACCCGGGAGCGGCATTCGAGCCGTACAATCGTCCCCGGATTTCGCTGCGCTCAATCCGGGCTACTCAGTCACCCAAAAGGATTGTCATGCCCGCGCTGCCGATCTCGCCTTACGTGCTCACCGTCCTGCTGCTCATCGGCTCCAATTGCTTCATGACCACGGCCTGGTATTGGCACCTGCGATTTCGCGAAGTCCCGCTTTGGCAGGTGGTCTTGATAAGCTGGGGCCTCGCGCTCTTCGAATATTGGATGGCGGTGCCGGCCAACCGCTATGGCTCCTACGTCTACACCGCGGCGCAACTGAAAACGATCCAAGAGGTGATCACGCTGACCGTCTTCGGCGTGTTCTCGGTGGTCTATCTGCATCAGGCCATCACCTGGAACCAGGTGATCGGCTTCGCATTGATCGCGGCAGGCGCCTTCTTCGTCTTCCGCGCGCCGATTTGAGGCCGGGCCATAACGGTCCCTCGGCAAAGCTTCTTACGCCATGCGCAGGTCGTTGTTCGCTCCCAACGCCATTAACTTCCCCATGGCCGCCGGCCTCGGCGCGTCATGACGCTGCAAGGGATCGGGGCCGCGTTAGCTTTGCGTCCGCTTTCGGGGCATTACGGAAGCACGTCGGCAAATTGCCTTGGCTGTCCCGGTTGAAATTGTGCCCGGAACGGTCATCTACCTCGCGTGGAATAGGATTCCACGTCGTTGGTTTCGGGATGGGCCTGCTCCGTGGCGCTAACTCGAAATGCTGCAGTTTGAATAAAGCGTAGAAGGATTGCGAAGCCCGACGGCTCTCTCCCTGGCCGCTGTCACACGTCGACGCGGTCTTGCCGCGTGAATGTCAGGCAATCGTCAAGCGACAACAACCCCGTCGAAACTGAGGCGCAGAGTCGCCTGGTACGCTGCCGCCAAGCTATTCACACACCCTGACGCGGGGATACACCCAAGCTTCGCGATACTCGTTCCAATACGGCCGGCCGTGCGTCCAATAACAATCGGGGACGTACGCGGGCTCTGGCGCGACATATACCGGCGGCGGCGGTGCATAGACCGGGTTGGACGCAGCGATGCCAAATAGTGTTCCAACAGCCAAGCCGCCAATAATCCCGGCGGCAACACCATCACTATCGCCGGCATGTGCGGGCGTTGCGGCTATAGTGGCTAGCGGCAACGACGTGCCAATCAGCAAAGCGCAGCAAATCTTCCGCATTTGTCCCCTCCAATCGAAGAAACATCCTCGGAATCATTTAAGCAAAAGTTACGACCGCGTCGTGGCGAGCCCCAACGAGCCATCAGGATTCCCTCATTTCGGGCACGGCGGCTTTCCGGGACCGCCGCAATTGGCCGGTTTGGGCTGAGGGCGTGGTGGTGGTCTCATCGCCGCGGGTGGTGGTGGCGGCGGTCGCCTCACAGCGGGCGGTGGCGGCGGCGGTCGCTTCACCG
>Ga0102924_1002834_pt1 | contig 18547 bp, 16 predicted proteins | sample PaiPotPPM11metaG_FD_80116 | JGI IMG/M metagenome (GOLD analysis project Ga0102924, IMG submission 80116) | Iron sulfur acid spring bacterial and archeal communities from Banff, Canada, to study Microbial Dark Matter (Phase II) - Paint Pots PPM... ...
ATGTAATCGGTCTCGGTGCAGCGCGGTGCATTCATGCCAACTACTCTACCCGCTCCCACCCGCTTCGCTCAACTGCGTAAGTCCTAACCTATACGCGATCCTCGGTAACACATCCATCGCCAGCACATGAATCTGTCCAAGCATGTCTACCACCGGCCCTACGGCTCGGGTATGTCGCTCCGCTACTATTACTCGTTAGATACGTCCTAATACGAATGATCGCGTAGCCAATCGCGGTACACTGTCAGATGCGCGGCGAGTTCGTTATTGAGGGTGAAGCCGAGATCGCGTTCGAACCGCGCCATGTCGAGTGGGCCGCGCCGGACACTGATGCCGAAGGGGATGGTTGCCTCATCGGGCGGAACGAAGCGATAGCGCGCGTCGGGAACCGCTGCTTTCAATGCCGTGAGGATGTCCGACATCGTGTATCCCCTGCCGGCGCCGAGGTTGTAGATACGATGGGAGAGATGCGCTGCGTGAAGTATGGCGACGACGGCGCGAGCCACTTCGCTGGCGGCGGTCAGATCGCGCGTGAGTCTATCGTCGTGTATACGGATCTCTTCATTCGCGAGCGCGGCGTGCATGAGGCCATAAATGCTGCTCATCGCCTCCCGTGCGCCGGTCGGTCGCTCTAGGGGGCCGAAGAGCGCGGCGGGACGCACGGCGACAACGTCCATGCCGAACCCCTGCACGGCGTGCGCCATCAGTCGCTCGATGGATTGCTTGGAGACCGCATAGGCGCTCGTATCGCGCCACGGTGCGTCCTCAGTGAGCGGCGCGCCATCGTTCGCGGCATAGACCGATGACGAACTGAAGACGACGGTTCGCCGGACGCCGAGCGCGCGAGCAAGGTCGAGTGCGTGCGCCGTACCGAGCACATTAACCCCGATGGTTTCGCGCATCCCCATCGCTTCCATCGCCGCATGCGGCGTGATCGCCGCCGCATGGATGAGGTGCGTGATTCGTCGCTCGTCCGCCGCATTCACCAGCGACGTGTAGTCAGTGACATTCGCCTCCAACCACGTTACACGGGCTGACCGCGCGACATCGCGCCCGAGGAATGCACGCACGGTGTCATCTGGCGCACGGCGATCCGTCGCGATAACCGGGCCATAGGCCGCCGCCCAGACGAGATGCGGCCCAAGAAAGCCCGTCGCACCCGTGATGAATGTCGTAATATCGCTATTCATACCAGAGATTCCGTATTTTCTGGCATCATTCACTCATCTTCACGCGATGGGAGCCGATGAAGCCTGAATTAATGGGGCGCTGATGTGACGATCTCGCCGACATCGTCCACATACGGGTGTACGGGTTGGATCGGCTGATCTTCGGCGAAGCGGGCGAGCGAGAATGGTTTTGCGGCTGTGGGTTGCGCGCCGGTCGCCGCCCAGGTCGCCATCATCTGGCCAACATACGGGCCGCTCTTGAAGCCGCTGCCGCTGAATCCGGCGGCGAGAAAGAGACCACTGGCGCCGAGATGCGCCTCCAGGATCGGGCAGTGATCCGATGTCATGTCGAGGATGCCCGCCCAATCCCGCGTGATCGCCGCTCCTTCCATATCGGGGATGCGCCGCGCGATGGTCTGCTTCGAGTCCGCGACGATCGCGGCATCCGCCCGCTCATCGTACTGGTCGGCGGATGGGACGAGGCGGGATCGCTGCCGGACACCGATCAGCGTTTCCGTCTCGCCATACGGACGGAAATACGAGCCGAGCGCCGCATCAATGAAAACCATATGCCCATCGGGCCCCGTTGGGAGCGCGCCCTGTCGCCGGAAAAGGACGACCTGCGTACGGTGCGGCACGATGGGCAGTTCCACACCGAGGTCCGCGAAGAGCGGCACACCCCAGACACCCGCGCAGACGATAACGAGCGGCGCATCGAAATCGCCGTCGTCCGTCGTGACACCCGTCACCGTGCCTCCGCTCGTGCGGAGGGCGGTGACGGTGGCGTCGGTAATAATTTCCGCGCCGAGCCGCTCCGCCGCCTGCGCGAAGGAACGCGCGGTGTCGCCCGGCATCGCACACCCCGAATCCGGCTCATATGCGCAGGCGATCAGGTCGTCCGTGTCCACCCATGGTTGCAGGCGACGCACATCATCGCCATTGACGATGCACGTATTGACGCCAATCTGTTGGAGCATCCGCACATTTTCATGGAGGGCCGGGACGTTACGCGGAGTGACCGTCTGGATGAAGCCGGTGCGCGCAAAACCGGGATCGCCGACGCCGACGCGGTGCCGCCAGTCCTGGAAATAGGGCAGGCTCTCGTTTGCCAGCCGCGCCTCGTACGGGTTCGTGTAGTGCATGCGGACGAGGCCGCCGGACTTGCCGGTGCTCGCGCCTGCGATACCGCCGCGCTCAAGCAGAATCGTTTTGATACCGCGCTCCGCGAGGTGAAAGGCCGTACTCGTCCCGTTTACCCCGCCGCCGACGACAATCGCCTCCGCTGCCCGTGCCATGGGTCGCTCCCTTCGGTCGCTTCAGGACTGAGAACTGAGAACTGAGGACTGAGCATAGTGCGTTGCGAATAGCGTGTTGGCTGCTGAGTCCGGGAGGATCGAAATACCGAAGGCGGCCGCGAATGCGGGCACATGAACGCGCATCCCATGTGCCGCCGATGCCTCAATCGCCGCCGTGACGGCGAGCGTGCGAAGATGATCGTCAACACTTGGCGCGCACGCATCACCGGTATGGAAATCATGCAGAACGGCGCGTAACAGGAGCCGTACGTCATCCATGAAGGGTTCCTGCGTCGGCAATGGCACGTATTCCATCGCTTCCGTGCCATCGTGGACGATATGCAGGCCGTCGAAAAGCGCGGTCTGCACCAACGCACCGCGCGGGCAATCCGTCCGCCAGATAAAAGAATCCCGCACAGTGCGGGCGGCCCATGTGCCGGTGTACTGCACGATCATCCTATTCGCCAGTGTCAAGGTCGCGCAGACGGTGGCATCATCCGCGTAGTCGCTCCACAATGGATTACTTGTCGTGGCGGAGACGGTCAGCGCCTCGGTATCGTAGATGTGGCGGATAAGATCGAGGTGATGGACCGACTGCTCCCAGAGCATCGGCTGGCGCATGGTGAGCGGATATTTATTCAATCCCGGCGACAAGCCGTTGCGGTTCCGCCAATACGTGAGGTGCGCCAACCCTGGCGCATCAAGTTCGCCCCGTTGGAGGATGGTTCGCGCGGCCACCGTCGTCGCAGCGTAGCGAAAGTTCATCGCGATGAAGCAGCGTTGTCCGCTCTGTTGACAATGATTGGCAATGGCTACGGCGTCCGCGAGATCAACGGCGAGCGGCTTTTCGACGAGCAGCGTGCAGCCCGCGTCAGCGAGTGCGGTACAAAGTTCGCGGCGCTCCATCGGCGGCGTTGCGACGACGGCAATCGCGGGTGTCCGTGCGGAAAGCGCCGTGCCGTGATGCGCGAAGCAGCGGGCGTCCGGGCCGAATGTCTCGTGAACCCACGCGCGCGCCTCCGGGTCGGGATCAACATACCCGACCACATGGACGCCCGGCTCGCTCGCCAGGATGCGCGCCCACATTCGCCCGCGCACGCCGACACCAACCAATAGTACCGGGACCGATTCATCGTGGGAGCAATCGTTTCGTGTCTCGTTCTCCATGGCGCCGAGGATAGCGGGCGGGTCAATCGTGTGTCAATGAACGCGGGAAGTGATGAGCGATGAGCGGAATCGCTGTTCAGTCAGTGATGCGCGCGAATCCATCCCGACAACGACGTATTCTGACAGACTCATCGCTCATCGCTCATTGCTCATTGCTTCCCTAATCGCTGCCCGTGGAAGCGACGGGAATGGAGCGAATATTGGCAGCGGTCGCGATACCCATGCCGCCGCTTCCTTCGCTCGCCTCCGCGACGGCCTCCGCTTCCGCGACATCATTGATGCTGGCGAGGCGCGCGTTGTCCGACGCGATCCGAGCGATGGAGCGCTGGTTCTCGGGGTCGAGCCGCCGCGTCACGAAAAAGGTGAAACTGGCGAAGACGCCAGCGATCAGGAAGGGAATCTGGTAGCCGACGTAGTTGAGGACGATGCCCGCCGTGATCGGGACGACAATCGCCGCCGCGTGCTGCAATGTCACACCCATCGCGAGGCTTGACGCGACTTCGTCCGCGACCGCGACCTTGCGCAGATAGGTCGCGGCGCCAATCGGCGAGAGTGGCATCATGAACGCGTATAAGACATAGCAGAGGCAGGCGATCACCACGTTGTTCGCCAGCGCGTACCCGGCGAGCGCGACGACATAACCCAGATTGATCAGTGAGAGCATCCGGCGCTCGCCATGCTTGTCAATCATCCGGCCAATCCAGGGGCCGGACGACATGCTCGCGAAGGTCACCGCGATCAACACCCCTGAGATCTGCGCGACCGAGAGATGGTACTGGTGGACGAGCACCCAAAGTCCGAATGAGAAGAAGACCTGCTGCCGCCCGCCGTCGAGTGCGCTCAGGTAGTAGTAGTACCGATATTCGCGTTTGAAGACGATGGGGTCGCGCTTTGTCGCCTGCGCGCGGGCTTCCCCATCATGCAGATGGGGGAACCGGACAATCGCGAATGCCGCGAGGAGCGAAACCGCGCCGAGGAGAACGAAACTGGGCCGAAAGATGCCCGGATGGAGGTGAAAGACGATCCAGATGATGACCAGCGCCGTGAGCGAGCCACCCTGACTGATCGCGGCCATTCGCCCGAGGATGCTGCCGCTCTTCGATTCGGATGTCAGGCTCAATCCGAGTGAGTACTGCGTTTGCAGAACGGTATGATAGCCCATACTGGAAATGATCACCCACGGTGCGACCGACCAGAAACTATTCGACAGACCGAAGAGCGTATAGCCGACCGCGAGAAGGACAAGCGCGCCCGCCGTCACCCGCTGGAGTGAGACGCGATAAAAGAGCGCGGTGAGGAAGATGAGGAGAAAGCCGGGAATCTCGCGGATCGCCGTGATGTAGCCGAATTGCGGCCCTTTCAGACCAAGTACACTATCGAAGTAATTTGTGACGATGTTTTGCTGCGCGTTCATCGCGAACCCGAACAAGGCGGACATCGTCGCCAGCATAATAAAGCCGCGCCCTGCTGGCGTCTGCCACATACGTCTCACCTGCCGCACACCCGCCCCCTTGTTCAGCCGCACGGCACGGTTTCTGCCGTGCGGCGCGCACAAACCGTCACAATACCGTGAGATTACCACCGCTCCCACACGCGGACAAGGCGGAGATTCTCTGTGGCGGCGCGCCCATCATGGTATCACTCTTGCTTTGCGGCGGGCATGATATATGTCGTCGCACACCAGCAAAAGCCGTGTCGTCGCACGCCAACACCCGCGCTTCTCACCGATCCGGTCGTCTCCGCACGCGCGGCGGGCCTCCGCTATGTCAGCGACGCGCGGCCAGGCATCCGTCGCAAGCGGTCGGGTAAAGGCTTCAGTTACCGCATGCCGGACGGCGCCCTGATTCACGACACCGCAACGTTGCGGCGCATCCGTTCGCTCGCCATCCCTCCTGCGTGGACGGATGTCTGGATCTGCCCCACCCCAAACGGTCACATCCAGGCCACCGGCCGCGATGCCAAAGGGCGCAAGCAGTACCGCTATCATCCACGCTGGCGGGCCATGCGCGACAAGACGAAGTACACGCGGATGATCGCCTTCGGTGAGGCGCTCCCTCACATCCGCGAACGGGTGAAAGCGGACCTCGCGCGGCACGGCCTCCCGCGCGAGAAGGTGTTCGCCACAGTCGTGCGCCTGCTGGAGACGACCTTCATCCGCGTCGGCAACGAGGAGTACGCGAAGACGAATAACTCCTACGGCCTGACGACGCTGCGTAATGAGCACGTTGCGGTCTCCGGCGATACCGTCGCATTCCATTTCCGTGGCAAGAGTGGCATTGAGCACATCATCGGCATCAACGACCGGCGGGTGGCACGCATTATCAAGCGATGCAAGGAATTGCCCGGCGCGGAACTCTTCCAATACATTGATGACGACGGCGAGCGGCAGACGATTGACTCCGGCGATGTCAACGCCTATCTGCATGAGATCACCGGCGACCAGTTCACCGCCAAAGACTTCCGCACCTGGGCGGGCACCGTGCTCGCCGCGATGGCGCTCCAAGGGTTCGGGGCGTTCGACAGCGAGACACAGGCGAAGAAAAACATCGTCCGGGCGATTGAAGGCGTCGCGGAACGGCTCGGCAATACACCCGGTGTCTGCCGCAGGTGCTACATCCACCCCGCCGTTCTCGACGCCTATCTCGAAGGGATACTCCTCGAAGCACTCAAACAATGCACCGGGCAGGAAGTTGCCGATGGCCTGCACGGGCTGGAACCCGAAGAAGCCGCCGTTCTCGCCTTCCTTCAGCAACGTCTCACGCAAGAGATGCGGGAGCAACAATCGAAATCGAACCCGAAGTAGCATAGGCCTCAGCCTGCGCCACTGGCTCCTCGGTGCCCGCTGTCAGATATGCCAGGGATTCGACGTGCGAGGTCTGCGGGAAGAAGTCGAAAAGTTCGAGCGTCCGCAGCGTATATCCTCCACGAATAAAGGGGCGCAGATCGCGCGCGAGTGTGATCGGATTGCAAGAGACGTAGACGAACTGCCGGGGTCGTTTGGCGAGGATCGCGGTGGTCACGCGCGGATCGAGACCGGAGCGCGGTGGGTCCACGAGGGCAAGATCGAGGTCGGGCAGGAGGTTCATCGCCTTCTCGGCGGGTTTCGCGACGAACTCTATGTTCGTCAACTCCCAGAGCCGCGCCGTCTCGCGCGCCGCCGCAATCGCCGCCGGGTCTACCTCGATGGCGATTACCCGCCCCGCACGCCGCGCGAGAAACATCGTGAAGAGGCCCGCCCCACAGTAGATATCGGCGGCAATGTCGCCCGGCCCGAGTACTGTTAACGACTCGATGCGCGCGATCAGGCGCGGCACGAGAGCGAGATTGGTCTGGAAGAACGACCCGGCGGGTAGCACGAACGGCTCACCACCGACTTCCACGATGCTCGCCACCGGCCCGCGATATGGCCGCGTCTCGCCGGATGGATGTTTATATGTGACGCTGACGATCTCCGGGAGTGTGGCGAGTTTGCCCGCGAGCGGATGTAGTTCGGGGCGGTTCGGCAAATCCATCCCGCCGATGCCGCCGATCACGAGTTGCAGCAGCGGCGCGTCCGCTGTGCCGACGACTTTTACTTCGATCCACGCCTTGCCACGTAGATCGGGGTAGATGTCGTCCGTGTACCAATGGTTAAGCGTGGCCAGCAGGCCGGAAATCATCGGGTGGCTAATCGGGCAATGATGGATCGGGATGACCGACTGGCGGCGGCGCTTGCGGAACCCCGCGCCCTTGCCGAGCGCGATCGCGGCAGAATGGCGATAGCGCCACGGCTCGTCCAGCGCATGGATCGCCTCGGGCGGATGGTCAATCCCGGCTCCGTCCATGAGGGCCGCGACGATGTTCCGCTTCGTGTCGTGTTGAAATGCATCGGCCATATGCTGCCACTCACAGCCGCCGCAATCGTGGTCGCGGAAATATGGGCACGGTGGCTCGATTCGGTGCGGTGACGCGGCAATGACCTCCGTGACGGTCGCGCGCGTCCAGCCTTTACGGCCTTTCAGCGTCGTGATCGCGACGCGGGCGCGTTCGCCGGGGATGCCTTTCTCGACCGGAATAATCCACTCGCCGTACCGCGCCGTCGTCACACCTGCCGACGTGAACGCACCGAGATCAACGTCTGCCTCGGCGTGGACCATCCGCTCGCGACGACGGCGCGGACTGCGCGGGGCGGGCATATCCGGCTCCTGTATCATCCCTGTCGCGGTATCCCCCTCATTACTCATTGCTCGTCGCTCGTCGCTCGTCGCTCGTCGCTCATTGCTCTCTAGCGGCGCATCGTCAGGCGGCGGAAGGCTTCGGCCATTGGCAAATCAGCCTGCTTGCCGATCTCTTCCAGTCGCTCGCGCAATCGCTTTTCGAGGTTTTCCGAGCGGCCAACCTGCGAGTCGTGGCGCCGGAGCGCTTCCAGTTTCTTCTCGAAGGTGGAGGAGACATCCACGAAGCAGTCCGGATGCTCGGCGTTGAAGAAGAGGAGTTCCGCGACTTTGTGCGGCTCCAGGCCTTCCTCGTGATAGTGCTCCGGGAAGTAGATCGCGTCGCGCGCGGTCGGATAGATGGCGTCTGTCGTTGTGATGCCGACGTTGCGATGATCCGGGTGCAGCGCGTAGGGCCGCCACGGGTCATGGGTGATGACGATGTCCGGCTTGAAGCGACGGATTTCATGGACGATCCTGCCCCGGAAACGATACGAATTGTCCGTCTGGCCGTCCGGTTCGCGCAAGAAAACGACTTCTTTGATGCCGAGGACGGCAGCGGCCTCGCGCTGCTCCTGCTCGCGGATCTCGGTCAGGCGCTCCGGCGTCATGTCCGGATCGGGGGAGCCACGGTCGCCGCTCGTCACCTGCAAGAGGATGGCGTCCATACCGCGCTGCACCCATCGCGCCACCGTCCCCGCACTGGAGAACTCGAGATCGTCGGGGTGCGCTACGACGACCATAAAGGTTCTGTACTCGTCGTCCGGGATCCATTCCGCCATGCCGCTCGTCGCCTCCTGCTCCGCCGAGCCGCCTCCGGCACGGCGTGTCGTCGCCTTCACAGACGACGCATCGTATCACATGGACGTTACGCGGCGCGGGAAACAGGCGATATTTGCGAGCGGCCTGCACCCCGCGAGAGTATGTACGTACATTCGCGGCACAAGCGACTTGAGCACCGACAATTCGTGTGTTATCCTAGTGACAAGGGGAGAGGGTTGCTGATGGGCACGCCGGGGCGCGTTGCCGGTCCGCACAAAAGGGAGTAGGACATTGCCACTTTCGGTGCTCATGATCGCACCGACATCATTTTTTGCCGACTACGGCGCGCATGTTCGTCCCCTCGAGGAGATACGCACTCTCCAGCGCCTCGGGCATCGGGTGACGGTCTGCACCTACCACAACGGCCACGATGTCCCCGGTATTACCATTCAGCGCAGTATTGACATCCCGTGGCGCAAGCGGGTCGTCGTCGGCACCACACGGCACAAACTCTACCTCGACGCCGCACTCCTCGCGATCGTCCTGCGGGAGATGCGCCGCCTGAAGCCGGATATCATCCACGCGCATCTCCACGAAGGCGCGCTGATCGGTCAGATTGCTCGCGCCGCGCACCACGCGCCCCTCCTCTTCGATTATCAGGGCAGCCTGACGGCGGAAATGACCGATCACGGCTTCCTCCGCCCATCGAGCATGCTCCACGCCCCGCTCGCACGGCTCGAACGGACGATCAACCACGCGATGGACATGATTATCACGAGCACCCATCACGCCGCGAACTGTCTGCGCGCCGACGGCGGCCTGCACGATGAGAAGATCGTGTGCATCCCCGATGCCGTTGACACGCAACGCTTCCGGCCGGACGCACTTACCGCGAACGAACGCGGGCTGCTGCGAGCCCAACTCGGTATCCGGCCGACAGACAAGGTCGTCGTCTATCTCGGCCTGCTTGCCCCCTATCAGGGCACCGATATGCTCCTGGAAGCAGCGGCGGATGTTCTCCGTCGGGCGCCGGACGCCTTCTTCCTCATCATGGGCTTTCCCGGCAACGAGCGATACCGCGTGCTGGCGGAGCGTCTCGGGATCGCGCATCGCGTCAGCCTTCCCGGCCAGATACCATATCTGGACGCGCATCGCTATCTCGCGCTCGGCGATATCGCAGTCGCGCCGAAACTCTCGGAGACCGAGGGCAACCAGAAGATTTTCAATTATCTCGCCGCCGGCCTCCCCGTCGTCGCCTTTGACACGCCCGCCTCACGCGAAATCCTCGGCGACCACGCGACCTTCGCGACGCGCGGGGATGTGGGTAGCCTCGCCAAACGCATTGCCGCGCTCCTGTCGGACCCCGCCACCGCGCACCAAATTGGTCTCGCCGGGCGCACGGTCGCGCTGCAAAACTTCTCGTGGGAGCGGCGCGGCACGGAACTGCTCCGCGCCTATGCACGTATCCTTCCTCCCGAGAAATTGCCACTCGTCGGCCTCCAACAAACCGCACCCTTCGTTGCGCCCATCTTCGCGGATGGCGGCTCGGATTAGACGGATCGTCTTGAGGCGAAGAGGGGACTGACTCGAACATTCTGTCGTGTACGCCGGGAGCGGCGCGATACGAGGAACGTTTCGGGGTGCAGGGAGCGAGAACAGCAGGGCAACATCCGCGCAATGTCGTGTTGTACGTACATCTTGCAATGATCCGCCTCACTCCATAGACTTCGCCTGTTCACGATTCTGGCAGGCGACGTCTCTTCGGGGGAATGGGGGCGGCGGAAGATGTTCGGGGATCTGCGGTTCGCACCGTTCCGTGGCGTGCTCGTGCTGGGAGTGGGGCTGCTCCTGCTCTCGACGTATTTCGCCGCGCCAGTCTTCATGCACGGTAGCGCGGCGGAGACCGCGTTCGGCTCGCCGGCATTCCAAACGCTCTGGAGCAGCATCGAACCCGTCGTGCCAAACTTCTGGGGGCCGACGGTTCAGCCCGCGCGCCAGGAGCCCTATCGCGAAGCAACGAACGGCTCACGACTCGTTCAATATTTCGACAAGGCGCGGATGGAGCAGACGACGGCAAGCGGGCCTGTAACGAACGGCCTGCTGACCGTTGAACTGATCACCGGGCAGCGCCAAATGGGTGATACCTCCTACGTGGCCTTCTCCCCCTCCGCGCTGCCCATCGTCGGCGACCCGACGAATACCTGGCCGCCCTATTCCGCGCTTGGCGGAGGCGTCTTCGCGGCAAAGGTGGGTCAGAGTGGCGAGCCGTCCCGCACCGTCTACAAACCGGGCGGGACATTTGGCCTCAATCCCGGCCACGGCGCCGATCCGGGGGCGCAATTCGGCGCATATCAGTCTGATCCCGGCGGCAAATATGCCCACAATATCCCGATCGCCTTTTCGTCCTACCTCGCCGCACTCCCGATTCCCTGGCTCTCCACGATGGGATTGCCGCTCACCGAGGCATTCTGGGTCAACGTTATCGTCGGCGGCAATCCGACCTGGGTGCTCGTGCAACCTTTTGAGCGGCGCGTCCTTTCCTATACCCCCACGAATCCGGCCGGCTTTCAGGTCGAGATGGGCAATATCGGCCAGCATTACTACCGATGGCGATACGTCACCAACCCTGGGGGCAGCAACGTACTCGCTCCCGGCGCTACGGCAACAGCAACCTCGCAATCACCGACACAGACATCGAAGCCATCCACCACTACACCAACAAACACGCCGAAACCAAAGTCTCCTATATTGACAACGTCATCGAAAACGGTCCGTGCGACGCTCAGTCGCGTAGTCGTTGGCGCTGCTCCCGCGTACCTGACGCCATCGGTCATAAAGTTGGACAGCTCGACCGTGACACTCACCCTGGCGTACGACGGATCATCGAACGCAATCACCAGCACCGCACACCCCACGAACTGGGTACGGGATCCGACGAACGCGACGGCGTCCAGCACGAGCGCGTCCGATCCGCTCTCGCTGACGGACAAGCAGACAACCCTCACACTCACCGCAAAGGCGACGATCCCGTTTGTAGACTCGACCACTTCACCGCTGGTCGTCACACTCACTCAAAAAATCTCGCCGTCCGATTACACGCCGGGAATGACCTTCACGTCGCCGCCGTTGAGTAATGCCCACACCCCGGGCTACAGCGTCACGATGACTTTCACGGTCGCACTCAGCGGTTGATCGGCAAAAGCCACGGCCGCTGATCGGCGATTGGCAATCCGATCGGCGGTACGCATGCCGGAGAGGAACGCGCCATGCACCGTGGCTGGGTAGTCGCTGATCGTCGCTTCCCCCGCAAAAAAGAGGCGGTCGCTTGCGGGCCGCGCGAGGGCAGCGACGCTGAATCCGTCTGCGTGCAGTGCTCGCGCCGCCGCGAACCCCGCCATCCCCGCGCCGACGACGACAACCGATCCCGCCGCCCGCACGGGGCGTATCTCACGCTTCAGGAGCATGACAACGGCTGCGGCAAAGCCCCCTTGCATGAGGCCGTGCCGACTGAAACGAGCCTCACATGCGCCCTCAACCGCCGAACCGACCATGCCGCCCCGCTTCGTCGCGAAAAACACCCGCAAGATGTCCGCACGGGAGCGAGTCTAGCATAGGGAACGGAGAGATCGGCATGCGTGCATGCTGCTGCTTCGATGGTGAAGCCACGAAATCGCAATGCGGCGGTGGCGGAACCGCCGTATACATGCGATACTTGCAGGTCGGCGGGCGTCTGCGCTCGCGGGATATATTGAGAAGGAAAGGCATATACCGTTGCAGCAAACCCTCGCGGAACGACCGACCGCGCTCAAGCACCCGATGCGACACGAGATCCGCAACGTCGCGATCATCGCGCACGTTGATCACGGCAAGACGACGCTCGTGGACGGGCTGCTCAAGCAGTCGCACGTCTTCCGCGACCCGGCTTCGGCTGGCACATTAATCATGGATTCCAACCCGCTGGAGCGAGAGCGCGGCATCACGATCCTCGCCAAGAACACCGCCGTGATGTACCACGGCGTCAAGATCAATATCATTGATACCCCCGGCCACGCGGACTTCGGCGGTGAGGTCGAGCGCGTCCTGAATATGGCCGATGGCTGCCTCCTGCTTGTGGATGCCGTCGAGGGCCCGATGCCGCAAACGCGTACCGTCCTCACGCACGCGCTGACGCTCGGCCTGCGCCCAATCGTCGTCATCAACAAAGTGGATCGCCCAAACGCGCGCATTGACGAGGTGCTCGAACGGACGAGCGACCTCTTCCTCGCCCTCGCGACGGATGCCGACCAACTCGACTTCCCTGTCCTCTACACCATTGCCCGGGATGGCCGCGCCGGGACAGGCCCGAACGACCTCGCGGAGGATCTGCGGCCGCTCTTCGACGCGATCCTCGAATATATCCCGCCGCCTGTCGGTGACCCGGACGGCCCATTTCAGATGCTCGTCGCCTCGCTCGATTATGACTCGCACCGGGGGCGAATCGCCGTCGGGCGGATGAGCAGGGGCAGTATCGCGCCGGGGCAGACAGTCGCCCGCGCCTCGCTCGACGGCACGGTGATGCCGGGGCGCATCACCTACGTCGCGGTCTACGATGGGCTGCGCCGCGTGGATGTCGAGCGGGCGGAGGCCGGCGATATCGTCGCACTGACCGGTATTGCGCAGGTGACGATCTCCGACACCCTGGCCGACCCGGATCACCCTGAAGCGCTGCCCGCGATTGCCGTGGAGGAACCGACGCTGCGGCTGACCTTCGGTGTCAGTACCTCGCCGTTCGCAGGCCGCGAGGGCAAATTCGTCACCTCTCGCCAGATCCGCGATCGCCTCTTGCGCGAACTGGAGACGAATGTCTCGCTGCGCGTCGAATCCACCGATCAGGCGGACGTCTTCCAAGTCTCGGGACGCGGCGAACTGCATCTCGCCGTCCTCATCGAGACGATGCGCCGCGAGGGGTACGAGTTCGAGGTCTCGCGCCCGGAGGTGATTCTCCGCAAGGTGGAGAATAAGACCCTCGAACCGATGGAGCGGCTGTTGATTGACACGACCGCCGAGTACACCGGCCCGGTCAACGAACTGCTCGGTCCGCGCCGGGCGATCCTCCTCGATCTGCGGCAGGATGAGACGGGACGCGTGCGGATGGAATTCACCGTGCCGACACGCGGGCTGATCGGCTTCCGCAACGCGCTCCTCACCGCGACGCGCGGCACGGCGACGATGGGCAGCATCCTGCTCGGCTACGAGCCGTGGGCGGGCGAGATCACAAGCAATCGGGGCGGCGCGCTCGTCGCCTCCGAGCCGGGTGTTTCGACGACGTTCGGCTTGCAGAACGCGCAGGAACGCGGCGTCACCTTCATTGACGCGCAGACGCCGGTCTACGCGGGCATGATTATCGGCCAGCAGCCGCGCGAGGGCGACCTCGCGATCAACGTGGCGAAGGAAAAGAAACTGACGAATATGCGCTCCTCGACGGGCGATATCGCCATCCGGCTGACGCCGCCGATCGAGATGAGCCTCGATAAGTCGCTCGATTTCCTCAATGACGACGAATTGCTGGAAGTAACGCCACTCAATCTCCGTCTCCGCAAGCGGTACCTCGACGCCAACGAGCGCGCCCGAATGCGCAAAGATGGGCGATGAGCGAGGTTGCCTTGCTCGGGATCGTCCATGATCCGGAAGGGCGCATCGCCGCGCTCCTCCCCGCCGACCTGCCACGCCTCCAACATCATTACGCCAGAATCTTCGCAATTTGTGGTGAGGCAACATTGCCCTCGACCGTCGAGGCGTTACACCGACATGGTGTGGCCGTCATCAGCGGCGATGACATTCCCATCAATGCCCGCCCATACGCGCTCGGCATGATGGCATCGCACGCAGAGTGGGCGTATGTCCATCTCTGCGACTTCGACAGCGCGCTCCACTGGGCACGCGCGTGGCCGGACGAACTCGACGTTGTGAACGCGACGATTGCCGCGCACGATTTCCTTCTGCTTGGCCGGACGGCGCGGGCGATGGCATCACTCCCCGAGGCGCAACGGGAGACCGAACGACTGATCAACCTCCTCTTCGCCCGCACGACCGGCGGCCTCGACCCGTGGCGACTCCTCTCCAGTGGCGCGGGCTTTCGCCTGCGAGAAAGTGGGCAGGCTGAAGCCTACCCCACCGAGGAGACGCTGATTGACATTTGCACCGGCGCATGGGGCTTCTCGCGGCGCGGCGTCGCGGCGCTTCATGCCCAGTCGCGCGTTACCGACATCGGCTTCCACGCTGAATGGCCGCTGATCGCCCGCGACGCGCCCGATTTGCGCTGTGGCTACCTGCCCTGTGAGGGTTTGGAATACGAAACGGCAGACCGGTACGGCGATCAAATCGCGGCAGCGGGCGGCATTGACGCATGGCACGCACGCCAGAACGCGGACATGCACCAGTGGCAGCAACGTATTGGCTACATCATCCAGGTCGCGGACGCCATCGCCTCATTCCATCCATCACCGCAGTAATACTCCTCCACAGTCGCAATGCCGTTGGTAGGGGCGGTTCGCGAATCGCCCTCCCTGGGTTTGGCGCCACTTGGCGAGATCACGATACGGCACAAGCCGGGCGATGCTCCTTGCTCCGTCATTGCATGGCAGAGATGCGTGCTGCTCGAATCAGTCACGTATACATGCGCGCGTATCCGTACGGCAACCCCCACGTAACTCCGTTCGTACTATACTGATACGGGCGACGGTTCGGCGCTGCCACAGGAAGGCGGGCCATGAACACAGCAGTTGCGAGTCTTCATATCCTTGCAAAACTCGGCGATTACGGCGCGGACATCGTCGGCGCGATCCTGCTTGGCCTCGCGCTGCTGCTCTTCGTCGCGGAAATCTTCGCGCCGACGCACGGCAGCGTCGCGGTCGGCGGGCTGGTGATCCTCGTCGTCGGCCTGATCGTGCTGGCGCAGGGGACGGGAAGCGCGGTGCCCGTGGTGCTGATCGTCGCGCTGGTGCTCGCGCTCGTCGCCTTTGCGGCGCTGGCCGTCTTCGAGATTATCATGGTACGTCATCGCCCGGTCACGACGGGCGCGGGTGGGCTGGAGAATGAGATCGGCGTCGTGCGCGAGGAACTGGCCCCGGTCGGGACGGTCTTCGTCCATGGTGAGCGGTGGCGCGCGACGACCGAGGAGGGGATGACGCTGCCCATCGGCATGCCGGTGCGTATCGTCGCCGTCCATGACTTGACACTGATTGTTGAAGGCGCACCGGAGACGGCAACGACACTGCCGCCCCTTCCCGGCGCGTACGATGCCCCACCAACAGCGAGGAGTACACCATGAATCAGGCAGCACTGGCGGTCATCGTCGCGGTCGTCATCATCGTTGTCGTCACGATTCTCTCCGCAATTAAAGTCGTGCAGGAGTACGAACGTGGGGTCGTCTTTCGGCTCGGGCGCCTCGTCGGGGCGCGCGGGCCGGGCGTCATTTTGCTCATTCCGTACGTCGAACGGATGGTCAAGGTGGATTTGCGGATCGTCACGATGGATATTCCCGCGCAGGAGGTCATCACCAAGGATAATGTCACCGTGCGGGTCAACGCCGTCACCTACTTCCGCATCCTCGATCCGCAGCGCGCCATCGTGCAAATCGCGGATTATGTTCGTGCCACGTCGCAGATCGCCCAGACGACGCTCCGCAATGTGATCGGGCAAGTCGAACTCGACCAACTGCTCTCCGACCGCGAAGCGATCAATCACCGCCTCCAGGCGATCATTGACGAGCAGACCGAGCCGTGGGGCGTGAAGGTGAGCATTGTCGAACTGAAGGATGTCGAACTGCCGCAGACGATGCAGCGCGCCATGGCCCGGCAGGCGGAAGCGGAACGCGAGAAGCGGGCGAAAATTATTCATGCCCAGGGCGAGTTCGAGGCCTCGCAACGATTGCATGATGCGGCGCTCGTGATGGGACAGACGCCCATCGCCATCCAACTGCGCTATTTGCAGACGCTCACGGAGATGACGAGCGTCGGCAATGCGACGACCGTGATCCCCATTCCGATTGATCTCTTCAACATGATGGGGAGCATGACCGGCAATGCGCCGATCACGCGCCCACTCGCACCGCCCCTCGCCGCCGCCGACTAATGTTGGTGGCGTAGGCTTCAGCCTGCGCGAGAGACCGCAGGCTGAAGCCTACCGGATATGCGCGCACTGCCTCGGGCTGAGGCCAATTTTTTTGTACTCGTTGTTTCTCGACAATCCGATTGTCGGATGATCGAGCCGGATAAACAATATTAATATCCATATTGACAAAATCAATATGTGGTGTTATGATCCGTATTGTCGGCAGGTCGCTGTTGATGGTACGCTCTACCGAAGGAGAGAATCCGATGACATTGACGATTGCGGCACGCTGGCGGGTAACGTTTCGGGTGCAGTCGCTTGCGCGGGTGACGATGCCGCGCACGATACCCGCGCCGAAGCGGCCGGACTTACTCGCCATCGCGCAGGCACAGCGATTGCACGAAGAGTTGGAGGAGGAGCGGCTACACTGGGAGACCAACGCCCTCACCAGTTTCCGAAGGGTGTTCTAGCGATGGTACATGAGAAACCAGTCTATCCCGCCCCCCGGCAGGACCCGGTGACAGGCGAGCCGCTCGTCATCACCCGGTTGGAGGGGCCGACCACAGGCATCGCCATTGAGGGCCGGTTCTCCTTCGGGAGCGGCAGTCGCCTCGATCTCCTCAGCCCGGAGCACCTCGCGTTTGTGGAGGTCTTCCTGAAGAGCCGGGGCATCATTAAAGATGTCGAAGCGGAGTTGGGCATCTCGTATCCAACCGTCCGCGCCCGGCTCGATGAAGTGATCCGCGCGATGGGTTACGCCCCGTATGCCGACGCATCACCGCCCGCCGAGGGTGCGCCCGTCAGCGCGGAGCAGGAGCGGCGGGCGATCCTCGCCGATGTCGCGGCAGGGCGCATCCCGGCGCGGGAGGCGGCAGTGTATCTGCGCGTCGGCGGCGCCAGGGGCGGCGACATCGAGATGCGGATCGGCCGGAGAAGCAAGCGGGACGAGCGCGAGACGCCGGGAACGGAGAATCACTAATGGAAAGTGGTCGCATTGAACGGACCTTCACTGTGTCGCCCGGCGCCGTGCCGACGATCGTCGCGCGCACGCCGAGCGGCATCATGCAGATTCATGGCGAGGAACGCGGCGATGTCACGGTGAGTATCACCTGTGACCCGGCGGACGCGATCGGGCGCGACCTGGAAATTATCCTCGAGGAGCGCGGCGATACGATCCATGCCGAGGTGCGCGGGCCGCATCGCGGCGATTCATTCTTCGGCCGACTGCGCGGCAATGTGCGCATCGCCATGGAGATTCACACGCCGGCCCGCAGCGACATCGAGGCGGAGGGGGCGAGCACGACGATGCATCTGGAACGGCTGGAAGGCACGATCCGGGCGCGCACGGCGAGCGGCGATGTCCGCGCCGATCGCCTCACGGGGCGGGTAACGATCCAGAGCGCGAGCGGCGATATCCGCGCCCACGTCCTCGCGGGTGGCGTACGCATCCAGAGTGCGAGCGGTGATGTCACCCTCGAACGGGGCGACGGCGAGTTGAACATCCAGAGCGCGAGCGGCGATCTCGAACTCGACCATATCACCGGCGCCCTCGATGTTTCGACGGCCAGCGGCGACTGTCAGGTCCGTGCCTCCGCGCTGGCCTCCTGCCGCGCGAAGACCGCGAGCGGCGACCTTCAGGTCGCGACCCCCCTCGCGCCGAACGGCGAGTACGACTTCAGCACCGTCAGCGGCGATCTCCTGCTCCTTGTGCCGGAGGCGACGCGCATGACGGTCGCGATGAAAACCCTCAGTGGCGATCTCGCATGCGCCCTCCCCGCGACGAGCGACGGCGGCAAGCGCAGCCGTACGCTGACGGTCAATGGTGGCGGCGTCCCGGTGCGCGTCAAGAGCGTCAGCGGCGATTGCACCG
>Ga0102924_1002835_pt1 | contig 18534 bp, 14 predicted proteins | sample PaiPotPPM11metaG_FD_80116 | JGI IMG/M metagenome (GOLD analysis project Ga0102924, IMG submission 80116) | Iron sulfur acid spring bacterial and archeal communities from Banff, Canada, to study Microbial Dark Matter (Phase II) - Paint Pots PPM... ...
CCCTATACCTTTTCCCTGGCTCCTGACCTGACGATCCACGCGATCTATGATGGTTGGTGGTTTGTTGGGCGGCCGACGCTCGAGGAACTCCGGCAAGATATGCGCGCGCTGATGCAGGCGTGTCGCCAGGACTATCACTACAATGGTCCACCCTTAGCCAGTGTCGAGCGTACATAGGCGTTGTCAACGTATCCGCGCGATGCCATCATCCAGGGCAGAACGAACGCTCCCTCCGCGAGCGGTTCCGTTCGAACCCAAGCGCGGGATTGTGTTCGGTCAACCCCACCGCCGGGCTTGGTTGAAAACAGCTCGCAGCAGTTCGATTGTGCAGTTCGCCTCCACCGGATCATGCTCTTGCGCGATTTTCTGTTGAAGCTTCAGCACGTCAACTGCACAAATATCGGATATTCGTCGGCCGTCCCATGCCTTGCACCTTGCAAGCCGCCGCTCATCCCTGACCCATGATCGCTTATGGGTCTTGCTGTGCTCGTCGATGTGTCGTCGGCTCAGCTCGGCAAAGGTTGGCTCGTGTCTTTCTGCCCGCCGCTCTGTATCATGTTGGAGCGCTATTTTGTTTCTCCCCACACCGCCGATCGGATCCCGAACGCTTGGTCGCTGAAGCGATCGGAACGCAGCGTTGAGTACCTCGCCGATCAGGGCTATACAGCGCGGACGGTACGTTGCCGAGTGCCACTGCCGGTCCCGTTTGGCGAATTCGCCCGTGCGCAGAGAGGGAAAACTTTGGCCGAGCCGGCCTATGTGGAGGACCTTACCGACTGGATTAGCAGACATGGCCCGGGTGCGCGCGGCGGCTACCCCCGTCCGGGGTTCACGAAAGAGATGCGCGGTCCGGTGGAACAGTCCTGCGCTTGGTCGTCCCCGGCTTCATCGGCCACGTCGCGGACCGACCGCCCGGGTCCCGTTGCCGACGCGGCTTTGAGGACTTCTTGTCGAAAATCACCCGCTCCACACTTCGCACCGAGTCCCCGGCGGAAAAATGCAGTGAGAGTTCTACCGCCGATCTGACGATTGTGACGGGATAGGTTGCAGCGTAACTCGAACCCCGAAGGACAGCGCTTATCAAAGTGCCGTCGAAAACTAATTGATTCCATCGGTCCCAATCCCGCACTAAGATCGGCACTAGACGGTTTACAGGTTAGACTAATCTGCCGCGGTCAATATTAGCGTTTGCTGCGGTCGTTATCAGGGTCGATCCGTGCCATGCTTGCAGCCGCTCCTTGCTGCTGCGTCCAGGTCAGACAGATGACTCTGCGCTTTCTCTTGGCGCCAATCCTATGCATCAGTATGGCGGTTCGCGCGCTCGCGGCACGCATCGCTGACCTTGATCCCGCCGTTCACTATCAGACCGCGGCGATCACAATCGCTGGCAATCGCCATTTCTCCGACCGCGATCTGCTCGCGGTGATACAGACCAAGACCAGGCCAGCATATGAGGTTTGGAAACCTCGTCCCGACTTCAATCCTGCGACGTTTAAAGCAGACGTTGACCGCATCAAACGCTTCTATCAGGTCCATGCCTATTACGCCGCCAGCGCCGACTACGATCTCACGGTCAACGGCAAACTTGTCAGCGCAAACATTCACGTCAAAGAAGGCAAGCCGGTCACCGTCAAGACCATTCGGATAGTGGTCGAAGGCTCCGCACCGCATCCAACCTCACTCGATCCTTCCTTTAAACTCCCACTTAAAGACGGCGACCCCTTCACTCAGGATGCCTATGAATTGGGTGAGGCACAGCTTCTCGACATCTATATGCATCACGGGTATGCCCACGCGCAGGCAAACCGCCGAGCGCGGGTCTTCCTCGGGCCGCGCCAGGCATATATCTGGTACGTGGTCACGCCTGGCATTTACGGCGTATTCGGCACGACGGTAGTGGTAGGGACGAAACAAGCGTCCCCCAACCTGGTCCTCCGCGAACTTACGTACAAGCCGGGCGAGATGTTCGATGCGGCCAAAGTCGCCGCCTCGCGAACCAAAATCGTTGGATTGGACCTTTTTCGCTCCGTGGAGTTTGTCCCGCAAACGGATCCATCTGACCCGCAGGTCGTGCCGATCCAAATAAAGGTCCAGGAGAAACCCAAACACGCAGTAAGTCTTGGCTTGGGCTACAATACTGAAAGTCAGTTTAACGTTGGAATGCAGTGGAACGACTACAATTTCCTGGGGGATGGACGCCGGCTGAGTTTACTGGCGCAATATTCGAACGTGGTAAGCACGCTGGACCTGAAACTCGTCCAACCATATTTCTTTTCATCTAAATCGAGCTTTATTGGTGAAGCGAACGCATGGCAGGAGGTCTACCAGACCTACACTCTCAATGCCGGCCAGATGGAGCCGCGCGTGAGTTATCAATTTATCCCGCATCTGATGGCTGATTTCGGCTGGCGCCTGGCATACCTGAAATTCAATTCGCTCAATCCGCTCACAATGGCAGCAATTGGCGGTGTACGCCGCAGCGGGATCCTCTCCGGACCGTTCGCAGAACTGATTTGGAACAACACCGAAGATCCCTTTAATCCGCAGCATGGCGAAATCGCGAGTTTGTACGCGAATACCGCCAGCCATATTTTCGGCAGTGATTATCGCTACTGGCGGGCGGCAGGGGAAGTCCGCAAGTACCATCCGCTTGGATGGCAGACAGTATTGGCGGCGCGCTTTAAGCTCGGCTTCGAGCATTCCTTCGGCACCGTAAGTGACATCCCGCTCTCTGAGCGTTTTTATTCCGGCGGCGAAGGGAGTGTTCGCGGCTACGGCCTCAGGCGTATAGGCTCGTTAAGCGCCGCCAACCAACCGCTGGGCGGGGTTAGCCTGGTTGAAGGCTCGCTCGAGCTGAGGCGCCCGCTATTTTGGAAAATTGCCGGCTCGCTGTTCTTCGACTGCGGCCAAGTCTCGACTCATCAGTACCGGGTGCCGGTGGACGCGCTGCAGTGTGGTTATGGGCCCGGCGTGAGTGTAACGACGCCGGTCGGTCCGATGCTGCTCGATTTGGGTATTCCGACCAAAACGCCCCGGGGGGCCTCGCACTGGCAGGTTTACTTCAGCGTCGGGCAATGGTTTTGAACTGAATCCAGGGGAGGCCTTTTCCCAGCCCATCATCTTCGCGAAAAAAAACCGATGCGAACTGCGATGCGATATCTGTGGCGCGCAATCAGCATAATTCTGCTGATCATCCTGGCCTGCGTCTTCGCGCTCGTAGTCCTCACGCGAACGCCGCTCATTAACCAATTGCTGCGCGACAAGGCGATCGCGTTCGTCGCCGCGAACTACAGCGGAACGCTTAAGATTGCGCGCATCGAAGGTTCGGTTTGGGGCAGTTTGCGCCTGGAGCGCGTCGCGCTGCTTTACCATGGTAAGACGATCGCGTCGATTCCGCGGCTCTCACTCGACTACTCGCTGGTGCCGTTGCTGTGGCACACGGTCCACCTGCGAATTACGGTCGATTCCCCGCAAATCGATGCCAACCGACAACTCAACGGCAAATGGAATCTGTTGGAGGCTTTCTCAGAACGAGTACCCGCTGCGCCTGCCTCGGCGCAACGATCGCTCACCATCGATGTTGATTCAGTGCAGATCAACAACGGCACTCTGCAGATCTTGCCCAGTGGAGATGGCGGTCCAGAGTATCAAGTCACAAATCTCAATCTGGATACAGGTGTGAAGCTGCCGTCCTCGGGAATGGCAGTAAACGTGCGCCGGCTGACGGCGACCCTTGGCGCCCCAAAGATGCCCCCGATCTACACCGCCGTTTCATTGGACTACGAGACGATTGTTTCGCCGGCCACAGTGCGCCTGACAGATTTGGATCTGCGGACGCAGCGATCGACGATATCGATCACGGGCGAGGCCCGTCTCGCGCGGAACCCGAGCGTTGATCTCAAGCTGTTGCTGCGCAGGTTAGCCGCGGCAGACGTCGCGCAAATCTATCCCGCTTCGAAACTCAAGGCTGATCTGGGCGGTGCAATTACGCTGCAAGGACCCGAGAGTTCGCTCCACAGCACGATCTCACTCAATTCTGCGGGGGCCACTCTCGACGGATCCGCCGATGCCGACGTCACTCAAAAACTGCCCACCTATGCCGTCAAATTAACGCTTTCCCACGCGGACCTGCAAAAGCTCGTTCTAATTAATAGCGTGGCAGGTCTACTGGACGCGACTGTCAATGCTAGAGGAGCGGGTTACGATTTTGGTGCCGCAACCGCAGATGTTCATTTACGTGGCCGCAAGCTGAAGGCGAACCAATATGATCTGGGCACGCTCGAACTGACGGCCCGTGCTGCCAACAGAAATGCCGATTTCCTGCTCACGCTCGCGGCTCCCGCCGGCTACCTGACCACCCGCGGAAACACCCGGATCACTGCCAATCCAGCTTATCACTTTGAACTGGCTGCACAGCATCTCAATGTCGCGAAGGCCGGCGTTGCTGCCAACGTCCGGCCAACCAACCTGAATCTCAGCGCAGTGATCGACGGTCATGGGTTAACCGCCGCAGCAGCCGACACCGGAGTTAGGATCAGGATTGACCGCTCGCAGGTAGGCCAGATCACTATCCGGCGCGGTGCTCTGGATGCTCGTCTGGCAAATGATCGCGCCAATATTGCGCGGCTCCATTTCGAGGCTGCTCAGAGCACGCTTGACGTTCGGGGCAGCGCAGGGCTGGCTCCCAACGCACCATCGAACATTTCATATGCGGTGCGCTCACAAGATGTAAAAGAGCTGCTCGTGCTCGCCAAGATGAACGGCAATGGCGGTCTCGTGATCAATGGCACTCTGGACGGGCCGCGTTCAGGCCTTCGGACCCGTGGCAGTATAGAATTGAGTTCCCTCCAGACAGCCGGCTACTCACTGCGGCATGGTACCAGCCGATATAACCTGGCGCTCACAGGATCAGGCGCTCCCTACGGCATGCTCGACGCCACTATGAATGGAGTCAAAGCCGGCGCCGAATTGCGCACAATCGCCGTCATGCTCGATGCATCGCCCGGCGTGCCGCATGCTGCCACGGTGCAGCTCAGTGTGACTGATAACGCGGGCCGAAAAGACCTGATCGCCACCCATTTCACTTACCAGCCGCCGTCGATAGTCGGACAACTCACCCAGATGAGTCTGGGCCTCCCTAGCGGCAACTGGCATTTGATCGCTCCGGTCAATTACAAGCAAGGTCCGCGCGGAGTGTCGATAAGCAGGCTGCAACTCCAAGACGGCATCCGCGAACTGGTTTTGCAGGGCACGATTGCTCGAGAGGGAAGCCAAGAGTTCAATCTTATCCTGAATAGGTTCGATCTTGCGGCGCTGCAGCCCTTGACACCTCATCTACGTAGCGTTCACGGAATGCTGTCCACAAAGCTTCGGATTGCGGGAACCGCCGGAGCGCCAACGATTACCCTGGCGGCGGAGGCATCGGGGCTCGGCGCAGGCGAGCAGCGGGTCGGCGATTTGAACACCACGATGAATTACGGCGGCGAGCGCGCCGCCTTTAGCGCTGTACTCCGGCAAAACGCCGCAGATGATTTGACCGCAACCGGCTCCCTGCCGATGAGCTTGAGTTGGAATCACGGCGTGAAGGCCAAGATCAGCAACGCCGTTGACCTCAGGGTCAATTCCGCGAGGCTTAGTCTCGCGCAACTAGCCAGCTTCTTTCCGGACGACGTGCGAAATTTCCAGGGAGCGGCAGCAGTCAATCTGCGCGTCCAGGGTACGCTGAAGCAACCGCAGCCAGCGGGGTCAATCAGGATTACCGGTGTCAAGGGCCAAATCGTTCCCCTTGGAGTCACAATTTCCGACGCGAAATTGATCATCGGCCTCGATCCACACGCGGTTCATATTGAAACCATCGAAGCGCGCGCGGGCCGGGGCACTATCAGCGGCAATGGCGTGGTCGGACTGATGCAATACGCACCGAGCGCATTGGGCGTCAATTTAACCTTCAACCAATGGCCGGCGATAGATACGCAACAATACGCCGCTACGATCGGTGGTCATCTCGCCGCCGACGGTACGCTTAGCTATCCGCGGTTGCACGGTCAGCTCGAGGTTCTCAACGGAACAATCCAACCTGACATAGCTTTTCTTAGCGCAACTTCCAATCTGTCCCCGGACGAGACCATAGAGGTAATCGAGCCCGGGGAGCGCATCCCGCAGCCGGTGAATAACACTGCCGGGCCTAACGGCAGGCGGTTTGCACCCCCAGCAACTCCGCCTCAGCCTTCAACGTTCAATAATCTTGCGATGCAAGTTGCAGTGATTATCCATCGCAATACCTGGATCCGCCATCCCGATGCAGCCGCAGAACTCGAAGGTAACCTGGATGTAGACAAAGACCCGGGCGGTCCAGTAAGGGTTGCGGGCGAAGTGCGGACTGTGCGTGGATGGATGGCCTACTACAATCGGCAGTTTACACTGAAAACTGGCGTCTTCACGTTCACTGGAGGCAATAAGATCGACCCTCAATTAGATATCGATGCTCAATATCCGGTTACCAACTACACTATCGATATCATGGTCGGTGGTACCGCGAGCAAACCGACACTGCAACTCAAGAGCCAACCCGAACTGGCACAGGCCGACATTCTGTCATTGATACTTTTCGGCAAGACAACCGACGCGTTGGGGCAAGGTCAAAAGGCCGGTTTACAGCAGCAAGCAAGCAAGATGGCAACCGGCGTCGCCGCGCAGCAAATCGGCCAGGCAGTAGCTAGTTCAATGGGGCTGCAGAGCATGGGAATAGCACTCAACGATGTCAGCTCAAGCGGCCCTTCCATGAGTATTGGTCATTACCTGGGGGAAAACACATACGTATCGGCTTCGCAGCCAATCGGAGGCAGCAGCGGTCAGACGCTTTCAGTGCAATACTTCCTCCTGCGGTGGTTATCGATTACCACCAGCAGTGCCGCCGATGGCTCTCATGAGATAGACCTGAACCTGGTCAAGCAATACTGACAACAGGCGAACCCCAAAATGTCTGCAAACTCCAGCCAGCAATCGCCTACTAGTCCTTCCTTAAGGGCGCGGCTGTATAGCCGACTATCAGCCGAACGTGCCAGAGCCGATTTAGAACGGCTCGAACGACTAACGCATCGCGGGCCGTTCGGCATCGTGCGTGCCGCTATCATTGGCTTCAAGAATCATAACGACACACTATGGGCGTCGGCGCTTACCTATACGCTGAGTCTATCACTGGTTCCAATTCTGGCCGTGGCGCTTTCCGCCGTGAAAGGGTTAATTGGCACCGACGTGATAAAGCCGGTGATCGAACAATATCTTGCTATTAACTCACCCGAATTAACCAGCAGGATCCTGCAATACGTTGGTCACATTAATGCGGCAACGTTGGGTACGGTCGGCGGCGCCACGCTGTTGGTCACTGTGCTATTGACTTTGAGCACGATCGAACGGGCACTCAATACAATCTTCAACGTACCGCTGGAGAGGTCGTGGCTACGCAAATTCACGGATTATCTGAGCATCACATTTACCATCCCTATGCTGCTGGCCGCGGCAATATCGCTTAAGAGCAGTTTCGCCACTAATTTGCCGCGGCTGCCGGGATTAGGATGGATTGCCGCGACTTTGCCAATCTGGGTCGGGTTTTCCTTTCTCTACCTCTTTTTTCCCAACCGGCGGGTCAGATGGGACTGCGCGGTGCTGGGAGGATTGATTGCCGCAATCCTACTCGAGATTGGTCAATGGGCCTACATTAGATTCCAGGTGAGCGCCGGCCGCTACCAGGCGATATACGGAGCGCTCGCGGCGGTGCCGATTCTGCTGACATGGATCTATATCGCCTGGACCATTGTGCTGGCCGGCGCTGAACTGGCGGCGGCGGCCCAGGGAACTGAAGCGGGATTCTCCCTCGACTACCGCTCACCCGCCTTCGTGCGGACCGCGGTGCTGCTGACTGTGTTTCGAACTGCCGAACGGGCATTGTCCCGCAAGGCTCCAGCCTGCACTGTCGAGAGCCTTGCGGCTGAACTTGACGCGCCATCGGCGATTTTGCGTCCAGTGCTCGATCAACTCGAAGACGCTGGAATAATTATCGAGTCGGGGAGTGATTCCAGTACCTCACGCGCGGGACTTTTTCTTGCACGCGATTCGTCAGAGTTGACCCTCGCCGAGGTGTTCCAGGCTTTCCAGCGAGTTCCTGAAAACATCCACGGTGACGAGCGCATTTCCGCGGTTTTGAAGAGTCTCGCCGCCAGCGAGCAGGAGAGCTTAAGGGAGTTAACGGTGAGAGACCTGGTGCTCGGCCGATTTGGCCTGCACCGAAAAGTGAAACCCGAAATCGCGGAACCCGCGGTATAATGGAAAAAGCCTCTCCAGGTTCGTATCCAGCTTCCCCTTTTCCGGAGACGACGGGTAGAGTCAGCAAGTCTTGAGCAATTTGTGCAGTGCCCGCAGGTCCTCACGGATTTCGCGCAATGCGCGATGAACGCCGTTGGATGTCACGCGGACACGGCTGGAAGCGGCCGAAGCAATCTCCAACAACTCGTTCTTTCTTCGGCCTGATGCCGCTCGCTCCGTTAGCATCAAGGGATCTCGAATAAGATCGAGCCCCTTTTTGCGGACGAATTTCCGGGCACCGGCAATCGTATAGCCTTCCGTATGAAGCAGGCGCTTAACGATTTTCAGCGTCTCGACGTCGGCCAGGCTGTAGTAGCGATGGCGCGAGCGCGTTTGCTTGGGACGGATAAACGAAAATTGCGTCTCCCAAAAACGCAAGACGTACGCCTCTACGCCGACCAGTTTGGCGGCTTCGCCGATTCTGAGGGGGCGGTCTAAGCTGTTATTTTGCGCCGAAGCCGAACGTGTCTGTCCTTTCCGCGGCGGCCCTCCTTTTGTACGCTCCGATGCCATCACCCCCAACCGCGGCCCCCCTTAGCCACAGAGCCGTTGCTTGAGAATGTCACTTGCTTTGAATGATAGCACGGAGCGCGAGCCGATGATGAGGGGGTCCCCGGTTTGCGGATTGCGCCCCCGCCGGGCGCGTTTCTGGTTTACGACGAAGTTGCCGAAGCCCGAAATCTTCACCTTCTCGCCCCGGCGCAAGCTGTCCTTGATGATCTCCAGCACGCTGTCCACCGCCTTGGCGGCCTCCTTCCTGGAGAGTCCGACGCGCTCGTAGATCGCTTCCACGAGATCGGTTTTGGTCATGTGCGGCAGCGAACTGCCCCAAAGCCACGGTTCGAAGGTGCGCTGCTACAGCCGCAACTCGGCTCCTAATCGGGAGCGCGCCTGCTCGATCACCAGGCCATGGGCGCGATTGACTTCTTCATCGGTTAATGTCCGATCCTGCGCGCGGTATCGGCAGGCCAAGGCAACACTCTTTTTGCCAGCAGGAATCGATTCACCCTGGTAAACGTCGAACAGTTCAACACTTTCAAGAAGCGCGACATCCAGATCTGAAACCGTCCGCACGACCGTATCCGCCGGAAAGTCGCGCTCAAGCACCAGAGCAAGATCACGGCGCACCGCTGGAAATCGCGGCGGCGGTTGCACCACTTGGGATCCCCCACTGGAATAGGTCATCAAATTCGCCAAGTCAACTTCAAACAGCACACATGGATGACTCAGTTCGAGTCGCAGAGCCTCAGCCGGATGGAGTTCGCCAAGCAAACCCAAAATCGAACCATCGCAGGAGAATTGGGCGGCACGCCCGGGATGCAAATACGGTACAATGTCGGTCGGCGCGGGTTCGAACAGTAAACCGGGCTGTATGCCGATAGCCTGGAGGCATGCTTCCAAGATGCCCTTCAACGTAAAGAACCCAGCCTTGACCGCCCGCTGGTCAACGCCCCCCATCGTATAGTCGCCATAACTGACGCCAGCAAGCCGCTGGAGTTCGCCCGCAACTCCGTCGACCAGCGTAAAAACCCTGCCGATTTCAAACGAATGGAACGCATTCGCTTCGCGGTTGAGGTTGAAACGGAGCGCCGTCAGTAGTCCCGGCAACAGGCTAAGGCGCATTTCCGACAGTTCCGCTGACAGCGGATTAACCACTCGCACTGGCTCGGCCTTGGCCGGTGCGATCTTGCCTGAGATGAAACCAGGGAAATGCTCGTTTTCGCCAGGTGCGATAAACGCGATCGTCTTTGCCTCGACCATCCCACATCCGACCATGATGTCGCGCAGCTTTTTCATGAACCGGCGCTCTACATTGGGCACACTGGCGAGCGTTGGGCGCTGTGGCAGGCTCGCCGGAATTTCGCTCAGGCCGGCGAGTCGGGCAACTTCCTCGGCCAGGTCGGCCGGTTCGTTGATATCGGGGCGGAAGGTCGGTGGAAAAACAAGCAGACGATTGCGTGCTTCCGCTGCTACCTTGGCCCCGAGCGACGTTAGTCTCCTACGAACCTCTGGCGGCGGAATATTGGCGCCTAACAGCGAATTTAGGGAACCAATATCCAATTGGATGCGGCGTTCGGGTGCCGGGTGCGGCTCAACATCAATCAGCCGCGACGCCGGTTTCGCTTCAGCAACCTTGCCGAGCAGCTCTGACGCAAGCAGTATTCCATTAATCTGCCCAGCGCGATCCACTCCGCGCTCGAAGCGGTAGCTGGCTTCGCTGCGCAAGTTCAATCGGCGTGCTGTGCGCGCTATAGTCATCGGTTCAAAATAGGCGCTTTCAAGCAGTATAGTTTTCGTCGAAGCGGTAACTTCAGAGTTACGCCCACCCATTACACCCGCGATTGCCATCGGCTGTTCATGTCCGGCGATTAACAGATCGTCGGGTTGCAAACTCCGCTTTATTCCATCGAGGGTTTCAAATTCACGCTCGTCGCCCGCTCGTCTGACGATTATCCGGTTGTCTGAGATTCGCGTTAAGTCGAAAGCATGAAGCGGTTGCCCGATTTCGAGCATCACATAGTTGGTCACATCCACCACGTTGTTCACCGGACGCATTCCGCACAATTCGAGCCTCCGCCTCATCCAGATTGGCGCAATGCCGACGGTAACCTCGTTCATAGCAAGCGCGGCATAGCGCGGACACAGCTCGGGTGCGCAGATTTCAACGTCGAACGAGATGGCGCCCGCGCGGTCAGCCGACTGTGCCTTGACCTGCTTGAACCTCGGTGGCTTTAGCTTAGAGTTGAACAAGGCGGCTACTTCGCGGGCGAGCCCCAGAATCGACAGACAATCGCCGCGGTTCGGTGTGATCGCAATGTCGAGTACTACGTCTGGAAGTTGAAGATAGCTCTGCAATGGACCGCCGGGTTTTGCCTCCGCGCCGAGTTCTACGATGCCCTCGTGGTCGGCGGACAGCCCGAGCTCTAGTTCCGAACACAACATCCCTTCGGACTGCACGCCGCGAATCACCGCCGCCTGAAGTGGCTGAGCATCTTCGAGGCCGCCCGAGCCCTGACCATGTACGCCGCCGCCGAGCCGGGCGCCAACCTTGGCGAAGGCCGCGGTCATGCCAATGCGGACGTTGGGTGCGCCACAGACGACGCGAAAACGTCCCGCCGGACCCGCGTCGACCTCACAAAGACTAAGCCGATCGGCGTTGGGATGACGCTCGACGCCGAGCACTCTGGCGACAAAGACGTCAGTGAAACTTGGAGCAATCTGGTGGAGGCTTTCAACTTCCAGCCCTGCCATCGTCAGCCGCTGGCAAAGCTCCTCAGTGCCAGCCTCGACCGTTACGAATTCCTGCACCCAGCTCAGGGGGAGCTTCATAATGCGGCCTCGCCCGAGCGGAACTGACGGAGAAAACGCAGGTCATTTTCGAAAAACAACCGCATATCATCGACGCCGAGCTTAAGCAGTGAAGTACGTTCGACGCCCATGCCAAAAGCGAAACCCTGAAAGTGTGCGGGGTCGTAGCCTACCGCCCGCAATACATTGGGATGAATCATGCCGGCACCCAGGATCTCCGTCCATCCCGACTGCTTGCAGACCCGGCATCCTGCGCCATGGCAGAGCAGACACGAAATGTCGACCTCCGCACTGGGTTCGGTAAATGGGAAGAAGCTGGCACGGAAGCGAACCGCGCTGCCGGCACCAAAGAACGCACGCAGAAATTCGGTCAGTACACCTTTGAGGTGAGCCATCGTGATGATGCCTGTGCGGTCAACCATGAAGCCTTCAATCTGGCTGAACATGGGCGACGCGCGCACACTAAGTTCGTCGGGCCGATAGCAATTGCCTGGGCATACGATCGCCAGTGGCGGCCGGCGCCGCTCCATCACGCGGATTTGCCCGTTCGAGGTATGAGTGCGAAGCAGCAGGCCACCGGCGAGAAAAAAGGTGTCCTGCATCTCGCGCGCTGGATGATCGGGCGGAAAATTCAGGGCCCCGAAATTATGAAAATCGTCCTCAACCTCTGGCGTCTCGACCACCTCAAAACCCATCGATTCGAAGATGTCCAGCATCCGTTCGCGGCTTTGGGTCAGGGGGTGGAGCCAACCGCGCGGCACGCGCAGACCGGGCAGGGTTACGTCAATCCGAGCCTGGGTGAGGGACCGTTGCATCGCCGCACGCTTTTGTTGCTCCCCCAAACGTGCGATTCGTTCTTCGAGTTCATTCTTGATCTCATTCACCAGCCGACCGATCGCTGGGCGTTCCTCGCGTGGCACCTCTGGCATGTGCCGCATGATCTCGGTCAATTCGCCCGAACGCCCGAGCACCCGCACCCGAACAGTATCGATCTGCTCCTCGCTGGCACCGTCTGCTAATTCCTTCAATGCGCGAGTGCGAATTTGCTCCAATTGTTCTTTCATTTGAGGTTACTACACGCCTTTTCTGACTTCTCCCGCAGCGAAAAAATAGCCAGACCCGACGCCGAGCCTTCGTTTCGCCCCCGGTTCGGAACGTCTCTCTCTGGGGCGGAAATCAAACAAAAGACCATGTGGCTGGCACATGGTCCTCGAATGATGCGCGCTCAGGATGCGCGGGAGTTAGGCAGCTTGCTGCCCAAGCGCATCCCTGGCGGCACGCACCAAGTCGCTAAACAACCGATCGCGTTGCATGGCGAGGGCCGCGAGTTGCTTGCGATCAAGTTCGATGCCGGCCTTGCGGAGACCATCGATGAAGCGGCTGTAGTTTAGGCCGTGTTCCCTCACTAACGCGTTGATCCGGGTAATCCAAAGCGCACGGAAGTTACGCTTCTTCTGCTTGCGGTCGCGGTACGCGTAGGTGAGACCTTTTTCGAGCGTGCTGCGGGCTTGCCGGTAGAGCTTGCGGCCACCGACAAATCCGGAAGCCAGCTTCAGTTGACGTTTATGTCGGCGACGGGTTTTTGGTCCGCCTTTCGCACGAGGCATCGGAAATCGATCCTTCCTTTGATTAAAGTTTGCAAAGAAGCCCCCGGCTTGCGGCGTCAAAGATACGGCAACAGAGCATGAGCGGTGGCGGTATCGCTTTTGTTGAGCGTTCCGGTCTGCCGCAAGCGCCGTTTGCGGCCGCGGCTCTTACTCGACAATAGGTGGCGCAGATAGGCGCGCTTGTGTTTCACTCCACCGTTCTTGGTGAACCTGAACCGTTTGGCGGCGCTACGCGAGGTTTTAATCTTGGGCATACATCAACAGCACAGGCATCCCGCCCGCGCTCTTCTCCTCCCCAGCTGGGCCCGGTGTTTTCCCTTGGGTGTGTGCCGCACTTCGGGCTTTTCGCCTGGCAGAGCTCGGGTAAGCCTCGTCAACGTGGCGTCAGCAACACCGACATATTGCGCCCCTCCATGCGGGCGTTGCCTTCCGGCTGTGCAATATCCCGGACCTGTTCAATGATCCCGTCTATCAAACTCCGTCCCAGTTCAGGATGGGTTATTTGTCGGCCACGAAACGAAACCGAGAGTTTAACACGCTGACCTTCACCAACAAAGCGTCTGATATGCTTGACCTTGAACTCAACATCATGCTTTTCGGTCAGCGCGCCCATCTTGACTTCTTTAACGGCGCTGCCAGCCGAACCACGCTTGGAGTCATGTGCCTTTTTCTTCTGTGAGTAACGATATTTGTCGAAGTCTATAATCCTGCAGACCGGCGGTTGCGCGGTTGCAGCGACCTCGACCAGGTCAAGTCCGCGGCTCTCGGCCAGACGGATAGCGTCGCGGACGTTCATGATTCCGGCCTGCTTTCCGTCGGCATCAATCACGCGCACTTCTTGCGCGCGGATATGCTGGTTGACGCGAATGGCAGGCTCTCTCGATGGGGGTGTACGAAAATCTCTACGGATAAACCACCTCCTCCGGCCTCGCGCCGGGCATTAGGCTAAAGCGAGAAGTCAGCGATCCCATTGAGCCCCCCGTGGGATAGCGCCATGAATCGCATTCGAAATCAAATATAAGATCAACCAAAGACACCAATTTTTAACGGCTCAGGACGGCAACGGCTCGGCCTGTGCGCGTGCGAGCAGCTCGTCGACGCTCAATATTTGACCTTTGTCGCCACGCAACAAGCGCAGCGAAACCTGCTGAGCCGCGGCTTCGCGCTCACCGACAACAGCCATGTAGGGGACCTTCGCAAGTTCGGCTTCACGCACCTTGAACCCAAGCTTTTCGTTGCGAAGGTCTGCGCTCGCGCGAAATTCGTGCTGACGCATCAATCTGGCAATCTCGGTGGCATACGTCTCAGTTTTCTCGCTTAATGAGAGCACTCGAATCTGTTCCGGAGCCAGCCAGAAGGGCAGCACGCCGCCGGTATGCTCCAACAGGACGCCAATAAAGCGCTCGAGTGAGCCCAGTATCGCCCGATGAATCATGACCGGGCGGGCATTGCTCCCAGCACTGGTGGTGTAGGTCAGATCAAACCGCTCGGGCAGGTTATAGTCGAGCTGGATAGTTGCAACCTGCCATTTGCGCTTGAGCGCATCGGGCACATAAATCTCGATTTTTGGTCCGTAGAAGGCACCTTCCTTGGGATTGAGCTGGAACACGATGTCGTTACGCCGCATCGCGCTGGCGAGCTTTTCTTCGCTCATATGCCATTGCTCTTCAGTGCCTAGATGCTGATCGGGCATCGTCGCGAGTTTGAACTCGGGTGCAGCGAAACCGAGCGTGGAATAAACATCGCGAACCATTGCAAGGTTCATCACAACTTCATCTTCAATTTGTTCTTCTGTGCAAAATATATGTGCGTCGTCTTGCGACATGACCCGTACTCGGGTCAGTCCATGTAAGACGCCCGAGCGCTCCGCGCGATGAAGCCGAGAGAATTCAGCTATGCGGACTGGTAGTTCGCGATATGAGCGCTTGTCCGCCCGGTAAACGAAGGTATGGCCGGGGCAGTTCATCGGCTTAACGCCATAGCCGGTGCGCCATCCATTGGAACTGGTATCGACGTAAGCTTCGCGGTCCTCGGGATCGGGCGTCAAAAACATGTTATCTCGAAAGTTGTCCCAATGACCGGAAGTGTGAAACAACTCGTTTTTGTATATCTGTGGCGTGATTACTTCATCAAAGCCATAGCGACGATACAGTCGGCGGACATAGTCAACGAGTGCGTTAAAAATCACCAGTCCTTTGGGAAGATAAAATGGCTGTCCCGGGGAAACCGGATCGAACAGGAACAGCCCCATCTCGCGCCCGATCTTGCGATGGTCCCGCAGCCGCGCGAGTTCCATCATCGCAAGATGTTCTTGTAGTGCCTCCTTATCAGGGAAAGCGGTTCCGTAGATTCGCGAGAGCATCGGATTGTGCTCATCGCCCCGCCAATAAGCCCCGGCCACGCTAGTGAGCTTGAAAGCACGCAAATAACGGGTTGATGGCACATGGGGCCCGCGACAAAGGTCCATCCAATCCCCCTGACGGTAGAGCGAAACTCGCTCGTCAGGGATGCTCAGGATAATCTCGACCTTATATTTTTCGCCCATCCGCTCGAATGCCGAGAGCGCCTCTTCACGCGGCACTTCGACTCGCTCTACCTTAAGGTCGGCCTTAGCGAGTTCGCGCATCTTCTGCTCAATTTTGGGCAGGTCGTCGACGGTCAGCGGTCGGGGCGCCGCAAAATCGTAAAAAAACCCATCTTCGATCGTTGGCCCGATAGTTACCTGCGTGCCCGGGTACAGGGTTTGTACCGCCTGCGCCATCAGGTGGGCAGTCGAATGGCGTAGCACGTCGAGACCGTCGGGACTATCGGCTGCGACCGGTTCGACGATAGCATCCTGTTCAAGTGGACGGTTCAAATCGACCAGCTTGCCACTGACGCGAGCGGCAATGATATCGCGGTCGAGCTTGCCGTCGAACACGTCTCGCACCGGCGTTCCGCGCGCAACCGTTCGGACGCGACCGTCGAATGTGACCGTTATTTCAGCGCTCATCTGAACGCATCTGCCGAGCAGACATACTCAATAATAAAGATCAGACAAGAGTGCAAAATTTTGGTAGGCACGGGCGGGATTGAACCGCCGACCCCTTCCGCGTCAGGGAAGTGCTCTCCCGCTGAGCTACGTGCCTGTGTCTGATGAAGCTTCAATGGCAAAATCAAGCAAATAAAAAGATAAACAATTTTCCGGCTCCGGACAACCGAAACCACGCCGCAGTAATCAGTGATAAGGCGGTTGACAAAAAACAGACGGTTGGTTAATTTAGCCGGTAACTCCCGCATCTTGTGGCCGAGGCATCACAAGTTCCGCCCGTACAAGACACCCCATTTCCCTTTAGGCGTCCGTCTTTCTTTCCTGAACGAGCAGATAGAAGGCATGGTAAGCAGGCGGGTGTCTCGGGGCGGTCATTTTATCAATTGCTCGACGTAAGCGGTCCTACGTAACCGGGTCAGCTCCGAGTGTGCAACGAGGCAGCATTTAGGTGAGTTGCGGGGGAGGTTTTATGCGTAAGGCTAGAGAACCAGCCAAAAACGAATTCCACGAACAAGCCGACGAAACTTCATCGCAGGGGACCCAGCCGATGGCGACTACTCGCTATCCGAAGCGGGCGATGGCTGATGACGCGGATCAGAGTTCAGCCGACGTTCCGCAGCAGACTGCGATCGTGCGAACCCGCAGTGGACCGCATCACCATCATCGTCGCGAACCGGCGACCGAAGCCACATCGGTGCAGGAGGGGGCGGAGGCAAAGGCCGAAACCAGCCACGGTGCAGCCGAGAGTGCAACCAACGGTGCCGCCTTAGCAGCAGCTTCAGCACCGGTGCCGCCTGCGAATCCGGTGAGCAATGGGCGGTATCTACCGCCGGCGATCGTCAGTGAGACCGGCGCCCTTAACCTAAAGGCGCTGAAGGGTGCAAAAATCACCGAACTGGCGCACATTGCCCGCGATTACAACATCGACGGCGCGACCAACATGCGCAAGCAGGAAATGATCTTCTCCATCCTGCAAGCGCAAGCCCAGCGTAATGGCTCCATCCTGGGTGAGGGGGTCTTGGAAATTCTGCCCGACGGATTTGGCTTTCTGCGGGCACCCGATTACAACTACCTGCCTGGTCCTGACGACATCTATATTTCGCCGAGCCAAATCCGCAAGTTCAACCTGCGTACCGGCGATATCGTCGCCGGCTTGATTCGGCCGCCCAAGGAGGGTGAGCGCTATTTTGCTCTGCTCAAGGTCGAGTCGATCAATTACGAAGAACCGGAGAAAGCGCGCGATAAGATCCTGTTCGACAACCTGACGCCGCTTTACCCGGAAGAGCGGATCAAGCTTGAATACGATCATGAGGACTATACCACCCGCATCATCGACTTGATTGCCCCTATCGGAAAGGGCCAGCGCGGACTAATTGTTGCGGCCCCATTCACCGGCAAAACGATGATGCTCCAGGCGATTGCCAAAGCGATTGCAAGCAACCATCCGGAAATCGTGCTAATCGTCTTGCTGGTGGATGAGCGGCCCGAGGAAGTCACCGACATGTTGCGCTCGGTGCAGGGTGAAGTTGTTAGTTCCACTTTCGACGAACCGGCTACCCGCCACGTGCAGGTCGCAGAAATGGTGATCGAAAAGGCCCGGCGGCTGGTAGAGCACGGCCGCGACGTTGTCATTCTGCTCGATTCGATCACGCGTCTGGCACGCGCCTACAACACGGTGGTTCCACCCTCCGGTAAGATTCTGTCTGGTGGCGTCGACTCCAATGCGTTGCACAAGCCGAAGAAGTTCTTTGGAGCGGCGCGCAACACCGAAGATGGCGGTAGTTTGACGATTATCGCGACAGCCCTGGTCGATACCGGGAGCCGCATGGACGAGGTAATCTTTGAGGAATTCAAAGGCACCGGCAATCAGCAGATTTCACTCGATCGCCGGCTGCTGGAGAAACGAATCTTCCCAACGATTGATATCCAGCGCTCATCTACCCGCAAAGAGGAATTGCTGCTGCCGCGCAGCACGCTCAACCGGGTCTGGATTCTGCGCAAGCTGCTGTCGCAGCTCAACGCGGTCGAGGCCATGGAGTTTCTGCTCGACAAAATGCAGGGTACCAAGACCAATGAGGAGTTCCTCGAATCCATGAACACCTAACAATTAGGCCGTTATGGGGACGGTGACGGGAATTTTGTTCTCGTTGGTAGTCAAGCTGCAAGCTTAAGGCCGACGGCGTTAAGGAGCTGGTCGATATCGTTGGCGAGGCGCTGATAAAGACG
>Ga0102924_1002836_pt1 | contig 18530 bp, 15 predicted proteins | sample PaiPotPPM11metaG_FD_80116 | JGI IMG/M metagenome (GOLD analysis project Ga0102924, IMG submission 80116) | Iron sulfur acid spring bacterial and archeal communities from Banff, Canada, to study Microbial Dark Matter (Phase II) - Paint Pots PPM... ...
CGCTAGTGTCCTGAATCTGAAGTTTGCCGCATCAGTTTGAACACCAGCTCGCCCACAACTCATTGAAATGACTCAGTCAGCGTTCGGTTCATAATGCAGCGAACCTCAGAACAGGGACACTAGTGTTTCAGCGTATTGGCGACCTTGAAGCTCGCCTGCGTGTTCGCCTTGATGTCGTCGACCGTCACATCGGGCGCGAGCTCGATCAGCGTCAGCCCGCCGCCGGTGCGGTCGACGGTGAAGACGCCGAGATCAGTGATCACCATGTCGACGACGCCGGCGCCGGTGAGCGGCAGGTTGCAGCGCTGCAACAACTTCGATTCGCCCTTGGCCGAGTGCTCCATGACGACGACGACTTTCTTGACGCCGCCGACCAGGTCCATGGCGCCGCCCATGCCTTTCACCAATTTGCCCGGGATCATCCAGTTAGCGATGTCGCCGTTCTCCGCAACTTGCATGGCGCCAAGGATGGCGACGTCGATATGGCCGCCGCGGATCATGGCGAACGAGTCGGCCGAGTTGAAATAGCTCGTGGTCGGCAGCTCGGTGACGGTCTGCTTGCCGGCATTGATGAGGTCGGAGTCCTCTTCGCCCTCGAACGGGAACGGGCCGGTGCCAAGCATGCCGTTTTCCGACTGCAACTGGACGTTCATGCCGTTCGGGATGTAATTCGACACCAGCGTCGGAATGCCGATGCCGAGATTGACGTAGAAGCCGTCCTGCAATTCCTTCGCGGCGCGCGCCGCCATTTGGTCGCGGGTCCAGGGCATGATCGTTCCTCTTTCTTAGCCCTCCCCCGCTTGCGGGGGAGGGTTGGGAGGGGGCTTGCGGCCAAACCGCTGCGCAAGCGTTGAACACTTACCCCCTCTGACTTCGCTTCGCTCGTCGCCTCCCCCGCTCGCGGGGGAGGTAAAGACAATTCAAGCTCGCTTGCGCACGGTGCGTTGCTCGATGTGTTTGACTGCGTTCGGCACGTGGATGATGCGCTTCACGTAGATGCCCGGCGTAATGATGTGGTCGGGATTGATCTTTCCCGGCTCCACCAAATTCTCGACCTCCGCCACCGTCACCTTGCCGGCGGTCGCCATCGGCGGATTGAAATTGCGCGCCGTTTTGCGATAGACGAGGTTGCCTTCGGTGTCGGCGAGATACGCGTGCACGATCGACAGGTCGGCGACCAGACCCCGCTCCATCACGTAGCGCTCGCCGTCGAATTCGCGGACATCCTTGCCTTCGGCGATCTTGGTGCCGACGCCGGTCTTGGTGAAGAACGCCGGGATGCCGGCGCCGCCGGCGCGGATGCGCTCGGCGAGCGTGCCCTGCGGGTTGAACTCGATCTCCAGCTCATTGGCCAGATATTGCTGCATGAAGGTTTTGTTCTCCCCGACATAGGAGGAGACCATTTTCTTGATTTGGCGGGTGTCGAGCAGGAGGCCAAGGCCGGTGCCATCGGTCCCGCAATTGTTGGAGACGATGGTCAGGTTTTTGACCCCGGAATCGCGGATCGCAAAAATCAAGGTTTCGGGAATGCCGCACAGGCCGAAGCCGCCTGCCATGATGGTCATGCCATCCTTAAGCAACCCGGCCAACGCGGACTTTGCGTCCGCATAGACCTTGTTCATGACCGCTCCATTTCTCCCAGCTATTTCACTTACGCATAACGGGGCCGGCGGAAAGGTCAACCGCCGGACCAATTCGCCGCCGGTTCTCTCGCTACTTTGCGCCTGTCGGCGGTGCGCTCATGGCCCCTGGATTTACAGTGCTCACCGGATTCGCGGGCGCCGGGCTCACTGTGCTGACCGGGTTGGCGGGAGCCGGGCTCATGGGCGCTGGGTTAGCCGACGAGACAGGAGCAATCTCGCCTACGCTGATCGGCCCGGGAACGTTGGGGTGAGGATAGTACGTCCAGTACACGAACGCCACGGCAAAGAGGATGCCGGCGATGATGGCGCCACCCAAACGGTTTCTGAATGAAATGAGACTTCCGAGTAATGCCGCGATGAACGCGAATAGCGATAATATACCGACATACGCCCAATTCACCGCCGTGAGATAGATAGGCATCGTTTGCTCCTGACTGGTCAGCCAAATCGGATAACGGGCGACAGTCTAGCGTAGCTTGCCGGCTTGCGCGACACCACCTTGGCGGCGCTTTACGCAAGGCGATATAAGGCGCTTTCCCGATCCATCCACGCCACCGCGCCGGCGCGGCTCCGAAATCTTCACTCATGACCAATCTGCTCATCCTCCTGACGCTCACGCCGGACCTCAACAATCAGTACCGCGACCGCCTCAAGGCGAAATTCCCGCAGCTCGGTGTCAACCTCGTCGACCACCATTCCAAGGTGGGACCCTATATCGCGGACGCAGATATCCTTCTCACCTTCGCGCCGCGCCTGACCGACGATGTGCTGCAGGCCGGCGCCAAATTGAAATGGGTGCAAGCGCTGGGCACCGGCGTCGATAATCTCATCGACCGGCCGGCCCTGCGCAAAGATGTGATCGTCACCAATATTCATGGCATCCATGGCCCGCCGGTGTCGGAGGCGGCGATTGCCTCGATGCTGGCGCTGGCGCGCGATCTGCCGCGCGCGCTGCGCGCGCAAGGGCTCCGCGAGTGGGCGCGCTTTCCGGCGCAGCTTCTGCACCACAAGACGGTCGGCATTTTCGGCATCGGCGCGATCGCCGAGGAGCTGGCGCCGAAATGCAAGGCCTTTGGCATGCGCGTCATCGGCGTCAGTTCATCGCCGCGGCAAGTGGCGGGCTTCGATCGCATGCACACCAGCGCCGAGCTTGCCAAAGTCGTTGGCGAATTCGATTTCTTCGTGCTGCTGACGCCGCTCACTGAAAAAACCCGCAATAGCGTCGATGCGAACGTGCTCGCCGCGATGAAGCCAACGAGCTTTCTCGTCAATCTCGCGCGCGGCGGCGTGGTCGATGAGACCGCTTTGATCGATGCGCTCGGGTCTGGCCGGATTCGCGGAGCAGCCTTGGACGTGTTCAACGAAGAACCGTTGCCGGCCGATCATCCGTTCTGGGGCATGGAGAACGTCATCATCACCACCCACCAGGGCGGCTTTTGCGACGTCTATATCGATTACGCATTGCCGACCGTCGAAACCAACATGCAATGCTTTCTTTCCGGCAATTTCGGCGGCATGGTCAACGTGGTCGAGCATTAACTTGTAGGGTGGGCATTGCGCCAGCACCGTGCGTCCGCGTGGGCAAAATCGTGGACGCGCAATGCCCACGCGGTCATAAGGAGTAGACGATTTTGCCCACCCTACGAACCGCGCCCGGCCCCGGAATGACGAGATAGGAGAAGAAAATGGAATTATCCGAACGTCTGCAAACGCCGATCTCGACGGCCGAGCTTGAACGGCGCTGGGCCGCGGTGCGCGCCGCCATGGAACGCGACAAGGTCGACGTGCTGTTGATGCAGAACAACAGCGACCAGATGGGCGGCTACGTCAAATATTTTACCGATCTGCCGGCGACCAACGGCTATCCGCTGACCGTGGTGTTTCCGCGCGACGATCTGATGACGCTGGTGAGCCAGGGGCCGTTCGGCGGCGTCAATAATCTCAACGGCAGCAGCGACGGCGTGCGGCGCGGCGTCAAACAGTGGTTCACCACGCCGAGCTACTCGTCCTGCTATTATACGGCGCCTTACGATCCGGAGCTCGCGGCCAAGGCGCTGGCGCCCTATGCCGGCGGCACCATCGGCCTCGTCGGCACCTATCAGATGTCGTTTGCGATGGTCGATTACATGCAGAAGGGACGCTTCTCGAACACGAAGTTTGTCGATGCCTCCGACCTCGTCGACCGCATCAAGGTGATCAAGAGTCCCGAGGAACAGGACTTGGTGAAGCGCGCGGCACTGATGCAGGACGGCGCCATGCGCGCGGCATTTGCCGCCGTCGAGCCCGGCATGCGCGACCGCGACATCGCGGCGATTGCGCAATGCTACAGCCAGCGCCACGGCAGCGAGCACGGTATTTATCTGTGCGCCTCGATGCCCGCCGGCAAGCCGGCGCAGTTCGCCCAGCGCCACTATCAGAACCGCGTCATCAAGGACGGCGATGCGATCGCGCTTTTAGTCGAGGATGCCGGCCCCGGCGGCATGTACACCGAGCTCGGCCGCACCTGCGTCGTCGGCAAGGCGTCACAACAGATGCAGGATGAGTACGCCTTCGCGCTCGAAGCGCGCAAATTCAATCTCGGCCTGCTCAAGCCCGGCGCGGCCTGCAAGGACGTCTTTGCGGCCTATAACGATTTCATGCGCAACAACGGCCGGCCGGAGGAGAAACGCCTGCACTGCCATGGTCAAGGCTACGATCTCGTCGAACGGCCGCTGATCCGCGACGACGAGCCAATGAATATCGAAAAGGACATGAACATCGTCGTGCATCCGACCTATATGCGCGGCGGCATGCTGTCGTGGTTCTGCGACAATTATCTGATCGGGCCAAACGGGCCGGGCGAACGGCTGCATCATTTCCCTGAAGCGATCACCGAAGTCGGCTGAGGCTTTGGTAAATGCGGCGGAGCGGTTAACAGCGCCACCTTTCGCCGCTGCATTGCGCGAAAAAATCCGCAATCGCGTCACCGAAAGGTCACGCCGCCTGTGCCGTATGTGCGCGCATGATCCGGCAAGGGAGGACACAATGCTGATCATTCGCATCGTCACCGCGGGCGCGGTATTGGCCATGATGGCGGCGGGCACCGCTGCGCAGAGCGCTACCGATACCTCGCCGGGCAAGCCGATCTCGCTGTTGCAGATCCTGTTGCAACCGAGCAAGGCGAAACCGAAGCCGAACGTAAAATTCGCCCACAAAAGATTGGCAAAGGCGGCAAGACGATTCGCCAGCAGGAAGACGCACCTCGCCAGCCGGAAGACGCACCTCGCCAGTCGGAACGAACATCCGGCGCAACCAGCGGCTCCTGCCGCAACAGACACGGCGCCGGCAAGCATTTGGCCGGCGGCCGATACCAGCGCGCTCGCCGCCCCCGTGCCGGTCCCCGTGGCCGCTGCAACGCCGCAAGCACAATCAGCATTCGGCCAATCGGCCTTGAGCGAGATGGTGGTCGGCGGCCGCACGGTGCAGATCGCTTCGCCGGACGACGTCAATGCCATCGATCTTGCCGCGGACGAGCCGCATGAGGTCGCGGCCACGCCAAGCGGCCGCACCGACCGGCAGACGAATTCCGTCGTCGCGCTCGCGCAGCAGGACGACGGCAGCGGTCAGTCCTGGATGGCAGAGCTGTTGGCCACGCTCGGTGGCGCGCTCGCGGCCGGCTCGGTCGGCTGGTTTCTGATGGGCCCGGCGCCGCAGCGCCGCTACGGCTAATTAAGCGCCGACTACGCGCGCTCCGGGGCGTTATTGCCGGCTGTCGATGCCGCCCAGGCACCCGCCTGCGCGCATTCGCGCAATGGTCCCGATTGCCGTAAGCTGGCTAACGTCCGTTTCTCAAGCATTACAGGGAGGAAGCCATGATCGGGAATTTGCCGCGCGGCACCTGCATTGCCGCACTCGCCATTATTCTTGGACCGATTGTCTTCACGTCGATTGCAGCCGCGGGCTCGACGCTCACTGTCGGCAAGGCGGCGCCGAACGCGGACCCGATCATTCCGGTCAATGTCGGCGACCAGCTCGGCATCTTCAAGAAACACGGGCTCGACCTGAAGATCGTCGATTTTACCGGCGGCAGCAAAATGTCGACGGCCATGGCGGCTGGCAGCATCGATATCGCCGACGGTGCGGGCACGGAGATGGCGCTCATTGCCAAGGGGGTGCCGATGACTGCCATCTGCGAAACCGCCGGGCCGATTCCGTTCATCGGGATTGGCGTGCCGTGGGATTCGCCGATCCATTCGATCGAACAGCTCAAAGGCAAAAAGATCGGGTTCTCCAGTTCGGGCTCGCTGACCGATTGGCTGACCAAGGAACTTGTGCGCAAGCAGGGATGGGGGCCGCAGGGAGTCACTGGCGTATCCATTGGCAACGGCGCCAGCAGTATTATCGCGGCGTTCCGCGCTAACCTGATCGATGCCGATATCGCCGTGACGTCGCTGTTTCTCTCCATGGAAGAGAATAAGACGGGCCGCCTGCTGTTTCCGGTTTCCAAATATGAGGGCAACATCGCCGCCGGTACGCTTTATGCCTCGAACCACCTGATCGAGACCAACCCCGACGCGGTCCGCGCATTTGTCGCCGCCTGGATCGAGACAGTCGACTTCATCCGCACGCATAAGGCGGAAACCGTGAAGATCGAAACCGCCATCACCGGATTTTCGGAGAACGTGATGGCGAAGGATTACGACCTGACGGTCGGCATGTTCACCAAGGGCTGCAAGTTCGATGCGGAATCGCTCGCCACGCTCAAGCGTTCCTTCAGCGATCTCAAGCTCCTCGACAATCCGCCGGATATGTCGACGCTCTATACCGAAAAGTTTCTGCCGAAGTGACGGTGTGGATTCGGGGAGGCGAATGGCGAGTGGCGAATAGCGAGTGGTGAAATAGCCACCAATCTTCTTCTATTCGCTATTCGCTATTCGCTATTCGCTATTCGCACGACCTCACTACCGCCCGCGCCTTTTCGCTTGACCGTATTGAACAGGTCATACGCCTCTTTCGGCTTTAAGTTCTTGTGCACGACGGCAGCGACGGCGGCGATCATCGCCTTCGGCGCGTCGGACTGGAAAATATTGCGGCCCATATCGACGCCGGAGGCGCCCTGCTGCACGGCGTTGTAGGCCATGGTCAGCGCGTCGAGCTCCGGCAGCTTCTTGCCGCCGGCCATCACGATCGGTACCGGGCAGGATGCGGTGATGGTCTCAAAACCTTCATCGACATAGTAGGTCTTGACATATTGCGCGCCGAGCTCGGCGATGATGCGGCAGGCGAGCCGAAAATATTTGGCGTCGCGCACCATGGTCTTGCCGACGGCGGTGATGCCCATCACCGGAATGCCCATGCGCAGGCCGGCATCGACGAGCTTGGTCATATTGTGCACGGAGCGGGTTTCGAACTCGCCGCCGATGAAGACCTGGATGCCGACGCCGGCGGCGTTGAGCCGCATCGCGTCATCCATGTCCATGGCGATCTGCTCGTCGGAGAGTTCCTCGCGCAGAATGCTGGGGCCCCCGCTCGCGCGCAGCACCATCGGCTTCTGGCATTCCGCCGGAATGACGGTGCGCAAAATGCCGCGCGTGCAGAACAGCGCGTCGCAGTTCGGCAACAGCGGCACGATGGAAAGGTCGATGCGCTCGAGCCCGGTGGTCGGGCCCTGGAAGTAGCCATGATCGATGGCGAGCATCACGGTGCGGCCGGAACTCGGGTCGAACACCCGCGCCATGCGGTTCTTCATGCCCCAGTCGAGCTGATGCGAGCCCTTGAGGAAGAAGCCCGGCGTCTGCTGCGGCTGGTCGACGGAGTAGCGTTCACCTTCCTTATCGGCTTCGGGCATCGGTGCACCTTCCTTGCGCGCGCGTTGCCAGACGTATGCTCCTTGGCTTTTGCACCAGCAAGGCCACTGTACGAAAAAGTAAGTTCGATCCGAACTCGGATCGCCGTCAGCGTTGTGCGTGCCGTTTTCGCGGCTTTTGCGCCGCAGCGGGAGTAGGATTCGGATTGCAAAAACCCTTATTGCCCGCGATCACGTTCGGGTAGCACTCCTCGAACGTGGGGTAGCTACAGTCCCATGTCACGTCATCGTCATATTCGATGACTGCGCACCATGGTTCGTGGCGCCATCCTGGCTGGCGGGAACGCCTGAACTCATCGCCGCCGCGAGCGTAGCCGCCGCAAATATCGATTTCGGGATGAAATTTTTCACCACGGCGATTTCTCCATTGCGTCGCCACCCGCGGCGGCAAGAGACAAACACCGGTGCTGCTTAAATCTTGCCGTAGCAGGGCGCGGAAACGCTGCTCGTCAACGCCTCGCTCCCGACTAGGCACTACTGATCACTGGTAGCCGGAACAATTCGGCCCTTGGCAATGTTCCTATTTTGTTCTAATATACATATCTTGAACATACATAGAACATCGACACGCTTATACACCGCCAAGGGACGGCTAAATGGTTCAGATTACTGCATGTTCCGCCACGCGCAATCGCGCCGCCATGATGGATGAATTGCGCCGGCTGCTGCCCCGGATGGAGGGTCTGCGGAAAACTCTGCCGTTCGGCCTGGCCGCGCTTGATTCCCATCTGCCGGAGGGCGGCCTCGCCTGCGGCGCCCTGCATGAAGTCGTGCCGCAAACCGAAGGCTGCATCGCGGCCGCCTTCGGCTTCATCGCGGCGATTCTCGGCCGCAATTTTTCCCCTGCCCCCTTGCGGGGGAGGAAACAGACCGCGCGGGCTTACCCCCTCATCTTGGTAATGCCGGTCTATGACCGCCGCCCGCATGGCCGGCTTCATGGTCATGGCCTGAGCGCGCTCGGTCTCGATCCCGGCCGCCTGATCCTGGTCGAAACCGCGCATCGCAAACAAACCCTCTGGGCGATCGAGGAGGCGTTGCGTTCGCAAGCGCCGGCCGCCGTCGCAGGCGTCATCGACAAGCTCGATTTGAAATTGAGCCAACGGCTGCATCTCGCCGCCACCGATGCGGGCCTGCCGCTTTTTCTGCTGCGCCCGGCGCCAATGCTGGAATCGAGCGCGGCGGCGACGCGCTGGCGCATCGGCACGGCGGAAGCCGCGCGCGACCGCTTCGGCCTCGTCATGCACCCACGCTGGCATCTGCAACTCGAACGCTGTCGCAACGGACGGCCGGGCCAATGGGTAGTGGAGTACGATCATGTCGCGCATCGTTTCAGTTTGGCTGCCGCGCTGGCCAATCCTGCGCGCGCTTGCAGCGCAGGCGAAAAACCATTGCGAAAAATCCATTGCGCCTGACCGGCCATTTGTCCTTGCCGTTACTGCCCCGGGCGGGCCACGCATCGCCGCCCTGAACGAAGCCGCCGAGGCCGCGGGGCTCGCGCTTGGCGAGCCGCTTGCCGACGCGCGGGCGAAAGCCGGATTTTTGCAGGTGCGCGACGCCGATCCCGCCGCCGATGATGCCGCATTGCAGCGGCTTGCCTTGTGGGCAACGCGCTACACGCCGACCGCGTCGCCCTGGAACGAGGACAACGGCGCCGACGGTTTTTTCCTCGACATCGAAGGCTCAAGCCATCTGTTCGGCGGCGAGGAAAAGCTCATCGCCGATCTTGCTTCGCGGCTGGGAAAAAATTTTGGCTTGCCGGCGCGGCTTGCCGTCGCCGATACGGCCGGCGCAGCCTGGGCGCTGTCGCGCTTTCACAAAACGCCTTTGTTTGTTTTGCCTTCGGGACAGCAAGCCGCGGCATTGGCGCCGCTTGCCATCGAAGCGTTACGGCTGGCGCCGGAAACCCGCAGCCTCTTGCGCCGGCTCGGCTTCAAAACCGCTGGCGCGCTCTTCGACAAACCGCGCGCGCCGTTCGCCGCGCGTTTTCCAACCGAACTGCTCAGGCGCATCGATCAGGCGCTCGGCCGCGTCGACGAACCGCTCGTGCCAATCGTCGCGCCGCCGGTCTACCACTGCCTGCGCTATCTGCTCGAACCGATCTTCACGCAGGAAGCGATCGTTGCCCATGCCAATCGCCTCATGCAGACGCTTGTGCATGTGCTCGCCCGCGACGATGCCGGCGCGCGCGCATTGCGGCTTGGCCTTTACAATGTCGACGGCGCGGTCGAGACGATCGATATCGCGCTGACGTTGCCGACGCGCAGCGTCGCGCATGTGGCGCGGCTCATCGCGTTGAAGCTGGAAGCGCTGGCGGCGACGCGCGACGCAGGCTTCGGCTTCGAAACGATCGGGCTTGCCGTCACCCGCGCCGAGCCGATGCCGGCGCGGCAGATCGAATTGACGCCCGCCGCCGCCGCGGACGCCAACCGGACCGAATGCTGCGCGGCTCTCATCGATGCGCTGCGCCAACGTCTCGGTCCGGCGAGCGTGCGCCGCTTTGAGGCGAGAGCCAGCCACCTTCCCGAGCGCGCCGAGATGCTGCCGCCGGTCGATGGCAAGGCGCCCACATGGCCGGCGCCGGAACAAAACTCGCGCCCGCTTCTGCTGCTGCCTCATGCCGAGCCGGCCGAGGTCACGGCGCTCGTGCCCGATGGCCCGCCGCGGCGATTTTGCTGGCGCGGCGTGACCCATGAGGTCACCGGCGCCGAGGGGCCGGAACGCATCGCCGGCGAATGGTGGCGCCGCCCCCTCCCTTGCCCTTCCCCGCTTGCGGGGGAGGGAAAGGAGGGGGCTCCGACACGCGATTACTATCTTGTCGAGGACTCAGACGGCCACCGCTTCTGGCTGTTCCGCGAAGGCATCTATGGGCGCGAGACCGCGTCGGCGCGCTGGTTCGTCCACGGCCTGTTTGCGTGAGTTTGTTCGCGTGAGAGCACAGATGCACGCATACGCCGAACTCGCCGTCACCACGAATTTTTCCTTCCTGCGCGGCGCTTCGCATCCGCAGGAGATGGTCGCGCGCGCCGGCGAACTTGGCCTTGCCGCCATCGGCATCGCCGACCGCAACAGCTTTGCCGGCGTGGTGCGCGCCTATGACGAATGGAAAAAAAGCAAAAGCCTCAAGCTCCTCGTCGGCACGCGCCTCGTAACCGTCGATGGTTTCGAGACCCTCGCTTATCCAACGGATCGCAAAGCTTATGGCCGTCTTTGCCAGCTGCTGACCAAAGGCAATCTCAAAGCAAAGAAGGGCGAATGCCATCTGACCTTCGAGGATATTCTCGGCGCAAGCGAAGGCCAGATTTTTATCGCGGTGCCAAATACCTCCCCCTGCAGGGGAGGGTTTGAAGAATTTACCGAACAGCTCTCGGCTCTCGCCCGCGCGGCACCCGACCGCACGTTCCTTGCCGGCGCGCATTATCATCGCGGCGACGAGCCGCGCCGGCTCGGTCTGTTGGCCGAACTCGGCGAACGCCTCGACACGCCGCTCGTCGCCGTCAACGATGTTTTCTATCACGCGCCGGAACGCCGGCCGCTCGCCGACGTGCTCACCTGCGTGCGCGAGCAGTGCACGCTTTCCCAAGCGGGCTTCGGGCTCACGGTCAACGCCGAGCGTCATCTCAAACCGCCCGAGGAGATGGCGCGGCTGTTCAAAAATTTTCCCGAAGCCATCGTCCGCACCGCCGAAATCGCAAAAACCTGCCGCTTCTCGCTCGCCGAACTGCAATACGAATATCCCGACGAGCCGGTGCCGGAAGGCAAAACCGCCCAAGAGCATCTTGCCGATCTGACCTGGCAAGGCGCGCAGGACCGCTATCCGAAAGACAAATATCCGGAAGGCATTCCCGGCGATGTGCAGAAGCGGCTTGATGACGAGCTCGCGCTCATCGCCAAACTCGATTACGCGCGCTACTTCCTCACCGTCCACGACATCGTCGCCTTCGCGCGCCGGCAGGACAAGGAAATCCTCTGCCAGGGCCGCGGCTCGGCGGCAAACAGCGCGGTGTGCTTTTGTCTCGGCATCACTTCGGTGAACCCGGACAAGAGCAATCTCCTGTTCGCCCGCTTCATTTCCGAGAACCGCGGCGAGCCGCCCGACATCGACGTCGATTTCGAGCATGAGCGCCGCGAGGAGGTGATCCAATATATCTACCGGCGCTACGGCCGCCATCGCGCGGCGATCTGCTCGACCGTCGTGCACTACCGCTCGCGCCGTGCCATCCGCGAAGTCGGCAAGGTGTTGGGATTGACCGAGGACATCACTGCGGCGCTGGCGAAAACCGTATGGGGTTCCGGCGACGGCTTGCCGGACGATCAGATCCGCCAGGCGGGCCTTGATCCGGCAAATCCGGCGATCCGGCAGGCCGTCGAAATCGCCGACGAGCTGATCGGCTTCCCTCGCCATCTCTCGCAACACGTCGGTGGTTTCGTGCTCACCCGCGGGCCGCTCGACGAAATGGTGCCGATCGGCAACGCCGCCATGGACGAGCGCACCTTCATCGAATGGGACAAGGACGACATCGATACGCTTGGCCTGATGAAGGTCGATGTGCTGGCGCTCGGCATGCTGAACTGCGTGCGGCGCGGGCTCGATCTTTTGCAAGCCCATTACGGCAAGAATTATTCGCTGACGAGCCTGCCACAGGATGATGCCGCGGTTTACGACATGCTGTCGCGCGCCGACAGTGTCGGCGTGTTCCAGGTCGAGAGCCGCGCGCAGATGTCGATGCTGCCGCGGCTGAAGCCGCAATGTTTCTACGATCTCGTCATCGAGGTCGCGATCGTGCGGCCGGGCCCGATCCAGGGCGACATGGTGCATCCCTATCTGCGCCGACGCGACGGCATCGAGCAGGAGCATTATCCCTCCCCAGCGCCGGCGCACGGACCGCCCGATGAATTGCGAGACGTTCTCAAACGAACGCTTGGCGTGCCGCTGTTCCAGGAACAGGCGATGCAGATCGCGATTACGGCGGCGAAATTCACGCCCGACGAGGCGGACGGGCTGCGCCGCGCCATGGCCACCTTCCGCCACACCGGCAACGTCCATCTGTTCCGCGACAAGTTCATCAATGGCATGGCCGCGCGCGGCTACGACCGCGACTTTGCCGAGCATTGCTTCGGCCAGATCGAAGGTTTTGGCGAATACGGCTTTCCCGAAAGCCACGCCGCGAGCTTTGCGCTTTTGGTCTATGCCTCGGCGTGGATCAAATGCCGCTATCCCGACGTGTTTTGCGCCGCCATCCTCAACAGCCAGCCGATGGGTTTTTACCAGCCGGCGCAGCTCGTGCGCGATGCGCGCCAGCATGGTGTCGAGATCCGTGCCGCCGACGTCAATTTCAGCGATTGGGATTGCACGCTGGAGGCCTCCGCCGAAGGCAAGCACGCGGTGCGTCTCGGCTTCCGCCTCATCAACGGACTCGGCGAGGAAGAATTGAAAAAGCTCATCGCCGCACGCGGCAACGGCTTTTCCTCCATCGAACGGCTTGCCGCCATTGCCGGCGTCTCGCGCTTCACCATCGAGCGGCTCGCCGAAGCCGATGCGTTCCGCTCGCTCGGGCTCGACCGGCGCGCCGCATTATGGGCGGCGCGGCGGCTCGACGTGATCGGGATCAGCACGGCACGGCGCGCGGCCTCCGCCAAGACCGATGACGCGCTGCCGCTGCTCGCGCCGCACTTGAGCGACGAGCTGTTCGCCGAACCAGCCGTCGCGCTGCCCGCCATGCCGCTCAGCGAGCACGTCGTGGAGGATTACATCGCCACCGGCCTGTCGTTGAAAGAGCATCCCGTGCGCTTCTTCCGCGACCGCCTCACCGCGCTTGGCGCCATTCGCAATACGGAGCTGCGCAGCTACCCCCACCCTACCCTCCCCCGCAAGCAGGGAAGGGATAGGGAGGGAGAGGACCCTACCGTCACCGTCGCCGGCCTCGTGCTGGTGCGGCAGCGGCCCGGCACATCGAAGGGCGTCGTGTTCATGACGCTCGAGGACGAGACCGACATCGCCAACATCATCGTCTGGCCAAAGGTCTTTGCCGAAAACCGCCGCACGGTGATGACGGCGCGTTTCCTCGCCGTGCACGGCCGCCTGCAACGCTCAGGTCTCGTCATCCATGTGGTCGCGGCAAGCTTTGTCGATCTTTCTGCGGCATTGCCATGGCTGCGCGACGGTGATCTTTTTTCACCGAAATTTTCCGGCGGCCCGTTTCCGGAAAATAACTCCCTCCAGATCAAGAGCCGTGATTTCCATTGAAATGCCGATGACTTTTGCCGGCCTGTGGGACATTTGGCGCGCGCCCGACGGCAACACGCTGAAATCCTTTGCCATCGTCACCACGGCGTCGAACGAGCTGCTGAAACCCCTGCACGGCCGCATGCCGGTGCTGATTGCACCCGATCTGTGGGCCGCCTGGCTCGGCGAGAACGCCGCAACCGACGCCGAGCTCAAAGCCATGCTCAAGCCATATCCCGGTGAACGCATGACTTTTTGGCCTGTCGACCGCCGCGTCGGTAATGTCCGCAATGACAGTCCAGACCTGTTCGCGCCACTCAGCGCGCCGCTCTGATACAGGGTTACAACCGCAAGCAGCATGCCGTTCACAGCCATGCCATTTGACATGGCAGTTGCGCGTAAGCCCGACCCCATATATCGTTCATGCCTGCCGACCGCAGGTCTACCCCGCGCGATGACCGCGCGGCAAAGGGGGACGACGAGAGAGCCGCGACACCGCGTCGCTGCGGGAATTTCTGGCACTTGCTGTAGTTCCTCGTTCCAATGAATATTGGAGCGAGAACCCTAATGGCCCCGAAGGCGGCCGGGAGGAATTAGTTGCAGCATTCTCACAGCCAGTTCAGCGACCTCCTGCGCAAGCGCGACTTTTACGCAGGCGGCTTGATGATGTTGCTGGGACTTGGGATCGCGCTCAAAGGCGCGACCTACCGGGCCGGCAGTCTCATGCACATGGGACCCGGGTTCCTGCCGACGGCGCTCGGCATAATTCTGGTGTTGCTCGGCATTGCCATCGCCGCGGTCGCGCTCACGCCGTCTGGGGGCGGCGAAGAGGATCAGCGTGTCCTGCCGGAGCATCCGCAATGGTGGGCCTGGTTATGCATCCTCATGAGCCCGGTGCTCTTCATCTTCTTCGGACGTTATTTCGGGATGGCCCCAGGGACGTTCGCCTGCGTCTTTGTCGCCGCGCTCGGTGACAAAGCCGCGACGTGGCGGGGAACGATTATCCTCGCGACCGTCGTCACGATATTTGGCGTCGGGTTGTTCTCTTACTTCCTGCAGATTCCGATGCCCATTTTCACCTGGAGGGGCGGCCTATGATAGCTACCTCGCTTGCGAGCCTTTGGTACGGCTTCGGCGTCGCGCTCGAACCGCACAATCTGATGTTCTGCTTCATCGGCGTGCTGGTCGGCAACATGGTCGGCGTGCTGCCGGGCATGGGCCCGCTCGCCACCATCTCGATTCTCTTGCCGCTCACCTTCGGCATGAAGCCGGTCGCCGCCATCCTGATGCTGGGCGGCGTCATGTACGGCGCGCAGTATGGCGGCGCGATCTGCTCGATCCTGCTCAATTTGCCGTGCCACCCGCCACACGCGGTGACCTGTCTCGACGGCTACCCCATGACCAAGCAAGGCCGTGGCGGGGTCGCGCTCGGCCTCACAGTATTTGCGTCGTTCGTCGGCGCCTCCTGGGGCATCACCGAAATGATCTTCCTGTCGCCGCTATTGGTGAGAGCAGCGCTGCAATTCGGCCCGGCCGAGGTTTGCTCGCTCATGCTGCTCGGCTTGCTGGCGGGCTCGACACTGGCGCGCGGCTCGCCGATCAAGGGCGTGGCCATGACGGTCCTGGGGCTTTTTCTTAGCTCGGTCGGCACCGATCTCGAGACCGGTTCGGAGCGCTACACCTTCGGCATGACCGAGCTCGATGACGGCATCGAGCTGATCGCGCTTGCGCTCGGACTGTTCGGCATCGCCGAGTTCATGAACACCGTCAATCAAGTCGCGCCGATCAACACCAAGTATACCAACATCAAATTCAAAGACATGCGGCCGACCAAGGCCGATTTCAAACGATCGTTCTTCCCGATGTGGCGCGGCACAATCATCGGCAGCCTGTGCGCGCTCATTCCCGGCACCGGGCCGACCATTGCCTCTTTCGTCGCCTATGCGACGGAGAAGAAAATCTCGAAACACCCGGAGCTGTTCGGCACCGGGCTGATCGAGGGCGTGGTTTGTCCCGAAGCTTCGACGCACTCCTCGGTGCAGGGCGACTTCATTCCGACGATGAGTCTGGGCATTCCCGGCGACGCCGTCATGGCGCTGCTGCTCGGCGCGCTGATGATCCAGGGCATCGTGCCGGGACCGCAGCTGATCTCGCAGCATCCCGATATCTTCTGGGGACTGGTTGCCAGCTTCTGGATCGGCAACATCATGCTGGTGCTGCTCAACGTGCCGCTGATCGGCATCTGGGTGAAGATGCTGGCGATCCCCTACAAGTATCTTTACCCGAGCGCCATGTTCTTTGTGTGCATCGGCGTCTACGCCGCCAATAACGACTTCTTCCAGGTCGGCGAGGTCGTGGCCATCGGCCTGTTCGGCTACATCCTGCTGCGCCTTGGCTTCCATCCCGCGCCGATCCTGCTCGGTTTCGTGCTCGGATCGCGGTTCGAGGAGAACTTCCGCCGCGCCATGCTGATCTCGCGCGGCGATATCATGGTGTTCATCGAGCGGCCGATCAGCGCCGTGTTCATTACGCTGTGCGCGATTCTGATCGGCTCGCAGATCTACTTCCGGCTTAAAGGCGCCAAGGCCGATATCGAGCCCGCCGACGAAAACGCCGGCATATCCGGCGGACCCGTCGAGGCTGAAATTGCCGCCCGGCGCGTGTCGGCTACTCCGGCGGAATAAGATTCCGTAGGCGCTTCAATTCGAGTTCTGGCGCAGCCCGCGTCCGAGCACGCGCGCGAGGCGGTCGGAAAACAGCCGCGCGTCCGCCGGACGATCGCCGTCGAGCACTCTCGCCTCATCGAACAATAGATGCACCGCGTCCTCCTTGAACGCCTGCTCGCCGTCACCAAGCGCGGCAAGCGCAATCACGGTTTCGTGCCGCGGATTGACTTCGAGGATCGGCTTCGAGGCCGAGCTCAGCCGGCCGGCCCCGGCAAGAATGCGTTCCAGCGCCCGGTCGAGGCCTGAATCCGGAGCGACCAGGCAGACCGCGCTGTCGGTGAGCCGGTCCGAGGCCCTGACGTCCGCCACCGCATCGCCGAGCGTCGCTTTGACGTAAGCGAGAAAGTCTTTGATCGAATCCGCGACCTCGGCCGCCGTTTGCTCCTTGGCATCGGTGCGGGGAATGAGCGCGAGATCGGCCGCGCCCTGCGTCACCGACTTGAACGGCTTGCCGTCGTAGCCGACGCCCGGCATCACCCAGAAGCTGTCGACCGGGTCGGCCAGCAAAAGCACCTCGATGCCGCGGGCGCGGAAACCTTCGAGATGCGGCGAGGATTCGAGCCGCGCCATGTCGTCGCCGGCGAGATAATAGATCGCCGTCTGGTTGGTCTTGAGCGCCCCGACATAGTCCTTGAGCGAGCGCCAAGAACTTGAAGATGAGCCGCCGGACGCCGTGGTCTTGAACCGCGCCAGCGCCAACAGCGCGTCGCGGCGCTCGAAATCCTCGTAGATGCCTTCCTTGAGCACGGCGCCGAAGGTGTCCCAGATTTTGGCGAAGGTTTCGGGCTCCTTGTCGGCGAGCCGCTCGAGCTCGGCGAGCACGCGGCTGGTCGCGCCTTTTTTGATCGCGGCAAGCAGCGGGCTTTCCTGGATCTTCTCGCGCGAAACATTGAGCGGCAGATCGGCGCTGTCGACCAGGCCGCGGACAAAGCGCAGGTAGCGCGGCAGGAGTTCCGCATCGTCGGTGATGAAGACGCGCTTGACGTAAAGCTTGATGCGGCCCTTGCGGTCCGGATCGAACAGATCGAACGGCCGCGAACCGGGAATGAACAACAGCGTCGTGTAATCCTGCCGCCCTTCGGCGCGGTAATGGATGGTGGCGGCCGGCTCGTCGAACTGCCCGGCGATGCTGCGATAGAAATCCGTGTAGTCGGCGGCGCCGATCTCAGACTTCGGCTTCATCCACAGCGCCGCACCGTCGGTGATCTCGGCCGGCTCTGCGCCCGCTTTTTCGATGATCGCAATCGGCACCGGCACGTGACCGGATTGCGCTTTGACCAGGCGCTCGACGGTGAAGCGCTCGGCGTAGGATTTGGCGTCGTCCATCAGGTGCAGCACGACGCGGGTGCCACGTGCCGGCGCATCGGCAAGCTCCTCGGCAGATAGCGAGAACATGCCCTTGCCGTCTGAGGACCACAGCCAGGCCACGTCAGTTGCGGCACGGCGCGACACCACCTCGACCCGTTCGGCCACCATGAACGCCGAATAGAAGCCGACGCCGAACCGGCCGATGAGTGCGCTGTCCTCGCCTTTGTCGCCTTGCACCGCCTCGACGCGATCGAGAAAGGCCTTGGTGCCCGAGCGCGCGATGGTGCCGAGCGCTTCCGCCATCTCGTCGCGGCTCATGCCGATGCCGTTGTCCTCGACGATCAGGCGCGGCCCGTCGGCATCGAGCGTCAGCGTGATACGCGGCTTGACATCGTTGCCGAGCAGGTCTGGCTCGGCAATCGCCTCGTAACGCAGCCGTTCGCAGGCGTCGGCGGCATTGGCGATCAGCTCGCGCAGAAACACCGACTTGTCGGCATAGACCGAGTGCACCATGAGCTGCAGGAGCTTGGCGACATCGGCCTGGAACGGTTGGGCCTCGAACGGGCGGCTCTCGGTCGCGCTGTCTTCGGCGATTGTCATGGGGCTCCCCGGCGGCGTTTATTAGCCCGGAGATGGCGAGAACGGCCCGTCAATTCAAGGCCGCACCGTGCGGCGGCGCAACGATCAGACCGGGATTTTCACCGTCGCCCGCAAGCCGCCCATCGGGCTATTGCCGAGCGTGATCTCGCCGCCGTGGGAGCGGGCGATGTCGCGCGCGATCGCCA
>Ga0102924_1002837_pt1 | contig 18529 bp, 15 predicted proteins | sample PaiPotPPM11metaG_FD_80116 | JGI IMG/M metagenome (GOLD analysis project Ga0102924, IMG submission 80116) | Iron sulfur acid spring bacterial and archeal communities from Banff, Canada, to study Microbial Dark Matter (Phase II) - Paint Pots PPM... ...
GTCCGCCCGAGCACGAGACCGGGAGGGAGCACCCCCCCTCCCCGCGGCCCGTCCTCTTCGCGTCTCTCGTCGGCGCCTGCGTCCGCCCGACCGTCCTCGGGGCCCCCTCCGTCGCGGAGCTCGTCGTCTTCGCTCCGCGCAGCCGGCACCCCCTCGAGCGCGTTCCGGGTCGCCGTGGCGCGCGGGCGCGTGAAGGGCACTGCCCTTCGCGCGGGGCTTGCCTGGTTCGCGCAGACGTACGGGGAAGCGGGCCTCACGCGGCTCGCGGACCTGGCGTCTCCGGAGCTGCGCGCGATGCTCCGTCCGGCCGATCCGGCGCTCGGGCTCATCGCCTCCGGCTGGTACGACACGCAGCTGATCGGCGAGCTCCTGGGCCTCGCCGAGCACGTGGCGCAGCCGCTGGACCCCGCCGAGCTGAGACTTCGCATCGCGGACGCCGTCGCTCGCGACAACGTCGGCGGCGTCTACCGAGCGCTGTTCCGGCTGGTCGCGTCGCCGAAGCTGCTGGAGGCGAACGCGCAGCGCGTCTGGCGCACGTACGTCGACGAGGGCACCCTCTCGGTCGAGATCACCGGCGACGGTGCGTTCCGGGCGAACGTGCGCGGCTGGTCGCGACACAGCGCGAACGTATGCCGCTTTCTGCGGCCTCTGCTGGAGCGACTGCTCCTCGAGGTGGGGTACCGGTCGGTGGCGGTCGAGCGTCTCGAGTGCATGGCCAGCGGCAGCACCCAGTGCGCATTCGAAGGAAAGTGGGCTCCGTAGCGGCGAACTGCGTCGTCACTCGACCGGCACTCGCACGCGACCAGCGACGATGTCCGCCCGGAGCCCCTCGACCCTCTCGACGACTTCGCGCGATAGCTTTGCCGCGTGCGGTCCCTCGTGGACGTAGTCGATTGCTCCGTCCCGCACGCCGAAGACGTGCATTCCGCCCTCGAAGCGCCCCTCGGCCACCGATCGGATCGTGTCGAACACCGAAACGTCGCCGCGCTTGACCATGCTCGTGACGATGGCGTCGGGCATCTCCGTGTATTGGTCCGAGTCCACGCCGATCGCGAAGCGGCCGGCGTCGTGCGCGGCCTCGAAGACCCCGTGCCCCGTCGCGCCGGCCCCGTGATAGAGGACGTCCACGCCGGCTGCGATCTGCGCGATGGCCAGCGCCTTGCCTTTGGCCGGGTCCTTGAATGCCTCGGGCGTCGTGCCGGCGTAGGCGACGTGCACGGTGCAGGTCGCGCATACCGCGTGCGCCCCCGCCTCGTACCCGGCAGCGAACTTGCGCAAGAGGGGCATCTCCATGCCGCCGATGAACCCTACGTGTCCGGTGCGGCTGAGGAGGGCGGCCACCGCCCCGACGAGGTACGAGCCCTCTTCCTCGTGAAATACGAGGCCGGCCACGTTGGGCGGCATCCCCTCGGGCGGGGGGGCGTAGTCGACGCACGCGAAGCGAACGGCGGGAAAGTCGCGCGCGACGCGGTCGACGTCGCTCGAGAAGATGAAGCCGACGCCGATGACGAGGTCGAACCCCCGCGCCGCGAAGAGGCGCATGGCCCCCTCCCGGTCCTCGCTGCTCGCCGGCTCGAGCAGCTCGGTGTACACGCCGAGCTCTTCGCGGGCGCGCATCAGCCCCGCATACGCCGCGTCGTTGAAGCTCTTGTCGCCTCGACCGCCCACATCGAAGACGAGGCCCACCCGCGTCCGCGCACGCGCTTCGCCGCGGCGGTCCGCCGCTCCGTGCGATCGCCGCGCCGGCGCGAGCGTGGCGAGGGCGGCCGCCACGACGAGGACGACGGTCCATCGGAGGTCCGTCACGCGCGCCTCGTGATGCCGCGCATGTCGCCGTGCGAGTCGGCCTCGATGAAAATCTTGCGCATCTGGGGCATCGTCGCGCGGATTCGCTCCTCGACGAGGTTGGTCACGTCCTCCACTTGCTCGACGCTGAGGTTCGGCCGAAAGGCGATCTTCATCGCGAGCAGGACGACGTCCGGCCCGAGGTGGAGCGTCAGCAGTTGGGTGATGCGCTCGACGCCGTCGGTGGCGCCCGCGATTTCGAGCACGCGCGAGCGGTCCTCGGGCGTCGCGCTCTCGCCGATGAGCAGTCCGTGCGTGATCCAGGCGATGCCGAAGGCAACGGCGCACAGGAGGACTCCGATTGCGATGCTCCCGGCCGGATCCCAGAAGTCCTGGCCCGTCGCGCCGCTGAGTCCGACCGCGGCGAGGGCCAGCACCAGGCCGGTCATGGCGGTCGTGTCCTCCGCGAGGACGAGCGGGATGGTCGGGTCCTTCACGGCAGCGAAGACCCGGGCCAGGGGGCGATCGCCCACCAGCTTTCGGAATTCGACGAGCGCGACGCGGAAGCTCATGGCCTCGAGCGCGAGCGATACGCCAAGGACGGCGTAGCTCCAGACTCGCGCGTGGACCTCGACGCGGGGGTGGAGCAGGTGGTCGAAACCGTCGAACACCGCGAAGGCACCTCCAACGCTGAAGAGCACGAGCGCCACGACGAAGGGCCAGAAGTACCGCTCGCTGGCGCGACCGAAGGGAAATCGATCGGTGGCAGGGCGAGCCGCGAGGTGCATTCCGACGAGGAGCAAGGCCTGGTTTCCGGTGTCGGCCACCGAATGAACGGCCTCCGCGAGCGTGGCGGTCGAGTGCGAAAGAAACGACGCCGCGAATTTGCACGCGGCGATCGCCACGTTGCCCGCGAGTGCGGCCAACACGACCTTGCGGCTGTCGGCGCTCATGGACTATTCGCTACGCACGTGGTGGCGCGGTTCTCTTTCGAGGTAGGCGACGTCGGCACGACGGCTCTCTCTTACTCCGCGGCGGCACCCCGCGCGACGCTGATCCTCGGCCACGGCGCGGGCGCGCCGCAAACGCACCCGTGGATGGTCGCGATGGCGACGGCGCTTGCAAGCCGGGGGATCGACGTCGTGACGTTCAACTTCCTCTACACGGAGGCGAAAAGGCGCGCCCCCGACCGCAACGACGCCCTCGAGGCGACTTGGCGCGCCGCGATCGCCGCCGTGGGAGCGCGCGCCGCGTCCCTTCCGCTCTTCGCCGGCGGCAAGTCGATGGGGGGCCGCATCGCCACGCAGGTGGTCGCGCAGGGCGGCGTCGACGTATCGGGCCTCGTCCTGCTCGGCTATCCGCTGCACCCTCCAGGAAAGCCGACGCAGCTTCGCGTCGCGCACCTGCCGCGCGTCGACGTGCCGATGCTCTTCGTCCAGGGCTCGCGCGACTCGTTCGGCACCCCGGAGGAGCTGCGCCCGCATCTCGCCGGGCTCGCGAAGGGGACCCGTCTCTACGTCGTCGAGGGCGGCGATCACTCGCTGTCGCTCCCGAGGAGCAGCGGGCAGACAAGGGATGCGATCCTGGGCCGCGTGGCGGACGAAGTGGCCGCCTTCATCGCGTCGCGATGACCTTCACGCGCGATCGCGCGGCCTGCAAGAAGGCGTTCTCCGCGACGTGCGCCCGCTCGATGCTGAACCATCGCTCGAGCGCGGGGCGAACCTCTTCGAGGGGCCGACCGCGATACGGGTGGGCCGACGTCCGGTATACCTCGCGCAACTGCTCCTCGCTCGGGTGAAGGACCGGCGCGATGGCGCGATCGACGTACCAGGCTGCGAGGGCGCCGCGCCGGAGGATGGCTGCGACCTCCGAGGCGTCGAGCCCCTCGGCCGTGGCGGCCTCTTCGACGCGCGCGGATCCGCCCAGGTGCTCCAGGATCGCGGCGGCGACGTCTTGCTCGACGCGCGACAGCTCGGACGGCGTCGGCCGGCGCGAGGGGGGCGAGTCGGCGATCAGCCTGTCGGCGAGCGTCGCGAGGATCTCCTCGGCGACGTGGTGATCCATGGCCGCGCGGACGGCGCGCTCGTCGTAACCATCGCCGATGCCGCGCGCCGTGGCGCCCATCGCCTCGAGTCGCGCCTCGAACGCGAGAGTCCGCTCTGTGATGAAGCGAGGATAGGCCGTGCCCCCCGTCTCGGGCGCGTAGAACCGGACCACCGCCCGATCGATCGCGACGGCCGCCGTTTGAGCTGCGGCGTTCCCGGCAAGCGAGAGCGCGATCGCGGCGAGGGCGTACGGAGCACCCCTCAAGGCTGGTCCTCGTCGTCCTCCTTCTTGCTCGACGGAGGCGATCCCGTGGCCACGGCAGCCGCCCGTTCGGCCATCATGTGCTCGTGATGGTGGGCGAAGCCCCGTGCCGCGCGCCGCGCCTTCAAAAACTCGGCGAAGTTCACGGCCATGTCGAGGTCCCGCGGGCCCAGCGAGTCGGCGAGCTCCTTCAGATGTTGCCGCAGCGTCTCGGCGTTTCGCGCCCGTCTCCCGCTCTGGGACCGAGGCGCGCTGTCGTCCACCGAATCGGGCGCCGCCTCGAGATCGGCGCTCGACGCGCCCTGCGAAAGTGGCGGGGGCGGAGCGCTCTCGGTGTAGGCAGGGCGCGCAGCTCCCTTGATGGCGTGGGCGCTGAGCCACGCCTCCATGAACGTCCGCAGACGCTCGCTCCGGAACGCGAACCACCGCTCGCGGTCGGTCGCGTACGACATCAGCACATCCTTGAACCGCCGGAATGCTCCTTTTCCGTCGATGGCCTGCGTGAGCTTGGCGCGCAGCGTCGGCTCTTCCACCATCGGGATGAACCGCTCCATCCAGCGGTACTGCTCGCGTGAGCTCACGGGATCGATGCGCAGGTAGTTGCCGTCGGAAGCGATCCGGACGTGCATCTGCGGATCGGCCACGCCGTCGACGACCCGCAGTACCTCGCCGGTGGTGAGGTGCAGATAGCTGTGCACTTCGGGCGCGTTGTTCTCGAAGGCGTCCTCCAGCGCCTCCCAGTCGACCGGCACCTCGCGCAAAGGACCCGAGCCGACGACCGGGCTCGGGCGATCCCCCACACTGCTTGTTGTCATGGCTCCCTTCCTCCAAGCTCGCCAAAGCGCCAGCCTGACGCGAGGCCGGCCTCGTGCGACGACGACTCAACACCCGCCTCGACACGCCTGGGCTGTAGGCGCTCGCGGCTTCTGTTCCCAACGTAAGACGTACTCTCTAGAATCGCACGCCCTAGTCGAGCTTGGGAAGGCGCCTTTTTCTAAGCGCGCTTCGTGCGACAGCGCGCGAGGGCATCGGCCCAGCGAGCGATCGCCTGGGCGCGCGCCTCTGGGCGCATTTGCGTCTCGAAACGAGTCGCGATGGAGAGCATCCGCTCGAGCTCCGTCTGCCCGTCCTTGCCGCCGGAGAAAAGGCCGGCGCCGACCGCGGCGAGCATGGCTGCGCCGCGCCCGGTCGATTCGACATCGGCAGGGCGCTCGACGGGAATGTTCGCCAGATCGGCTTGAAGCTGCATCAGCAGGTCGTTTTTGGCGGCTCCACCGTCCACGCGCAATCGTCCGATTGGACGGCGCGCGTCCTTGGCCATCGCCTCGAGAAGGTCGCTCACCTCGAACGCGATCCCCTCGAGGGTGGCCCTCGCGAGGTGCGCCGCCGTCGTGCCGCGCGTGATGCCCGTGACGATGCCGCGCGCACCGGCGTCCCAGTGGGGTGCGCCGAGCCCCGCGAGCGCGGGAACGAACGCGACCCCGTCGGTCGAAGGTACCTTCCGAGCGAGCGCCTCGATCTCGTCGGCCGAGCGGATGATCCCGAGCCCGTCGCGCAGCCACTGCACGGCCGCGCCTGCGATGAAGGCGCTCCCCTCCAGCGCGTAGGTCGTCTGGCCCGCGATGCCCCATGCAGCGGTCGTGACCAGGCCGTGCTGGCTCAGGATGGGCCGGTCTCCGATGTTCATCAGCGCGAACGCCCCCGTTCCGTACGTACACTTCGCGTCGCCCTCGCGGAAACACGCTTGACCGAAGAGCGCTGCCTGCTGGTCGCCCGCGATCCCGGCGATGGGCAGGCCGTCGGGGAGAAACGAGAGCCCAGCGGTGTGGCCGACCACTTCGGCGCTGCCGACGATGCGCGGCAAGACGCTCGCCGGGACGTGGAACGTCTGCAAGAGCTCGGGATCCCACTCGGCTCGGGCGAGGTTCATGAGCAACGTGCGCGATGCGTTGGTCACGTCGCTCACGTGGACGGTACGCGCCGTCAGCCGATTCACGAGGAAGCTGTCGATCGTTCCGAAGGCGAGCTCTCCACGGTCGGCGCGCTCGCGCGCGCCGGCAACGTTGTCGAGGAGCCACGCGATCTTCGTCGCGCTGAAATAGGCGTCGATGACGAGCCCCGTCTTCTCGCGCACGCGCTCGACGGTGCGCGCGTCGCTCTTCAGCCTGTCGCAGACGTCGGCCGTCCGGCGGCACTGCCACACGATGGCGAGGTCGATGGGGCGCCCGGTCGCTCGCTCCCAGACGAGGGTCGTCTCGCGCTGGTTGGTGATCCCGATCGCCGCGACGTCGCGGCCGGAGATGCCCGCCGAGGCGAGCGCGCCCTTCACGCTGGCCTCGACGCTGTCCCAGATCTCGCGCGCGTCGTGCGAAACCCAGCCTGGCCGGGGGAAGTGCTGCGGAAATTCCGTCGTCGTCCGGCCAAGCGTACGACCTTGGTCGCTCGGCTCCGCGGAGAGGACGAGCGCGGTCGTCCCCGTCGTCCCCTGGTCGATCGCGAGAATCAGCTTGGGCATGCGGCAAAGGACACCCAATGGGCGTCCTCGCCGTCAAGCCTCAACGCGCCGCCACGCGCCGGGCGCGCCCGGAAGCGTCACCGCCGAGGCGGCCGCGCGAACACGCTCGAGAGGAGGAGAAACACCCCGCAGATGGCGGCCGCGATGCCCAGCCCGCGCGCGAGGGCGAGCTCGTGCCGGCGCCACGACTCGAGCGCCTCGACTCCGGCGAACAGGCCCACGGCCGTATAAATGAGCTGCCGCCCCGTCGTGTAGAGGGTCCTCGCGCTCTCCTGCACGCCGCGCACGCGGACCTCGAACTCCCCGCGGTTTGCGCGCGTCAGGTAGCGGCGCATGTCCTCGGGGAGGGTCACCGCGCTCATCGCCATGTCGCGGATGGCCTCCATCGCGATCTGCGCGAAATCGCGGTTCCCCAGCACGAAGTCGCGCAAGTACGGCTGAATGATCGCGACCGGGTTCAGCTCGGGATCGAGCAGCGAGCAGCAGCCGTAGAGGAGGAGGATCGTTCGCTCGAGGAGCACCCAGTCCTTCGGGATGTGGAACGCCCCCGACAGCTCGCGAAGCCCGATGTTCATCCGCCGGAGGTCGAGCAGGTTCTCGAAGCCCTTCTGGGGGTCGATGCGAATGTCCTTCAAGTTGAAGCTGTCGAGGCGCACCTCCTCCTGGAAGCGCCGGTGGAAATACTCGATGATCTTCTCGGTCACGGCCTCGTCGCTCGTGCGCGAGATGAAGCCCATCTTGCGCATCGACTTCACGAGTCGGTCCGTGTCGCGGCGCAGGACCCCCTCCAGGAACTCGGGGATGCCCTCGCGCATCTGCGGGCTGAGCTCCGCGACGGCGCCGAAGTCCAGGAGAACGATCGCGCCGTCGCCGCGGACGAGGACGTTCCCCGGGTGCGGGTCTGCGTGGTACAGGCCGTCGACGAAGATCATCTGGCAGTACAGGCGGACGAGGCGCTGCGCGACGTCGCGCTTGTCGACCCCGAGGGCGTCCAGCGCCGCGAAGTCGCTCACCTTCACGCCCTCGACGAAGGTCGTCGTGAGCACCCGCTTCGTGCACAGCTCGCGCACCGGCTCGGGGAAGACGACGCGCTCCTGGACTACGAAGTTCTTCGCTATCCGCTCGATGTTGTCCGCTTCGAGGGCGAAATCGAGCTCCTGCGACAGAAGCTCCTTGATCTGGTAGTAATACGCGTCCAGCCCCTCGAGCGGAACGAACCACTGAACGATCGCCAGGATGCGGCGGATCGTACGGAGGTCGAGGCGCACGATGCGGTCGATGTCGCGGTGCTGGACCTTCACCGCGACGCGCCGCCCGTCGACGAGCTGCGCGGCATGCACCTGGCCGAGGGACGCGCTCGCAATCGGCTCGCGATCCAGCGACTCGATCCGCTGCATGCGATCCCCGAGCTCCTGCTGGAGGCGCTCGGCGATCTCTGGGTACGGACGCGGAGGCACCTGGTCCTGCAGCGCCTCGAGCTCCGAGCGGAACTCGGGCGGCAGGAAGTTCGCCATGATGGAAAGGAGCTGCCCGACCTTGATGAACAGCCCCTGCAGCCGCAGGATCGTCGCGTACACACGGCGCGCGTTGCGCGTGTGGACTTCCCCGATTCGCGTGTCGCGCCACGCGCGGCCGAAAATGCGGGTGCGCGCTGCCAGCCAGAGGTAGCTCGCGATGACGAAGAATGTGGTCGCGTACGCCCGGACGAACCTCCACCGCCCGATGGAGACGCGGCCGGGCGGCCCCTGTCGCGTGGTCGCCGGAGGGCGCGCGGGTGAGAGTCGGTCCGGCGGAGACAGCGCACGGGTCGGCTTGTCGGGGGTGGCCGCGCTCGACATGGGGTTCGGAATCGTACCGTAGCGCTCGTTGTGGCGTTTTTCATCGCCGGGGCGCTCGTGAGCAGGCCCCGCGCTTCAGCCCCGCGCGCGAGAACGAGCCGGCGTCGTGCGGCTCAGCGCGTCATCCGGTCTCGACCACGCTCCGGCAACGCCGAGGACGTGCCCTCACGCGTCCGGTCGCGGCGCCGGGTGGGCGCCCCACCACGCCCGGGCGCGCTCGACGCGCGAGCGCGAGATGTGCGCGTTCTCGAAGCATCGGCCCGTCGCGTACGCGCTCACGCGGTCCTCGACGGGGAACCGCCGGCACAGGCGAAACGACGTATGCAGCGCGTGAAGACCGGCGCGAAAGCACAGGGTACGATCGTGCACGAGGTCGGGCCCGCTCCAGCCGTCCTCGGTGTCGCCCGTGCCCACGCGGATCTGCATCAAGCAGAAGGAGCGGCCGCTGTCGCCGAGGCGCATGCCCTCGTCGACTTGCTTGCGGAACGAGCTCTCGTACGACGCGATCGAGAGCATGAGCAGCGCCGTCTGGAGGCGGCCGTCTCGCCCGGAGAAGAGCGGCGCCTCGTTCTCGGCGAACGCCACGGCGGCGACGTCTCTCGCGATGCTCTCGTAGCGCGCGCGAGTCTCGTCGGGCGATTCGAAGGACGCGTGCGCCTGCAGAGGCACCCACGCCACCATCGCGGCCATCAAGTAGGCGACCATGCTCTCCATGTCATCCCTCCGTTCTGCGAAGCTCCCCCTCGCGCAGCCGATCCCCCGCGATTTTCGTCGAGCGGCCGAAGCTGTCTCGCTCTCCCGTCGCGCAGAACGGGCTGCGCGGTAGGGCGCGAGCTCCGCCGTTCGGCCGGGCCTCGCGCCTCACGCAACACGCGCGCCACACCGCGCAGGTACGCGGCCTGCTTGGGCGCGACGAGTGCGCTACTTCGCGGTTGCGACCGATTACGACGGCACGCTCGCAGCGGACGGAAAAGTGGCGGCCCCAACGGTCGAGGCGCTGGAGCGCCTGCGCCGCTCCGGGCGCCGCGTCGTCCTCGTCACCGGTCGCCTGCTCGAGGATCTGCAGCAGGTCTTTCCGCGGCTCGATCTGATCGACCGGGTCGTCGCGGAGAACGGCGCGGTCGTCTGGACGCCGACGAGCAACGAGCTGCAAATCCTGGAGGAGCCGCCGCCTCCTCGATTCGTCGAAGCGCTGCGCGCGCGGGGGGTTCGGCCGTTATCGATCGGCCACGTGATCGTGGCGACCCGCGAGCCGCACGAGGACGAGGTCCTCGAAGCGATCCGATCGCTCGGGCTCGAGCTTCACGTCGAATTCAACAAAGGGGCGGTCATGGTCCTGCCCGCGGGGGTCACCAAGCGAACCGGCCTCTCGGTCGCGCTCGAGCGCATGGGGTTGTCGCTGCACAACGTCGTGGGCGTCGGCGATGCGGAGAACGACCACGCGTTGCTCGCGGCGTGCGAGTGCAGCGTCGCGGTGGCCAACGCGCTCGACTCGGTCGCGGAGCGCGCCGACTGGGTGACGGCGTCGCCCCGCGGCGCCGGCGTCGCCGAGCTCGTCGATCGCCTGCTGGAGGACGACCTGGCGAGCCTTGCCCCCGCGCTCGCGCGACATCGCGTTTGCATCGGCGAAGCGCCCGGCGGCGAGAAGGTGACGTTCGAGCCTTACGGCGAGACCGTCCTCGTCGCAGGTCCCTCCGGCACCGGCAAGACGGCCATCGCGACGGCGCTCGTGGAGCGCATCGGCGCCCGCGGTTACCAGATGTGCATCGTGGATCCCGAAGGAGACCACGCGCAGGAGGAGGACGTCGCAGTCGTGGGCTGCGCCGATCGCGCGCCGTCCGTGGCCGAAGTCGTGGGGCTACTCGATCACCCGCGCCGGTCCGTGGCCGTCACGCTCCTCGCCGTGCCGTTGCCCGACCGGCCGCGGTGGTTCGGGTCGTTGCTCTCTCGCGTGCAAGACCTTCGAGCGGCGGTGGGCAGACCGCATTGGGTCGTCGTCGACGAGGCCCATCACGTGCTCCCCGCCGCTCGCGAAGACGCGACGCTCGCGCTCCCGAAACGCATCGGCCCGGCCTTGCTCGTCACGGTGCATCCCGAGCGCGTGGCCCGCGCGGTGCTCGACGAGGTCGACGTCGTCATCACGACGCCCGATAGCGCCGCCGAGACGCTCGCGGCGTTTGCTCGCTTGACGCGACGCCCGATGCCCGAGCTCCCCGCGCCCGCGGAGGTCGGACATGCGCCCGCCCGGTCTCCGGGCGGCGCGTCCCTCGTGTGGCGTGTTCGCGACCGCGTCGCCGGTCTGGTGGAGGTCGCGCCGGCGCGCGGCGCGCTCCTCCGGCACAAGCGGAAGTACGCGCACGGAGACGTCGGCGAAGACAAGAGCTTCTTCTTCCGCGGACCCCGCGGCGCCTTGAACCTTCGAGCGCAGAACCTCGTGCTCTTCATGCAAATCGCCGACGGCGTCGACGATGAAACCTGGAACCACCACCTCCGCGCCGGGGATTACTCGCGCTGGTTCGGCTCGGCCATCAAGGACGACGACCTCGTCGACGAGGCGCGCCGGGTGGAAGAGGAGGGGAGGCGAGGCCTGAACGCAGCCGAGACTCGCCGCCGCATGCGCGACGCCATCGGAAACCGTTACACCCTGGGCGAGTAGCGTGTGCGCTCGGCCCGTCAGAAGGCCGCCGGGGCGGCGAAGTCCCGCTCCGGCTTCGCCAGGAGGAACCCCTGAAACAGGTCTGCGCCCAGCCTCGCCAGCGTGTCGCGCTCCTCGGGCGCCTCGACGCCCTCGCAGATGACGAGCATCCCCAGCTCCTTCGTGGCCAGATCGATCATCGACCGCACGACGCTGCGTTTGCGCGATGACGTGTGGATGGCCCGAATCAGCGACATGTCGAGCTTCACGACGTCGGGCCCCAGGAGCGTGAAGCACGACAGCCCGGCGTAACCGGCGCCGAGATCGTCGACCGCGATCTGGAAGCCGAGCGCGCGCAGGCTGGCCACGCGTGCGTGGATCCCCTCGAGGTGATCGAGCGGGTCGCGTTCGGTGATCTCGAGGACGACGCGACGGGCGATGCAGCTCAGGGGCGCGGTGGAGGAGTAGAGGTCGGGGTCCTCGAGGTCGGCGGCGTGGACGTTGACGAAGAGGCGGCAGTCCGACGGCGCGTGGACCGCGGCCGCCGCGACCTGGGCGCGGATGGTCCTCCCCAGCGTGTGCAGCTCCCCGAGACGCTCGGCGGCGTCGAAGAGAGCGCTGGGGTCGGGCAGCGTGGGCTCGTCGGAGCGAACGAGCGCCTCGTACCCGAAGACGCGCTTGGTTCGCCACGACACGATGGGTTGGTAGGCGACCCAGAGCCGAGCGAGCGCGCTGCGGAAGCGACCCTCGAGCGCTGCGCGGTCGCCCAGCGGTCGTCCCTCTCGTCCGACGATCGTGAGCGCTTCTCTCTTGAGCTTCGCCAGCCGGTGCAGCTGCATCGCGCGCCGCAGCACTTCGAGCAGCTTCGTGGTGTCCACGGGCTTGCCCAGGTAGCGAAAGGCGCCGTACTCGACCGCCTCCGCCGCGGTGTCGACGTCGGGGTCGCCGGTGAGGAGGACGACGGGGACGTCCAGATCGCGCTCGCGGATGGCGCGAAGGAACTCCACGCCGGTCATGCCCGGCATCCGGATGTCCGAGACGATGACGTCGAAGTGCCCCTCTCGGGCCAAGGTCTTCGCCTCGACTCCGTTGGTTGCCGTCTCCACCGTCCAGCCTGCGTTCGTCAGAAGCTTCCGGTACGCGACCAGCAGCAATGGTTCGTCATCGACGAGAAGGACTCTGCCCGGAGCCCATCCGTCCGCGACGTTTGTTTCTGCGACGGGTTCGCCCACTGCAGCACCCCTCCCCTTGAAGAGATCGCGACTGAGCTTCGCATCCTCGCTCGCTCCACCGCCCGCCGTCAAACATCAATGAGAGAGACCGAACAAAGACTATTCGTCGAGGACCGCGCGAACTTTGCGCAGTAGGGCGCCCGGGGTTAACGGCTTTTGCAGGTAGGCGATTCCGCCGTCGAGTAGCCCGTGGTGAACGATCGTGTCCTCGATGTAGCCGGAGATGTAAAGAACCTTGACCCCCGGCCGCATTACGGCGAGTCGCTCGGCCACCTGGCGGCCGTTCATTCGCGGCATGACGACGTCCGTGAGGAGCATGTGAATGTTCGCGGAGTATTGCTCGCAGATCAGGAAAGCCTCGCCCCCGTTCTGGGCCTCGAGAACGTTGTAACCATTGCGCCGAAGCACGGTGCGGATCAGCTGCCGCACCTGGTCCTCGTCCTCGACGAGGAGGATGGTCTCCGTCCCGCGAACCTGGAGCGGGCCGGGCGGCTCGGAAGGGGAATCCTCCGGGCCCTCGGTGCGCGGCAGGTACATCTTGAACGTCGTCCCCCGGCCTACCTCGCTGTAGACCCAGATGTGACCCCCGCTCTGCTTCACGATACCGAATACCGTCGAGAGACCGAGCCCCGTGCCCTTGCCTTGGGCCTTCGTCGTGAAGAACGGCTCGAAGATCCGGGCTTGCGTGGCTCGATCCATGCCGACGCCGGTGTCCGTCACCGCGACCATGACGTAAGCCCCCGGAACGACTCCGATGTGCTGCTCGGCGTACGCCGGGTCGAGCTCGACGTTCGCGCTCTCGATCGTCAGCTTGCCCCCGGCCGGCATCGCGTCGCGCGCGTTCACGGCGAGGTTCAGGAGGACCTGCTCGATCTGTCCGGCGTCGGCGAGCACCTTTCCGACGCGATGCGACGTGAGAAACGATAGTTCGATGTCCGCGCCGAGCAGGCGGTGGAGCATCTTGTCCATACCCAGCACCACGCGATTCAAGTCGACGACCCGCGGCTGCAGCACCTGCTGGCGGCTGAAGGCGAGGAGCTGCCGGGTCAGCTCGCTCGCTCGCTCGCCGGCGCGCTTCACCTCCTGGATGTCGTCGCGGCGTGGGTCGTCGTCCTGGAGCTCTCCGAGGAGCAGGCTCGTGTAGCTCAGGATGACCGAGAGCATGTTGTTGAAGTCGTGCGCGACGCCGCCGGCCAGGCTCCCGATCGCCTCGAGCTTCTGCGCCTGACGGAGCTGATCTTCGCTGCGGCGAAGAGCCTCCTCGGTTCGCAGGCGCGTGGTCACGTCGTTCGCGACGACGAGGCGCGCGGGGCTTCCACGGAAATCGACGTCGTGCGCCCTCACGTCGACGTCGATCGTCGAGCCGTCCTTTTTGACGTGCCGCCAGAGCGTCCGCTCGTCGCACTCGCCGCGAAGGTGCGCGCGGAAGTCGGGCAGATCCTCCGCCGGGCGGATGTCTTCGAGCGTCATCGCCGCGAACTCGTCGCGGGAGAACCCGTAGTGTCGAACGGCTGCCTCGTTCACGGCCAGGAAGGCCAGCGTGTCGCGATCGAACACCCACATCGGGAGCGGACTGTGGTCGAACAGGCTCCGATAGCGGCCCTCGGACGCGCGAAGATCCTCCTCGGCCTGGCGCTTGGCCGCGCGTACCCTCGCATCGCGGACCTCGCGGTCGATCGCGTGCAGCAGGCGCACGGGCTTGTCCTTGAGGACGAAATCGTGCGCGCCGGCGCGCAGCGCGTCCACCGCGGACTCCTCGCCGATGGTGCCGGACGCGATGATGAACGGGATGTCCAGCCCCCGCTCGTGCAGCAGCTCGAGCGCCGAGGTCGCGCCGAACCCGGGAATGGACCAGTCGGAGATGATGACGTCCCAGGCGGCGCGGTCGAGCGCGTCGCGCATCGAGCGCGCGTCCTGTACCCGTTTGCATTCGACGCGGCGGCCCGCGCGACGTAGCTCGGCGATGAGCAGCTCCGCGTCGTCTTCGGAGTCCTCCACGAAGAGAATTCGTAGGACCTCGCTCATGGCGAGCGCCGTGGCGGCGCCTGCTCGTTCAAGACCAACCAGAACACCTTGCTCATGGAAAAGGCCGCTTGCGCCACGTGTCCTCGCTTGCAGACTACCCGTTCGACCGAACGCCACAACAACAATGCAAGGCCAAGCCGGCCCTCGAGGCGGCTCGGTGGCGCATGCGTGGCCTGTCCTTTCGTACGGGTGGGTCACTCCGCCCGCGGCCTCGCGGCCCGGCGGCTCCGTGGCGTCAGTCGACGACGGCGAATTCGGCGCGACCGACGAGCTGACCGTCCTCGGTCTCGACGTCGACCGACCACGCGCCGACGAGATTGTCGGGCAGGTCTTTCCCCGTGAGAGAAGATCGCAGCCTTATCACGCCCTTGGGGCTGGCGATTCGCGAGGTCTCCTCCGTCGTCCTGTGCACCTCGACGCCGCCGTGACGCCACACGTGGCGGAGACGGTCTCCCTTTCCGCCGGGGACGACCACGTCGGTCACCGCGATCAGCTCCTGAATCACCGATGGATGGAGCGTGCGGACTTCCATGGCAAGTCGACCGTCCGGTAGTTGCTTCGGCCCGACCGCGGCGGATGAGACGTACATGGGCACCGGCGGAATCGCCGCGCGCGCGACGTACGCGATGCCGACGCCTGCTCCGAGGCTGAGGACGAAGAGGCCGATGTAGATGCGCTTCCGAACGATCCGCGCGGTGACGTGCAGCGTCCAGAAGCCGACGACGGTGACGCCTGCGGCCGCGAGGAGCGAATAGAGCGTTCGCGTATCGGGAAAGAGCGCGGGGATGACGACGTCGAGGCAACCGAAGAGCGCGATGCCGTGAAAGATGGACGCGAGCGCGCGCCAGCGCATGAGCACGCGATCGAAGACGATGTCGAGCGTCGAGAGGACCGCGCACGCGGCGAGGACGACGACGAACCATGCGTTCGCCGCGTCGAGCGTCGTCGACTTCCAATAGAAGGGGAGGAGAAAGAAGAGCATCCCCTGGTAGAGGTTCTTCAGCGCGTAGGTCATCACGAAGAAGCGGACGCGCACGCGCGGGTCGATCGCGTCGAGGGCGCGTTGCTCGCCGCCGGACCCGAAGACGCGGAAAAAGACGATGACGAGCAGCCAGGCCAGACCGAGGGAGACCGCGAGCCACCGCGCGTGGTCGAAGCCCCGCTGCGCGAACATGACGACCCCGGCGCCGAGCGCGAGCGCGTACCCCGAGTGCAGCCACCAGAGCTTGCGGCCGTGCTCGCGCAGAAACCGCCGGATGCGCGTCGTCGTGCGCATGGGCGGCGCGGCCGAGGGCTCCAGGTTCTGCACGCTGGGCGACCGGTCGCGGCCGACCTTGACGTTCGACGGGCTCTGCAACGGTTGCGTCTCCTCCTACGGGTGTGGCCGCGTGCGGCGCGTGCACGCAATGTAGCTCGCGAGTAACGTCCCCACCCGTGAAAGCAACCTGGCCGTGCGTTTCGTTCCTGTCCCTTGCGCTTCTCGCGTGCGCGGGCCCTCCTCCCCGCGTGGCCGACGGTGTCGCGTCGCCGCCGCCGCCAGCTCCCGCGACGAGCGCCTCCGCCGCAGGCACGGGGGTCGCGCCCGCGCCCTCCTTCGCGTACCCGCTCGCGCGGCGCGTCGACCAGGTCGACGATGTGCACGGCGTGCGCGTGCCCGACCCGTACCGCTGGCTCGAGGACGAGAAGAGCGACGAGGTGCGGGCGTGGGTGCACGACGAGGACGCGTTCGCCCGCACGTATCTGGCCAAGCTGCCGGGCCGCGAGGCGATGGCGGCCCGCTTCAAGGAGCTCTTCTACGTCGAGCGCGCGGGAACGCCGCGCCACGTGGGAGGTCGCTGGTTTTTCCCGCGGCGGGACGCCGGCAAGGAGAAGTTCACGGTCTACTGGCGCGATCGCAAAGACGGCCCGGACAAGGTGCTGCTCGACCCGAACGCGTGGTCGGCCGACGGCAGCGTCTCGCTGGGCGTATGGAGCGTCTCGTGGGACGGCCGCAAGGTCGCCTACGGCGTGAAACGGAACAACTCCGACGAGTCGACGATCTCCGTCCTCGACGTGGCGACCGGAAAGAAGAGCGACGTCGACGACATCGAAGGCGGCAAGTACGCCCAGCCGTCGTGGACGCCCTCCGGCGACGGCTTCTACTACGTGTGGCTCCCGCCGCCGGACGCCGTGCCCATCGCCGATCGCCCCGGTTTCGCCGAGGTGCGCTTCCACAAGCTGGGGACCGATCCGAAGACCGATCGCGTCGTCCGCGAGCGCACCGGCGACCCGAAGACGTTCCTCGACGCGGACCTCTCGAAGGACGGGCGATGGCTCCTCCTCACGACCGAGCACGGCTGGTCGCACACCGACCTCGAGATCATGGATCTTCGCACGCCGAAGCCCGCATGGAAGCCGATCGTGACGGGACGCGACGCCATTTACTCCGCGCAGGTCGACAAGAACCGCATCTTCGTGCGCACCAACGAAGGGGCACCGAAGTACCGCGTCTTCCGCGCCGACACCGCGCACCCGGAGCGCGATCGCTGGACCGAGATCGTGCCCGAGCGGAAGGACGCGACGCTCGAGGAGTGCGCCGTCGTCGGCCACGCGCTCGCGCTCGCTTACCTGAAGGACGTCGTCGCCCAGCCCGAGCTTCGCGACGAAGACGGCAAGTTCGTGCGCGCGATCTCGCTGCCGACGCTCGGCAGCCTGCAGGGGCTCACGGGAGACGTCGACGACGACCTCGTCTACTACTCGTTCGACTCGTTCACGTACCCCGATGAGATCTTCGAGACGAGCGTCAAGAGCGGCAAGACGACGAGCTGGTACAAGCTGAAGGTGCCCGTCGACCCGTCCAGGTACGTCGTCGATCAGCTCTTCGCGACGAGCAAGGACGGCACGCGCGTCCCCTTCTTCGTCGTGCACGCGAAGGACGCTCCGAAGAACGGAGCGACGCCGACCATCCTCTACGGCTACGGCGGCTTCCAGATCGCCCAGTCGCCGTTCTTCGCGTCGTCGATCTATCCCTGGCTCGAGCGCGGGGGGATGTGGGTCGTCGCGAATCTGCGCGGCGGGAGCGAGTACGGGGAAGAGTGGCATCGCCATGGGATGCGCCACGAGAAGCAAAACGTCTTCGACGACTACTTCGCCGTCGCCGAGGAGCTCGTACGCCAGGGTTTCACGCGCCCCGAGAAGCTCGTCGCGATGGGCGGATCGAACGGTGGCCTCCTCGTGGGGGCGGCGATCACGCAGCGGCCGGACCTCTTCCGCGTCGCGCTGTGCGAGGTGCCGCTGCTCGACATGGTGCGCTACCACCTCTTCGGGTCGGGCAAGACGTGGATCGACGAATACGGGTCGCCCGACGAGGGCGACGACCTGAGGGCGCTCCTCGGGTACTCGCCGTACCACCACGTGCGTCGCGGGACGAAGTACCCGGCGACGCTCCTCTTGAGCGCCGACAGCGACGACCGGGTCGATCCGATGCACGCGCGGAAGTTCGCGGCGGAGCTTCAGTGGGCGTCGACGGGGGGACCGGTCCTCCTTCGTGTGGAGAAGCACTCCGGACACGGAGGAGCCGACCTCGTGAAGGCGAACATCGAGAAAGTGGCGGACGAATACGCGTTCGCGCTGGACCAAATCGGGTCCGATTGACCCTCGACCTCGCCTTCCGACCTTAGCGCCGGGGTCGTGAGGCTCACGCGCGCCTCCCTGAAGCTCAGCACCAGGGCCGTGAGCTTCACTCGGGCGGCCTTGGGGCTCACTCGGGCGTCCTCGAGGCTCACTCCGGCCGTGAGCCCCACTCGCGAGTCCTCGAGGCTCAAGACCGGGCTCGTGAACCTCGCGAAAGGGGCATTTTGCGCCGCTTACTTGCGTTCTTCGAGATATCGCGCGAGCCCCTTGGCGGTCTCCATCAGGTTCGGCTCGATCTTGCCGCCGAGGAAGTCCTCCACCGCTTTGCCGACCTTGTTCGCGATGAAGCCGGGCACGCCGCGGATCTTCTTGGGGTCGATCTCGAAGGTGCCGCGCATCTGGAGGACGGTCTTGCCGGGGCCGTCTTCGACGAAGACGTTGACGCCCTGGCTGTGGACGGCATCGGTGAGCGCGTGCGTCTCGGTGCGCCATTCGCAGCGCAGCGCCTTCTCGTCCCACGTCGCGTGATCCGTCCACGCGAGCATCGACTCGGACAGAACCGCGCGCAACGCCCCGGGAA
>Ga0102924_1002838_pt1 | contig 18527 bp, 13 predicted proteins | sample PaiPotPPM11metaG_FD_80116 | JGI IMG/M metagenome (GOLD analysis project Ga0102924, IMG submission 80116) | Iron sulfur acid spring bacterial and archeal communities from Banff, Canada, to study Microbial Dark Matter (Phase II) - Paint Pots PPM... ...
ACAAGCACAACCTGCCACGCCGGTCGCACGATCTTGAGCGGCAGACCCGGAAAACCGGCCCCTGATCCAATGTCAAGCAGGCGCGTTTGTGGTCGATCGTAGGTTTGCAATAACGATAACGAATCGAGGAAGTGCTTGCTCAGCACTTCCTCTGGACTCGTGATGGCAGTCAGGTTGACGCGGCTGTTCCAGTCGAGCAATGCTTGCTGATAACGCTGAAATTGCGCCAGCACACGCGGCAAAGCATCATCATCAACGCCAAACGCGCGCAATTGCGGGCTGAACGCCCTCGCCATATCAGCATCGGCCATCAATGCACAAACTTTCGTTTACTGTTCAGGTAATCAACCAGTAGATATTCACCCAGGTTGTACTTGTCAGCAAAGAAGGTGCGCCCGTGATTGATCTGCGACAACTGGTTGACGAAGGCGACCATCCAGCTATCATCGCCCAGCATGAACGTGTTGATGGTGATGTTCTCGCGGGTGCAACGCTGGGCTTCCAGCAGCGCCTGTTTTTCGGCCCAGGGATTGGGCGGATAGGCAAACGACCAGCCGCCGACCTCCTCTTCGTACCAGACCGTAGGACCACCATCGGTGATCATGATGATCTGCTTATTGACGCCGCGATGGCGCGCCAGCAGTTGGCGCGCCAGCATGAGGCCGTGCGCCATATTCGTGCCGGTGCTGTGGTCAGCGCGTCCCATCTCGATCAGCTCGTCCGGCTTATATTCGCGGGCAACATACGAAAAGCCGACGACATACAGATTGTCGCGGGGGAACTGCGAGCGGATCAGGCTCTCCAACGCGACAGCCACTTTCTTGGCGGCGGGCTGGCACTCGTTGTAGATCATGCTCATGCTCATATCGATCATCAGCACCGTCGATGATTGTGTGATGAACTCGGTACGATAAACCTCGAAATCGTCTTTCCCCAACCTGACTGGCGTGCCGACGCCGTTGCGATGGACCGCGTTCATCAACGTCTGTTCGAGATCAAGCAAGAATGGGTCGCCGAACTGGTATGGTTTGCTCTCATCCGTGCGCTCGCCGCCAACACCACGGAATGGGCTGACATGGCGGCCAAAACCGTCGCGTTTGAGCTTGTTGAAGATGTCTTGCAGCGCCTTCTGTCCGATTTTACGAATGCCGCGCGCCGTTAGTTCCCAACGATTGCCCTTTTTCTGGATGTAGCCAGCCTCTTCGAGCATCCGCATCAGTTCTTTCAGTTCCTCGATAGACTGATATTCGTCGTCGCCGAGCAGCTTTTTGACCTTCTCGCTGTCGATGGCTTCCAGGTTATCCAGGCGGCGCGCCTCACGGAATTGATCTTCCAGACCCTCCATCTGCTGTAACTGACTCATCATACGCATGGCCTCGTTGAGCGGCAAGGTTTCATCGCCGCGGAACGGGAAGCGCGTGCGGATATCCTCCATCGGCGCGGCAGCTTCGAGATTGCGCGCCAGTTCCATGAGATCGACGCGGATACGGTCGTCGCCCATGAGCTGCTCCATCAGATTCTGTAACTCTTCACGCTGCTCCGGCGAGAGATTATCCATAATGCCCTGCATAGCAGCCGCCTGCATCTGCATCTGTTCGATCAGGTCGTCCAGCGAATTGACGCCGGGAAAGTAGTCGCCGTACTTCTGCATGAACGAGTCGAAGTCCGGCTCGCGCCCCTCCTGGCGGTCACGGAGCATCTGGTTGAGTTCGCGGATCATCTCGCGCATACGAGCTATATCTTCAGGAGACATGTTTTGCAGCGATTGCTGCATTCCCTGGAAGAACTGCTGCATCATTTGCTGGCGCAAGCTCTCCATGAGTTCCTGGAATTTCTCGCGCGCCTCGTCGTCCATGAAGTCATAGTCGGTAAGCTGCTTGATCTGCCCCGGAATATCCTGCGGCAAGTTATCAAGGTACTCTTGCTTACGTTTGGCGATCATCTCCAGCATCCGGCGTTTCTGTTCGGGTGTGAGGTCTTCGCCGCCCTCGCCGGATTGTCCCTGCTGCCTACTCTGGCCGCTGGACTGCTGTGATTGGCCGCGCTGCCCGCTCTGGCTCCCAGGCTCTTGCCCCGGCTGAGGCTGTTGCCCTTCCTGGGATTGCTCACCTTGCGGTTGCCCGCCGGGCTGCTCATCGCCTTGCGATGGCTGCTGAGGCGATGTGTCGTCGAGACGATGCTGGATGCCCTCGCGTTCCATCTGCTTGATCTCTTCGAGCTTCTCGCGCAGATCATCCATTACGCCCGACGCCATGTTATAGCGGCTAAGTTGCTGTTGGCGCTGATTCTTCATGCGCTCGAGCATCTCGCGCAGGCCCATCGTGCGCCGCCCATCGTCGCCGCGCACGCCCTCCTGCATCAAACGGCGCAGCGCCTTTTGCAGGTTGCCATCTTCCATATAATCATCCGCGAGTGCGTTCAAGACATCGTCGGCGTCCAGTCCTTCGATGCGCTGCGAGCCATCCCAGCGGGAATACCCATAGCGATTGTGCTGAAAGCGTTTGAACATACCATGTTCCTTTATAGTCTGCGGTGTCCAGGGCAACCGCAAGGGATTGCCCCTACCGTCGGTAGCGGATCTTGCCCGCAACTTCGTCTTTGTTGAGACGGCGATTGAGGTGCAGACCTTCAAGAATGAACTCGATACTGGATGCAATACTGGCCGGATTGCCGCGACCGCCCAATTTGTCAATGGCTTTGGTCAGGCCGCCGACGCGGGAAAGCTGGTTGACATACTCCATCGAGGACATATCGTCGCCCACCTGCACGCTCAGGCCGCGCTCGAAACCAGCGACCAGTTGCTCAAATTCGCGCTGCTCGAAGTATTGTCCGAAGACCTCGAGAACCGCGGAGTTGATCAGCTTTTGTACCACGCGCTCTTCTTTGATCTCGCCAACGGTGTCCAGTTCGATCTTGCCGGACGTCGAGGCCATGATGGCCGAGAGATCGCTGACGCGCGGAGCGATGTAGCGCTCTTTCAAGCGCAGGGCGCGGCGGCTGGCGTTGCTCAAGACGTTCTCGAAGTTGGCGATGGAGACGCGCACGCTGACGCCGGAACGCTGGCTGATGTCGTTGCTGCGCCGCGCCAGTTGCGTGACGTCGGCAATCACCTCTTTCATGAACTGCGGGAAGACGATATCCATACCTTCGGTGATGAAGTGGTTGCTTTCCGATTCCATGATCTGGATTTCATGTTCGACGGTGCGCGGATAATGCGTGCGAATTTCAGAACCCACGCGGTCTTTGAGCGGCGTGATGATGCGCCCGCGATTGGTGTAATCTTCGGGGTTGGCGCTGGCGACGACAAAGACGTCAAGCGGCAGGCGAATCTTGTAGCCGCGAATCTGTACGTCGCGCTCTTCCATAATGTTGAGCAGGCCCACCTGGATGCGCTCGGCCAGGTCGGGCAGTTCGTTGATGCAGAAGATGCCGCGATTGGTACGCGGGATGAGACCGTAGTGAATGGTGAGTTCGTCCGAGAGATAGCGCCCCTCGGCGACGCGCACCGGGTCAACTTCGCCAATCAGGTCGGAGATAGTGATATCTGGCGTTGCCAGTTTTTCGCCGTAGCGCCTGTCGCGCGGGAGCCATTCAATCTCGACGTTGTCGCCAAATTCCTCGATTTTATCGCGGCAGGCTTTGCAGATCGGCTCAAATGGATTATCGTTAATTTCGCACCCGGCAATGACAGGAACAACCTCATCCAGCAAGTTGACGAGGCTGCGCGCCATGCGCGTCTTGGCCTGGCCGCGCTCGCCGAGGAAGATGATATCCTGGCCGGAGAGGATGGCATTTTCAATCTGGGGAATGACGGTATCCTCAAACCCCACGATCCCTGGGAAAAGTTCTTCGCCTCTACGTAATGTATTGATCAGGTTTTTTCGCAATTCTTCTCTGACTGAGAGGACGCTATACCCGCTTTCACGTAATTCGCTAATAGTACGCGGTCGAGTCGTAATGGTCATTCGGCTATATGCTACCTTTCTTGGAGGTTGGTTTTGTGCGACGCATGATCAGGCCAGGCGATAGCGCGCCTATCCCGCATGAAATGATGCCCACTCCACCATTAACGAGTGTGGAACCATCCTGATTGTACCGCCTCATGCGGGAAAACGCAAGAGAGAGTTGTGGTGACGAGTCCTTTTTGCTTGCATATCGTACCGTTTATAGTATATTATTGTTGTGTATTCACTAATGGGTATTTCATCAGACAACTGTTGAGTTAACTTTTATTTCTTTCCCGACTCATATGAATTGAGGTCAACGATGGCATTAGAAGAACTCCAGAACGGTCGCTACCACCGTTTGCGCGCCCTGGGCAGTGGGGGTATGGGCGAAGTACATCTTATGGAGGACTCTCGCATCAGCCGCCAGGTGGCTATCAAAGTTATCCGCTCAGAAGGCGAACCTTATCCTGACAGCGACACGGCGAAAGACGCGGGGCGTCTCTTCCAACGCGAGGCAAGAGCCATTGCCGCGCTCGAACACACCAACATCTTGCCGCTTTACGACTTTGGCGAAGAAACGGTCGATGGGACAACAATTACCTACATGGTTATGCCGTTTTGCACTGATGGATCATTGGCTGGCTGGCTGCGTCAACGCGGCAGCAATCCTCTCCTGTCACCGCAAGATGTGGCCTATCTGATTGAGCAGGCCGCGGAAGCTCTCCAATGCGCACACGACCACCAGGTTATTCACCTGGACGTCAAAGCTTCGAACTTCCTTCTGCGCGGCAATATCAAAAACCCAAACCGACCACATCTGCTGCTTGCCGATTTCGGCATCTCTCGCAACAGCGCCACTGCCGCCAGTTCCAGCCGCACTATTCGCGGCACGCCAACGGCCATGGCTCCAGAACAGTGGACCAGCCAGCCCGTTGCCGCCTCTGATCAGTATGCCCTGGCTGTCATGGCCTTTGAATTGCTGACCGGACGCCCGCCTTTTATGGGCAGCATGGAACAGTTGATGTACCAACACTTCTCGGTTGAACCACCACCGCCCAGCAAACTCAATCCTCAATTGCCCTCCGCCATTGACGCGGTGCTTTTGCGCGCTTTAGCCAAGAATCCCGCAGACCGTTATCCCGCCATCACCGATTTCGCCAGCGCATTTGAGCAGGCGGCGCTTCTATCGTCCACAGAAATCTTCAGGGGGTCGCAACAACTCGATAGTGGCGACATTCAAGCTACATTGAGGATCAGCCCAGATGAGGCGCGCGCAGGTATTAACCGCTCCATTACCCTCCCCTCAGGTCTGCATGTCACGGTGGCGGTTCCGGCGGGCGCCTCCGATGGGCAAGTCATCCGTTTGCAGGACGCGGACACGTCATCCAGTTTAAAACAAACGGTGATCCTGACGGTTGCCATCAAAGATACTGAAGCAAACCATCCTTCAGCAAAGGATATCAGTTCCGAAAAGACAGTGTATACGCCGTCAAAGATTCAGCCGCCCGCAAATTCCTTCTCTGGACACGAACTGCCAACAGTTGCTGGCGCTGACCCTGGCCTGCGCTCTGCCGAGAGAATACTGGAACCGCCGCCCCCAACAAAACGAGCAGCTCCGCGATCCAGAATCATCGCCATTATTTCAGGCGTGATCATACTGCTCTTAATCGCAGGCGCTGTCTTGTTCTATAGCAACTACCATGCCCAGCAGAGCGCCTTAACGCAAGCGCAAACCGCGACTGCTCTGGCAAAGTCGGCGCCAACGCGCACGCCATCTATCACTCCGACGCCAACGCCGCAAAAGGGCCTCTATATTGCTGGCACGTATAACGGATCGATGACTAATCAGAACACGGGACAGATCTCGTCTATCACGGTCTTTCTCGTGCAAACGCAGGGGATAGCGCCATTAACTGGCAGCGTGACGTTCAAGTCTCCTACTCAGGGGGTCTTTCCGCTCAAAGGAACCGTCGATACTCACGGCAACTTCTCCTTTACAGTGCAGCAATCAGCAGGTCAAACCCCGCTCGTCTTCTATGGCACATTCCAAACAGGCAACTTCCTGAAAGGGAACTTTTGCAGCAGCCACACGAACACCTGCCTATCAAATGATGGCTATTTCACGGTCGGGCCGCGATATTAAACAAAACCGGTGGAACTCTGTAGCTGGCGCAATGAATTGCCCAGCTACAGAGTTCCACCGGTTTTGATATTAAGCAGTTGATATAATATAGATAAAATTAAAGGCAAGTATTTATCAATTGGCGGAATATTAGGGTAAGTATCATACGTACTGTAACTCTGTGCTACGTTCGTGGTGAGGTTGAGCAACTTCCTCATCGGTCAAGTTGAGAGCTTTTGTTACCTCTTCGTCTAACTCAGCTATTGAAGCTGAGCCGCCAAGCCGCTTAATCGCTTCCAGCACCGGGTTAAATAAATTAGTAGATGAAAGAACGGACATTGTACTACCTCCCCAAAATAGAGAAATTATTATCATAAAGTCTAGCAAATCGATTGTAAAGCAACGAGACAAGTATGTCAAGCAGAATATAGCTACTCGAACGAACATAAACGCTTGAGATACGCATTGCTCCTATGGTATGATATTAGCCAAATGAACAGGGAATGAGTCGTTGATTGGCATGAGAGTTCGGGATCTCATCAAGTTGCTAGAAACTGATGGATGGTATCTGGTAAACACTGCAGGTAGCCATCGTCAATATAAGCATCCAGAAAAGCGTGGGCGAGTGACTGTTCCAGGACATTTGAGCGATGATGTGCATCCAAAAACGCTCGCAAGCGTTCTCAAACAGGCTCAAATTAAGAGATAGCTAAGCGTGTTTGCGAGTGGTAATCACAGCGTTGAGAGTTTTGAAAGAGGAGCGGCTATGTACAGATATCTTATTGTGATCGAACCTGGAGAGCATAACTACAGCGCCTATGTGCCGGATCTCCCAGGATGCATTACCACAGGGAAAACCTACGAAGAGGTACAGAAAAACATGGTTGAGGCTATTAGATTACATCTTAAAGGAATGATAGAGGATCACGATCCTATTCCAGTTCCGCAAACCACCGCCGCATATGCAGATATTACACCTCCAGGCTCCGCTGCCTGATTATACATACCTTGCTGGACTGCTCACTGGCATTCCATCAACCTGCCCGTTTTTCGATGCTTGCTGCTTTTGCATGATCATTACCCAGGCGGGGCTGTAATCTGGACAGGGATATTCATTGCGCCTCCATTATACGCGATCTGCACATGATATTGGCCTTTGACATCATTAGGGGAACAGGATAATTTCACTTTCACCGTCTGCCCTGGTTCGATCAGATAGCCATTGCCGGAAACATTCATAGTGAAGCCTGGAGACGACTTCGCGCCTTGCCGCCAGACCAGCGGCTGGCCGCCTGTGTTCTGCAATTGAACGACCAGCGCCACTTTGTGGTTGCTGCAATACGGGTAATGGGCAATGGTAGCGCGTGGAGGCATCACCTTCAAAAGTGGGTAAGGAGGCGATGGAGAAACTGGCTGAGAGCCAGGAGTCTGGGTTGCTGTGACTATTGCTGTTGGCAGAGAGGGGAAGCTGACAGCAGCAGTAACGCTCTGCGCTGCTATCGGGCTGGCAGTCGCTGAGCCAACGCGCGCAGTCCCTTGCTCCGTACATAATTGATCGCCAACACAAAGCGGCGTTCGCGGTAATCCACTGAAGCTGCCCCTGACCTGCGTCAAGATCAGGATCACGGCGCTGAGCAGGATCAAAACGCCGAACATATTCGCCCCCAGTTTCAGCGCATTGCGCCAATGGAATTGTACAGGAGCCAGCGGATCACGCGGCCGCTGATAAGAACGATGATCGGGACGAATTACCAACGGGGGCTTTTTCTTCCGCGGTTCGCCTTCCCCTCCAGGCGAACGAGAATGTTGCTCGCTGCTCATGATAGCTCGCATCGACCTCCCAAACAACATAGATATATCCATTATAATGAAGGAAGCCGATTGAGGGCCACACTAGCATTCCAATAGGAAAAAAGTTCAGGAAGAAATCCGTTTTTGCCTTGCCTCATCAGCAGTATTTCTACGGAGATGCTGCGGGATGTTGGTCACAACGATACCAGGGCGAGAAAGCAGGGCCGTCTTGATCCGGGCCGCCGTCTGATTATGCAGGATGCGTTCCCACCAGTGATCCACGATAAACTCAGGAAGGATCACCGTCAGGGTATCGTTTGGATAAAGTTCGTGCAGCGTGTCGATATAGGAGAGCAAGGGTCGTAACAAAGAGCGGTATGGCGACTCAATCACCACCAACTGCGTCTCCTCTTCTTTAGGAAGCCGCGCCCGGAAGCGTTCCCAGGATTCACGGATCGCCTCGGTATCATTTGCATCAATCGAGACATGGGCGGCGACGACCCGCGGCGAAATCGAACGGGCATAGGCGATGCTCTGGATAGCCACACGATCCAGCCCGGCAATAGGAACAAGCAGACGATGGCGAATATCTCTGGGACGTGTTGGGATCTCGCCAGCGCTCATCTCCTGCGAAACATTCGTCACGACAATATCGGTACGGAAGTAGAGCGCGAATTTCAGCCGCAAGCTCGCCCGGTTCTCAAACAGATGCATAAGGCGCGAACGACTGACGGATTCGGGCAAGATTACCGTCAGCGTATCGCCTGGATGTTGCTTATTGACGCTGATGATGTAGTTCAACAAAGAGCGGAGAAATGAACGCGGCGCGCCGGACCCACCAATAATTTCCAGTTGCATCCGATCGGAAAGACTGTTTTGCCATTCATCCCACGCCTGTTGGAGAGCCGCCGCGTGTCGCGGATCAACGGCGACATGCACAGCAGTGACATGTTCGGAGAAGGAACGAGCGTAGGCCAGGCTTTGTTGGGCAGCCGAATTCAGTTGAACAATCGGCACGATCAGGCGGTGATGAATATCTCTGGGATGGATCGGCAGATCGGCGACGCGCTCGACCGCGACCCGGCTATAATGATGGTGGATGCTCAAGAACATCGCAACCAGCGAAGGAATAAGGATGACGACGATCCAGGCGCCCGCCAGGAATTTTGTATAGGCGATCACCGCCGCGACGACAAGCGTCGTGAGCGCGCCCATTCCATTGATCAACATACTGCGCTGCCATCCGCTCTGTTGCCCGCGCAGACGCCACCAGTGCCGCACCATACCGGCCTGCGAGAGCGTGAATGACATAAACACGCCAATGGCATACAGGTTAATGAGATTTGTCGTATCGCCTTTGAATATGATCAGCAGCAAAGCGGCAAGAAAAGCCAGGAAGATGATGCCGATAGAAAACGCCAGGCGATCCCCTCTGAACGCGAACTGGCTCGGCATAAATTTATCGCGCGCCAGCAGCGAGGAGAGGCGCGGGAAATCGGAATAGCTGGTATTGGCCGCTAATGTGAGGATCAGCAGCGTTGCCAGTTGGAAGATGACGAACATGAAGGAGAGCGGGCCGCTAAACACCTGCGTCGCGATCTGCGCAATCACCGTCGGGTTGCCCGCCGGGTTCGCTTCGACATGATAGGTCATTGCCAGCACGGAGACGCCGATAAAGAGCGTTCCCAGGATCACGGCCATCCAGGTCAAGGTAATGCGAGCATTGCGCGGCTCCGGCCTCTTAAATGCCGGGATGCCGTTAGAAATGGCTTCTACTCCGGTCATAGCCGAGCAGCCAGCAGCGAAGGATTTAAGGATGAGGAAGAGCGACAACGGTTCGGTCGCCGCTACCAACTGAAACTGGCCGACGAACGGATGATGGGCTACCAGGAAGGATTTCACGCAGCCAACCACGATGAGGAGCAGCGCACTCCCAATAAACAGGTAGGTAGGCAGAGAAAAGATCGTGCCGGACTCGCGCACGCCCCGTAAGTTGACCAGCGTGACCACGATGACCAGGAATACATCGATGAGAACAACATAGTGACCCAGAGCAGGGATGAGCGAGGCGAGATTTTGCACGCCGGAAGAGATGCTCACGGACACAGTAAGGATATAGTCAATCAAAAGCGAAGCGGCGGCCACCAGACCAGCGGGAACACCCAGGTTATCTTTGGCGACGATATACGAGCCGCCGCCGTTCGGATACGCCGGAATGGTCTGGCGATAGGAGAGCGCGACAATCGCCAGCAAGACGACAATCGCCACGCTGATAGGGAACGTCACCCAGAGATGGCCGGAGCCAGCCGCCACCAGATTGACGAGAATGGCCTCAGTCCCGTAGGCCACGGAAGAAATAGCGTCCGAGGAGAGGACGGCCAGGGCTTTGAATTTGGTCAGCCGCTCCTGCTCGGACTGGTCGCTTGCCAGAGGCGCGCCGATCAGGAAACGTTTGAGACGCTCGATGCCGCTGCGCGGCAGTTGCGTCACTTTCGTCGCTTCCAACAGGCCGGTACTTACCCGGCGAAAAGCTGATCGCTGCGACAGCTCCCAGCGTACCCGATCATCGCCAGGACGTTCGCCTTTGCGCACTTCAGTGCGCCTCAGAAACGTGGGATCGTCCTCGTTCATGACAATCGGCTCTTCCGGTACAATTCTCTGGGAGCCATCGCGCTGTCCTGGCTGTTCTTCACTCTCTGCCATCGGTTCCTCCTTCACAATCTTCTCTCGTAGCAAACAATTTCTTTCATTATAATAAATGCAAGCTATGAGAATGTACAGGTGATTGAGAGGTTTTTTCCAATAACGCGGCTTTTTTTGAGATCGCATTGAGCATTTCCCGTATTTTCTTGAGCAAATTTTGAGCAACCAGTGTTCAGTTCATGATATAAAGTAGAGAGGAATCGTGGACTAAACGTGCCTTGCGCCTCATTTTCTGGCTATGCGACACTATGCACAAGCCTGACCCGTGTCCAGAATAAGAGTCAGGCGCGTTTATCTACCAGGCAACCCGGTAAAAGAGGAACACTTTACGTTATGAATCAGGAAGCTACAGCGAATGAAGCGCAATCGATTGCTCAAGGAGATGAGCACAGCCACGGAGGGAGCTTACTTGGCCCCATTCTGTGTTGGGCAGTCGTCTTCGCCGATATCGGGACATCGGTTTACTACACACCCGGTATTCTTTATAGTACGGTCGGGAAGCTGGCCGGCTTTTTTGTTTTCCTGACGATGACTGTGTTCGTGCTGCTGACATTAAAATATGCCGAGGTCTCGCACCGCTTTCCGCAGGGCGGAGGCGTCGTGACAGTCGGAGCGCAGGCCATCCATCCCTGGGTGGGCGCGCTCGGCGGCATGTTCATTCTCGTGGACTATTTTCTAACGGCGTCGATCAGTTGCCTGTCGGGCATCCTCTATTTTAGCGTTGTTGTCCCGGCTATTGGTCCCTATGCCCTGTGGATTACCATTGCCGCGTTGATCGCGCTCGGTGTTCTGAACTGGGTCGGCGTCAGTGAAAGCGCAAAGGTCAGCCTCGTGGGAGCTACCATCGCCTTCATCAGCGACCTCGCCATCCTCTTTACGGTCTTTACTCATATGTCCATCGCCCAGGTTTTCGCGCTCTTCCCGGCGATGTTCGCGGGACGTTCGTTGACGCTGACCGCCATCCTGATCGGGTTCGGCGGCTCATTTCTGGCATTTTCGGGTTTAGAGAGCATTTCACAGCTTTCACCCGTGATGAAAGTACCGCGCAAGAAAACCGCCGGCATAGCCCTTCTGCTCGTCGTCCTCACCATCGCTATTACCAGCCCGCTGCTCACCATGCTGTCCACGGAGTTGCAGCCCGGAGCAGCAGCCAACTCCATCCAGTCAGCGTATATCATCTCGCTGTTGGGCGGCCATTTTGGCAGCATCGTCTTGCAAACGGAAGTAGCAATCAGCGCCAGCGCGCTGCTGGTCTTCGCCAGCAACACCGCTATTATCGGCTCGTACCATGTCTTTCTGGCCCTATCGCGCATGGATTTCTTTCCCGCGTTTGTATTGAAACGCAATAAACTGCGCGGGACGCCTCACTACGCAATTATCCTGGTAACGGTCATCCCGATAGCTGTGCTGCTACTGGTCAAAGGAAGCCTCAATTTGCTGGGAGACATGTACGCTTTTGGCTTGCTGGGCGCGTTCTCATTGACCTGCCTCGGCCTCGATATTGTACGCTATCGCGAGCGCAAGATTGCGCGCAGGCTGCGCCATCCGGGCGTGGGCGCTAGAGGACGTCAGCACAATGGCGACGAGGCAAACACTCACACAGAACTGGCGCTGGATAGAACGCTTCCTGCTTATGAACAACACGAAGCCAACGGCCATGATTCGTCTGTCGCTGCGACGTTGAGCGAAGAACTGCGCTCAACCTCTTCTCTGTGGAAAGTTGTCAAGCGACTCTGGCATACGCTTGATTTCTGGCTGGGCATTCTTACAACAGTCCTGGTAATAACGGCGTGGAGTACAAACCTGGTAGCGAAGCCGCTCGCTACCGCGTTTGGCGGAGGCGTCGCGGGTACGGGTATGCTCATTGCCTACATCAACTTCAGGGTTCACAAGAAAGCGGGCCGTACCCCGGTGATGCTGACGGGCGTCGAAGGGCAATTACCCGGTTCGGTGCTGGCCGTTCTCAAAGCACAAAATGGGCATAACGAGGCGGTGATGCGCGCGGCGATCAATAGCTCCGAGGGACGCCCGATCGTGTTCCTGTATGTCAGCGCGCCTAAGAAGAAAGCAACGTATGCTCCCAGCATGTTTGAAGTCGTTGATCCATACCTGGATGATTTGCAGGCGAAAGCCTATTTTGGGAAAGCTGAAGATCTGGCGCGCAAAGCAAAAATCCCGCGCCGCTTCGTCTATCGTGCGCAAGAACCAGACGTGGTAGCGCGTATCTGGCAGGTAGTACATCCACGCGATACGGTTATTGCGATCGGCAATGCCGACGATTGCGAGGATATTAACCCGGATCGCATTCGCTATGAACTGACAAGTAGTGGGAAAGTCGCGCATTTGATCAAACACTGGCAATAAAGACAAGGGAAAGAATACTCAGGAACGCGGCTGTTATGATAGCCGCGTTCCTGAGTATTCTTTTATGGCTTCCGCTAACTCCCTGAGCATTTTTTGAGAGTTCCGGTTCTATACTAAAGACATCGTTGAGCGTGTTACGCATCTTTCAGGGGGCCACATGGCAACAAAGCAGGAACAAGACGCCGCTACAACACACACCGCAGAGACAACCACTTCCCACGAACAAGAACAAGGAAACCACGGGCTTCGGCGCGCTGTCGGCGTTTGGGGTTCATACACCTGGGGCTATGCCGACGTCGGCGCTGATGTCTACGTGGCGTTGGGCATCGTCATGGGGGCCGCACAAGGCGCGACGAACGTGGCGTTCCTGTTCGCCGGTCTGGTCTACATCATGGTTGGCCTGGCCTATACCGAACTGGCCGCCGCCTATCCGATGGCTGGCGGCGGCCAGTTCTATGTCCTGCGCGGGCTGGGCGATTTCTGGGGCTTTGTAGCCGGTTGGGCAGTGTTGCTGGATTTTACCATTGATATCTCTCTCTTCGCGCTGGCGTCTGCCGGTTACTTTAACTTTTTCTTCCCCGCGCTCAACATGACGGTCAATCTCAACATCCTGGGCTTTGCCTTTCCTGGCGTACAGCCTTTGCTGATCCTCGAAGGGACGTTCTTTGTGGTGATGTTGACCGTGCTGAATAGTATCGGTGTGCGCGAGTCATCGAAGTTCAACGAGATCCTGGGCGCGCTCGATGTCATCAGCGAATCAACGATACTCTTGTTCGGCTTCCTGTTCGCCTTCAACCCTTCGCTGCTGATTCACCAGATGGCGACGGCGTGGCCTGATCCCTATCACCTGGCCTATGGAGCCTCGCTGGCGATCATCTCTTTCGTTGGTTTGGAGTCGATCAGCCAGGCCAGCCAGGAAACGATACGCCCGGCCAAAGTTGTACCGCGCACCTCCATTGCCCTGATCTTGACCGTGCTGATCTATGCCCTGGCGTTCTCAAACCTGGGGTTGTCAATGTTGCCCTGGCAAACCTTCGCCACGCATAACGGCGATCCGGTGGCATGGCTTGCCAGCCACATCCCCATTCTTGGCCTCTTCGTGGGACCATATGTGGCGGCCCTGGGCGCGACGCTGGTTCTGATTTCATCGAACGCGGGCGTGTTCGGCGCGTCACGCATTACTTATTCGATGGCACGCTTTAACTTGTTGCCGCACTGGTTCGCCAAAGTTCATCCCAAATTCCGCACGCCAGTGCGGACGCTGGTAGTTTTCTCCGGCGTCGCGCTGCTGGAACTGTGGCTGGCCGGACTTTCTCCCAACGCCTACGACGTGCTGGGCAATATGTATGCCTTTGGGGCAGCTACCGCCTACATGCTGGTCTTCATCTCGCTGCTGGTTTTGCGTTTCACCGATCCCTGGACGCCGCGCCCGTTCAAAGTGCCACTCAACATTCGCTTTCGTGGGAAAGATGGCGAGCCGAGGCTCTTGCCTATCGTGGGCATCCTCGGCTTCCTGGGCATCACCAGTATTGTCGTGATGGTAGTACTGACTCATGCCATCGGGCGCATCGCGGGGCCAGCCTGGATTGTCCTGGGGTTGATCGTTTTCATCTGGCATCGGCGGCGCAACAAACTGCCTGTCCGCAAATCACTCAAACACAACTGGGAAAAGGAACAGTTGGCGGTCTATGAAGACGCCGATGAGCATGATTTAGCCGAAGAGTTTCGCGAGAACCTGGCGCGCAAACATCGCCTTCATGGCGGAATTGAACACGGAAGCAAGCTGCCGCCGGGTACAAAAGTTGTCGATGTTCCCATCCAGCGCAATGGCTCCGGCAACAGCAGTGATCGTGTGAATCACACAGGAGGTAAATAATGAGCGCGTCATCATCACGCATGCCCTTTCGCGAACGCTATCGTCTTTGTGTCAGCGTGCTATTGATTCCCCTGGGTATCATCATCATCGCCCGCTCGGCCATGTTTGGCCTCCAGGCATGGACGCCGCTCATTCTGGGATTGGCGATGCTTGGTCTGGGTTTCGTGCGGCTGCGGACATTTTTCCAAAGCAGAAAGAAGCAGGTTTAACGCATGGCGCTAGCGGCAATAACAGGAACGCCTTTGTTTAACCCGTTAGGCATCCTGATCGGCATTGTGTTCATCGCATCAATTCTGAGCGTACTTAGCTGGATGCTGCGCTTGCCTAAAGATACGGAAGAGGTGCGCACCGCGACCAGAGCGGTGCGCTCCGTCAACAAGTTGGCGCGCATCCTGGTGCCGGTACTGCACAAGAATGAAGTCACCGACCGCACGGTGGCGCTGGCCGTCCAAATGGCGCGGCATCGTAACGGCAAAGTCGAAGCGCTGGCGGCGCTTGAAGTTCCCCTTATGCTGCCGCTGGATGCGAAAGTAGGAGATGATGAACAGTGCGCCCTGGAACTACTTGACCGCGCTGAATCCGTGGCGGCTCATACGCACAGTTCAAGCAAGGTCATCAAGCGTCTCTTGAAGGCTCGCAGCGCGGGAGCAGCCATTGTGCGCGAAGCCGAGGAAAAGGTAGTAGACCTGATCATTATCGCGAATGTACCTGTGCGCGTGCGCGGATCGCTGCAACAAATCGATCCAACGGTGGAATATGTGCTGAAAAATGCCCCGTGTGAGGTCATGGTCTTGAGCCAGCTTCAGCCCACAGCCGACCATATCAGACCCGATAGTGTAGCTGCGCCATTCATTGCGCCAGTCAATCACGAAGGAGCCTCCGCTCTGGCGCAATGAATGGTGCAGTTACACCACCAAATATGGCATCGGCCAGAAGCGAGCGTGAAAGTGACGCTGCTCGTCTCAGTCCTGTAGGTAGGAAGTATAGAGCAGATAGTGTTCTCCAATAGCCTCGCAGTTGTTGGAGAACACTATCTGCTCTGCGGTTTCTGAATCGTCCTTTGAGCGTCTTCCCAGGCGGAGAACGAAATCTTTGATCATACCTTGTAAGACTTTACGCCCTTCGCCGGAGGGTAAGCGAACGATGTAGAGTTTGCAGATTGCCTCAACCATGAGATGTTTTACTTCGCGCGTTTGTAACAGAACGCCCTGGCCTTCGCGTACAGAGAGAACGACGCCCTCACACTCGTGTTCTTGCACAAGACGGTTGATCTCCTGAATCACATTCCTGGTAACCACTTCCACATAGCGCATGGGAACGCCATAGTTAGCAGCCTTATTGCCTGAAGCAACCTCAAAGTCTCTCGATTGCTGAATCTGTTCAAGACGTATCGCTTTCCGAGATTCTTTCGCGCAAGGGATCAATGAAGCAGCGATCAATTCAGCTTCATTATTTTTCGCCAGGTGTACCGCATACTCCAGGGCATACATATCGACGCCATGCGTAAACGGCAACAGCAAACGTTTTGTCCTCAAGGCTACCTCTCAATCTGCGAAAAGTTTCTCTGTTTACGTATCTCTTCTCACCTATTGAGTGTAGCCTGGAGGATATCAAAATGCGCTAAAGGGGTACGTTAGCTAACTCAAAATTTACTCAAGATGCTTTTCTCTTTGGCAATCAATCGTCGCTGTTAAAACGATATCCGACTCCTGATATCGTGAGGATAAAACGCGGTTGGGCGGGGTCAGGCTCGATTTTGCGGCGCAATTGGCCGATGTAGACATGCAGATAATGGGCCTCGGCGCTGTAGCCAGTACCCCATACCTCCTTGAGCAGCATCTGGCGCGTCATGATCTTCCCGCTATTTTTGATCAAGACCTTGAGCAGATCATACTCAGTTGGCGTCAATTTCACATCCTGCCCGTTGACCTGCACCTGGCGCTGCGCGAAATCTACTCTGAGCGGCCCCACTACGAAAATTGGTTCCGTGCCGGACTGCACCGGCGCGGCGTGACGCAATGCTACGCGAATACGCGCCAGCACCTCGTCTATGCCGAACGGCTTGGGGACGTAGTCGTCCGCGCCGATATCGAGCGCCATGACTTTATCGCGCTCGGCATCTTTCACGGAGAGAACGATGATGGGCAAATTCGACTCCGCCCGCACGCGCCGACAGACTTCTAGGCCGCTCATACCCGGTAAGCCGAGATCGAGCAAGATCAGATCAAGTCTGTGCCGGCTAATGGCTTCCAGCGCCTCTTCTCCGCTTTGAGCCGTAAAGACTTCATAACCATGTGCGAGCAGACTGCGCTGCAACACTCGCAAAATTTCAATCTCATCATCCACAACCAGGATACGCGCCCCAGTTTTACTCATGCTTTTATGTCCTCTGCTGCTCCAATTGGTAATGTAAAGCGAAAAACACTGCCGCCTCCCGCGCGACTCTCGACCCAAATATACCCACCATTCGCCTCAACCAGCCCCTTGCAAACCGCCAGACCTAACCCTGAGCCACTATTCCTGCTATTGCGCTTCACGCCAAGCACGCGATAGAACTTGTCAAAGATATGTTCACGATCAGATGGAGGGATGCCAGGTCCGCAGTCGGCCACGCTGATCGTGACATACTCGCCTTCTGCCCGCGCGCTGATCTCAATGGGAGACGCCGGTGGAGTATAGTATACGGCATTTTCGAGCAGGTTGGTAAGTACCTGATCCATATGCAGGTAATCAACATCTACCGGCGGCAGATCACCTGGTACATCCAATCGTACTTCTCGCTCCTGCAACACGAGTTGCATGTGCGCTAACACGTCGTGGATCAGCTCATCAACCGGGTACCACTCTTTTTCTGGCTTGAGCGCGCCCCCCTCGATACGCGACATGTCGAGCAAATTGCCGACGAGACGATTGAGCCGGTTGGCTTCGTGTTCGATGGCAAGCAGAAAACTGCGCCGCGTCTCCTCATTCCACTGCACATCCTCTTGCAACAGGCTGCTGGCCGAGGCTTTGATCGATGAGAGCGGCGTCCGCAAATCATGTGAGACCGAGGAGAGCAAGGCCGCGCGTAAGGCATCAGTCCGTTGCAGTACCTCAACGCGCATACTTTCGCGGCGCAGGCGCATGCGCTCGATGATCGCCGCCGCCTGGTCCAGGAACGTCCAGAAGAAGGCTGTGCCGGGGTTTGCGCGCTCGCGTTCCGCTCCCAGCACATGCTCTTGACCAAAGAGGCGCGGGTCGTCTTCAATGACCAGGCAGACGACGCCAACCACATCCTGCCCAATTTTGAGCGGGATCATGCGCGTGTAGCGGCGCACGGGCTGAGTCGCTAACGTACTGCGTATCACAGTACTCTGTCCGTGGCTCGAGGATGCAGACATAGCCGACTGATGGAGTTCGACGGTTTGCGAGCGTTCTAACACCCAGGAAGCCGTAGCAACTTCATCTGGCGAAAGTGGAAGCTGCTCTTTCTCCGGCAGCGTACTGACCTGCAACATCGGCTTTCCGACAGGGTTGGGCAACAGCACGGTACACTCACGCACGCCCCACGAGCCAAAAACATCGACGATAGCGTGTGCCAGGATATCTAGTTGGCGTTCAAGTTCGACTTCGCTGTTCGTCATGCGCACCAGGTCATAGAGAATACGCGTCTCCTGCTCGCGCCGCCGGGCTTGCTCGGCGCGCTGGCGCATAATCGAGGCCAGCTCGCCGGTGATAATCGCCG
>Ga0102924_1002841_pt1 | contig 18523 bp, 18 predicted proteins | sample PaiPotPPM11metaG_FD_80116 | JGI IMG/M metagenome (GOLD analysis project Ga0102924, IMG submission 80116) | Iron sulfur acid spring bacterial and archeal communities from Banff, Canada, to study Microbial Dark Matter (Phase II) - Paint Pots PPM... ...
CAGCGCAGGGAACAAACTCGCAGTAGATAAGCGCGGCGCATGGCGGTCGAGAAAACGACCGGCGCCGCGTTCTCCTGGGAACCAACGCCGGAAACCATCGAGCGGGCCAACATCACGCGATTCATGCGTGAGGTTGACGCTCGCGCGCTCGACGACCTGTGGGAGCTGGCGCGACGCGACATCGGCGCGTTCTATGATCGGCTCATCGGACATCTCACATTGTCCTGGTTCAGAGATTACACAAACGTGCTCGACTGCTCGCGCGGTATTCCCTTTGCGCGCTGGTTTGTGGGCGGATCCTACAATGCTTCGTACAACTGCATCGAGCGCCACATAGCTCAGGGCCGTGGCCAAAGCCCCGCTATTATCTGGGAGTCAGAGAGCGGGACCACTCGCACCCTGACCTTCGATCAGCTGCTTGCTGAGGTGTGCAAGGTCTGCGGAATATTGAGCGACGCCCGTATCCGCAAGGGTGCTACGGTCGGCATTTTCATGCCGCTCCTGCCCGAGACTGCAATCGCGCTGCTAGCGATTGGACGCATCGGCGCCATTGCTGTGCCAGCGTTCTCCGGATACGGGGCAAAGGCGCTCGCAACGCGTCTTAACGACGCAAAGGCAAAGGTGTTGCTCACAGCTGATGGGACGCACCGCCGCGGTAAATTCGTCGACATGAAGAGTATCGCAGACGCTGCTTGCGATGAGGTTCCTAGCATCGAACGCGTCATCGTTGTGCGCTACAATGACGCGCCGTGTCTGTGGAACGACAAGCGCGACGTGGACTGGCACAAGGCGACCTTCGCTCAACCGCACTTTGTCGAAGCTGCGCAAACCGAAGCAAATGACCCATACTTGCTGCTGTATACGTCGGGATCGACTGGAAGACCAAAGGGAGCTGTGCACGGCCATGCCGGTTTCCCCGTGAAGGTGCAGATCGATCAGTACTTGTGCTTTGATGTGAAGCCCGGGGACCGGATGTTGTGGTTCACGGATATGGGCTGGATGATGGGCCCGTTTCTTGTGCTCGGCGCGCTCGGTCTCGGGGCGGCGGCAGTGCTCTACGACGGCACACCGGATTATCCGCACAACGGCCGGCTATGGGAAGTCTGCGCGCGCCATAAGGTCACCCATCTCGGTATTGCGCCCACGGGGATCCGCTCTTTGATGGTGCACGGCGACGAGGTGCCGCGCAAGCACGATCTGTCGGCACTGCGCATCCTTGGCTCGACTGGAGAAGCGTGGAACCCCGAGCCATATCGATGGTTCTCAGATGTTGTGGGCGGCGGCAACCTGCCCATCATTAACTATTCCGGTGGCACGGAAATCAGCGGCGGCATTCTTGGCTGTTTCCCGATCCGGCCGCTTGTGCCATGCGCGTTTCATGGACCTGTGCCGGGGATGGATGCCGACGTTTTTGACGACGAGGGTCTTTCGGTGCGGGGCAAGGTGGGAGAGCTGGTTATTCGCCAGCCGTGGCCCGGCATGACGTTAGGCTTTTGGCATGATGACGAGCGCTATCTGCAAACATACTGGTCACGATTTAAAGACGTGTGGGTGCACGGCGACTGGGCGAGTGTTTCCGAGGACGGATTTTGGTACATTCACGGTCGCTCCGACGACACTATCAACGTTGCCGGCAAGCGCGTCGGCCCGGCCGAGTATGAGAGTGCGCTCGTTGGGCATGGCTCCGTGCGTGAGGCAGCGGCAATTGCAGTGCCGGATGAAATCAAGGGTGACGCGGTCGTGTGTCTTGCAGTCCTGCGTCCAGGCTGGGAAGGCACTGACGAACTTCGCGCAGCGTTAATGCAAGCAGTGATCGGCAGCTTGGGAAAAGCGCTCGCGCCGAAAGCGATCAAATTTGTTGATGATCTTCCGCGCACGCGTAACGCAAAGCTCATGCGCCGAGTGGCACGCGCGCGCTACCTCAAGCTGGGAGACTTGGGTGATTTAACGGCGCTGGAAAACCCCGCTTCGCTGGAAGCCATAGACAACGCCATCTAAGCTGCCGCTAGGTTCGAAGGTCTGTTTCAACAACCTATGACAACGATTACTTTCATAGAGTCGCACGTAGGCGTAGAATATACACAGAGCAATTCAACGTGTATATTTCATGGCGTCATATCTTTGCTGCAACGGCCGCACTCGGGGTCCTGGCTGGAATTTCAGTCTGCAGTCGCGCGCTCGCAGCTGCGCCTGACAACGTAGCACTCGACAAGTTTGCCGCAATATGGACCAGCTTAAGAACGTATACCTGTACAGTGAAGGTCCATGAGGCGAATGGCGCTCACGTCCAAGATCGCGTAATCCATATTTCCTTCGCGAAGCCACACGATACACGGGTCGACATTGTCACAGGTGATGGTCGTGGCGGCACTCTCGTGTGGCGCGGAGGGGATAGGGTACGCGGCCACCCCGGCGGGTTGTTTTCAGCCATCAAAGTGGACCTCAACATACGCGATCCACGTGTGACGTCCATTCGCGGTGAAACGGTCGCCGAAGCCAACTGGGGCTCAGTCTACGAACACCTGCTGTCATTAAAAGGCGCGTCGATTGATGCGGCAACCGAGCCCGATAGAACTAGCGTTACGGTCGAAGTGGCCGACCCAGCAAGCAATGGGGGCGTAACAAAAGAGGTCTTGGTGGTCGATGGAAATTCCCTGCCCATTGAATACGATCAGTACGAAGGGGACCTGCAAGTAAAGCACGTCGTAAGCAGTGACGTGAAACTCAACGTCGACCTTCCCGAGTCGACCTGGTCAATCTGATCAAACCTTAAACCTTCGTCGCCACCCTCCGATAAGCGTGACGCGTAGCCAGCCGTCTGGCGCGCGTGATATACTCTTAATGCTATGGAGATTACGGTGCCGGATACTAAACCGGCGACAGAATGGATTAACGGTCGAGCGCTCCAAAAGGTGAGCCCACAACGCAAGCATGCGCTGGCTCAAGGGGTTTTTTTCAGCGCGCTGCATTCGTGGGCGGTACGTGAGGGTTCGGGTCGCGTCGGCACTGAGTGGGATTTCCGTATTGCACCTCCAGGTGAGGTGCGCAGGCCCCTCGTACCCGACGTGGCTTACCTTTCGTACGACCGCGTGCCGTACACGTCAGAAAAGGATGCTGATATCCCACGAGTCGCGCCTGACGTCGTCGTGGAGGTTGTGTCACCTGGCGATCGCACCGCCGACGTGGAAGAAAAAGTGCGTGTCTATCTAGCTGCAGGCACGAAGGTTGTGTTCCTCGTGAACACCGAGGCGCAAGAGGTAACCGTGCGAACCGTTGGCGGCAGTCGCCTCCTTTCCAAAGCTGAGGAAATCGAAGATGAGGCGTTGCCCGGATTCTCAATGCCGGTGAAAGCGCTCTTCGAGGAGCCTCGCCCCCGCAATAGCGGCCTTGGAGTCTAAAACGGCTCTGGTATGCTATGCTACCGGTACCTTGGCGCGCATGCGCTTCGCCGCGTCGACCATGTTGCGGAGCGCTGGCACAACCTCTTCCCAGCGGCGTGTCTTGAGTCCGCAGTCAGGATTGACCCACAGCTGCTCAGCCGCGAGATAGTCCGCAGCCTTTTCGAGCAACGAATGCATCTCTTCCGCGCTCGGTATGCGCGGTGAATGAATATCGTACACCCCAGGGCCAATTTCGTTTGGATACCGGAACTTCTTGAACGCCTCAAGCAGCTCCATACCACTGCGTGACGACTCGATAGTGATGACGTCCGCATCCAAGAGCGCCAGCACATCGAAGATGTCGTTAAACTCCGAGTAGCACATGTGGGTGTGAACCTGCGTTGTGTCGTCGACCCCTGCTGAAGCAACGCGAAACGCGCGAGCCGCCTGATCGATGTAGGATTCCCAGTCTTTGCGCTTGAGCGGGAAACCCTCGCGGAACGCAGGCTCGTCAATCTGAATGATGCGGATACCGGCACGCTCCAAGTCGGCAACCTCGTCGCGGATGGCAAGGGCGATCTGAGTCGCCGTTACCGACCGCGGCTGATCGTCGCGCACAAAAGACCACTGGAGAATCGTGGTCGGCCCGGTAAGCATGCCTTTCATCGGACGCTTTGTGAGCGATTGCGCGTATTTGATCCACGGGACCGTCATCGCTGTCGGCCGTTCGACATCCCCAAAAATGATCGGTGGCTTCACGTAACGGGAGCCGTAACTTTGCACCCAACCATTTTGCGTGAAAGCAAAGCCCGAAAGCTGCTCGCCGAAGTATTCGACCATGTCGTTGCGCTCGGCCTCGCCGTGCACCAATACATCGATGTCGAGCTTTTCTTGCTCACGAATGGCATGCTCGATTTCTGACTTCATAGCCCGTTCGTAGGCATCGGCTGTGAGCTCGCCCTTCTTGAATTTCGCGCGAGCCTCGCGGATCGTGGACGTTTGAGGGAAGCTGCCGATCGTCGTCGTTGGGAAGGCAGGTAGCTTAAGCTCGGCCTGCTGTTTGCGTTGACGGGATGCGAATGCGCTCGTGCGCTTGGCGTGACGGTCAGTGAGTGAAGCCAGGCGTTGTTGGACCGCGGCAGCGTGAATCCGTTTGGACGTTTCGCGGCTACGGCGGACGGTGTCGGACAGCTGGAGGTCGTCGACGATCGCCTCCCGACCGTCGTGCTCCAAACCGCGGCCGAGCACCGAAAGCTCATGAAGCTTTTGCTTCGCAAAGGCCAGCCACGATTTCAGCTCAACATCAAGTTTTGTCTCGAGATCGAGGTCAACCGGCGAATGTATTAGGCTGCACGATGGCGCGATCCACACATTGTCGGTCTTCTCGCGGACACGCTCAAGCACCGAGAGCGACCGCCGAAGGTCCGTACGCCAGATGTTGCGCCCGTCAACGACGCCGCATGAGAGTACTTTATCTGCCGGCAAGCCTGCGAGGAAGGCGTCAAGTTGCTGAGGCGCACGCACGAGATCCAAATGTAGTCCTGCGACAGGAAGAGAGTTGAGCAAGCCAGCGTGCTCCTGGACAGATTCGAAATATGTGGCGAGTAAAACGTCTGGTCCCGCCTTGGCGAGCACTTCGTAAGCGGGAGGGAGGGCGGCGTACCATGCCTTGGGCAGGTCGGTGACGAGGGCTGGTTCATCGATCTGAACCCAACGGACGCCGAGCTCTTTGAGTTTGCGCAGGGCTTCCTGGTAGACCGGCAGCAGACGCGGTAAAAGCTCAAGCCGTGAGAACGGTTTACCGTCAGCGCCGCGCTCTTTTCCCAGCCACAGGTACGTGATGGGACCGATAAGCACCGGTTTTGGCACGAACCCCTGTTGCAACGCTTCGCGCGTTTCGTCAATGAGTTTGCTGCTGCGCATCGCAAAGTTCGTGGTCGACTCGAATTCGGGAACGATATAGTGATAATTTGTGTCGAACCACTTCGTCATTTCCATTGCCGGGGCGTCGTTCGAACCGCGCGCCATTGCGAAGTAGGTTGCAAAATCGACAGTGTCGCCTTTAAACCCGTAGCGGCTGGGGATAGCCCCGAGCATCGCGCTCGTGTCGAGCATCTGATCGTAGTACGAGAAGTCGCCGACTGCGACGTAATCGAGACCAGCGTCACGCTGAAGCTGCCAATGGCGGCTTCGCAACTCGCGACCCGTCCGTTGAAGTTCCGCCTCGGAGATGTCGCCTTTCCAGAACGACTCAAGCGCCTTCTTGAGCTCGCGCTTGGCCCCGATGCGGGGGAAGCCTAAGGTATGAACGACTGCCACGTTGTGTGCCCCTTGTCCAGAGTTGGTGGTGCGGCTATTTCCCGAGCAGCTTGCGGGCGATGACGATGCGTTGGATCTGCTGCGTGCCCTCGTAAATCTGTGTGATCTTCGCGTCGCGCATCATGCGCTCGACCGGGTACTCCGTCATGTAGCCATACCCGCCGAGCAGCTGCACTGCGTCGGTCGTCACCTTCATGGCGACGTCGCCGCATTTGAGTTTGCACAAGGCGCCCCAGTACGTTACGTCGTCCGCACCGAGGTCGCACTTATGGGCCGCTTCGTACAGCAAGAGTCGCGCTGCCTGCGTCTCGAGATCCATGTCCGCGATCATCCACTGTAGCCCTTGCTGTTTGGCCAGCGGTTTCCCGAACGCGACACGCTCTTTGAGATATTGGGCAGCGAAATCGAGCGCGCCCTGCGCGATACCGAGCGCTTGAGCAGCGACACCAGGTCGAGATTTGTCAAGCGTCGCCATTGCAATCTTGAACCCTTCGCCCTCGGTTCCTAGCAATCGGTCCGCGGGAATGCGGCAATTGTCGAGGACGACTTCGTTCGTCGGCGATCCGCGAATGCCCATCTTGTGCTCAACCTTGCCCAACTTGAATCCAGGATCGTCGGTATGGCATATGAAGGCGGATACGCCTTTCGGGCCAAGCGACGCATCAGTTGAAGCGAAGACGATGCAAATATCGGCGACCGCAACATTGGTGATAAAAACTTTGGTTCCATTGATGACATACTGATCGCCCTCGCGCACGGCAGTCGTTCGCATGTTGGCGGCATCGGAACCGGACGTTGACTCCGTCAGCGCGTAGGATGTCATCCACTCACCGGTTGCAAGTTTCGGTAAATATTTTTTCTTTTGCTCGGCATTAGCGGCGATCATAATCGGAAGCGCGCCCAACTCCTGAACAGCGATGATAAGAGCGGATGTGGCGCATGCCTTTGAAACCTCTTCGACAACCTTTACGTAGGTCAGGAAGCTGCCGAGGCCGCCGTACTCTTCCGGAAATGGGATCCCAAGCAAATCGTTCTTGGCAAAAAGGTCGGCTATGTCTTGGGGATATTCGCTCGTGGCATCAATAGCTGCGGCACGCGGCGCAACCTTCTCTTGCACGAGCTTGCGCACGGTGTCGAGGACCATTTTTTCGGCTTCGATGGCTTCCGCGGTGCGCTCTGGCGCCAGCATTGCAACCTCTCCTTGAGGCGTTATGGAACTTCTTTGATTCGTTTCGGCGTGGTGAGCGCCCTTGCACAACGGCGGAGATGACTTCAGCCATCACCAGGTGATTAGGCTATTCGAGCTGGCGCTGGAGCGTCTTAATCTCTTCAAGCAGACGAAGAACGACATCCACGCCTGCCAGATTTATTCCGCAGATATCGGTGAGCCGGCGAATGGTCGACAAGCGCTCGATGTCTGCTTCGGAATAAAATCGCACGTCATCTATAAGGCGCGGCCGCAGCAATCCCGAACGCTCGTACCGCACCAGCGTCTCGGGCGTTAAGTCGAACTGCGCGACGACTGCGTTGATGGCGTAGAAGCCCTCGAGTACTTCAGTATCCATTATTTCTTCTCCGCGAGATCTGCGAGCTTGCGGAACAGTTCGCGTTCCTCATCACTGAGGTGCTTGGGCACCTGCGCGCCGAGCGTTACATAGAGATCTCCATGCCCGCCACCGCGCAAGCGCGGCATGCCCTTACCAGGCACGCGCAATTTGCGTCCGTTCTGAGAATTCGGTGGAACTTTGACGGAAATTTTGCCGGTCATCGTTGGAACGGTGACCTCGCCGCCCAAGACGAGCGTGTAAATGCTCACCGGCTGCTCGACATAGAGGTCGTCGCCTTTGCGCGTGAACACCGGGTCTGGGGCGATGTGCACCACGAGGTAGAGATCGCCGTTTTGGCCACCACCCATACCGGGTTCGCCTTGGCCGGCAAGGCGGATTCGCTGCCCGTCGCGCACGCCAGGCGGAATGGTGACCTCAAGTGTCTTCGTCTGCGGCACAAATCCATTGCCATGACACTCTGGGCACAGCTTGCCACGATCGTTGCCGGTGCCGTGGCAGCGCGGACACGTGACGTGTGTCTGCAGCGTGAGCGTTCGCTTGCCGCCTGCATAGGCGTCGCGCAACGAGAGCTCGATCTCGCTCTCGATATCTGATCCGCGCGTGCCGCGACGGCTGCGCGTCGCGCCCGCTGTCGCCCCACGCCCCATGTTGCCGAAGAATGTTTGGAAGAAGTCCGAGAAGCCGCCGCCGTTGCCCAGATCCCCGAAATCAAATTGCACGCCGCCCGGCGGTGTCTGGTACCGGAAGCGTCCCCCGCCGAAGTCCTGCGCACCTTGATACTCGCGAGCGCGCTGCTGCCAATCGTTTCCCAGCGTGTTGTAGGTCTTGCGTTTTTCGGAGTCGCTAAGAACTTCGTAGGCCTCGGCGATTTCTTTGAACTTCTCTTCGGCCTCTGCTTTTTTGGTCGGATTGACGTCCGGGGGCCATTGGCGCGCGAGCTTACGGTACGCGGCCTTAATTTCTTTCGTCGAGGCGCTCTTCGAGACGCCGAGCGTCTTATAGTAGTCCTTATACTGAACGGGCATAAAGCTTGCCCGTTATTCGGATGCTTTGGAGACGACTACCTGCGCCGGACGCAACAACTCTTCACCGACCGTATATCCTTTGCGCGCCTCTTCCACAACCGTGTTTGGAGGTTTGCCAGGCTCGACACGCGTTCCGATTGCTTCCGCAAGCTTCGGGTCGAAAGGCTTGCCCACAAGTTCGACCGGCCGCACATCCTCTGCTTCGAGCATCGTTGTAAACTGCTTGACCGTCGCGAGCAATCCATTGACCAGCTGTTCGGCGGGAACGCCTTGCTTTTGATACGCCGCCGCGCGCTCGAGGTTATCGAGTACGCCGAGGACGCGCGTTAAAAGGGCGCGGCGTCCGGCGTCGGACTGCTCGCGGATGACCCGCTCGTTCGCTTTTTGTAATTGTCGAAGTCAGCAAGCGCGCGCAGGTACAGATCGCGCTGTTCCTGCGCGAGCGCTCGTGCTTTTTCAAGATCAGCCTGCAGAGATGACGCCGCGGCATCGCTGGAAGCCTGCCCGTCGCGAGGGGCTTCCTGGATGCCCGGAACCGCTGCACTTGAGAGCGAGTCGAAGTCGTCGCTATCGGCCATCCGCCGCCTCAAGGGTCCTACGTTGTCTCTTTGTATTCTGCATCGATAACATCGCCTTCAGGTGCCGAACCACCGCTCGATCCGCCGCCGCCTGCCGCTCCTTGCTGCGGTTGTTGATCGCCGGCTTGACCGTTTGGACTTGCACCATCACCCGAGGGCGCTCCCGTCTTCTGATACACGCTCTGCGCGATCTTGTATGAGACCTCTTGCAATCGGTCAGCGGCTCGCTTGAGCTCGTCGGAGCTGCCGCTCTTTAGCAGCGAGCGCACATTATCGAGCGCTTTCTCGACCTCCGCCTTGTCGTCGGCAGAGATCTTGTCGCCGACGTCCTTGAGCGTTTTCTCCACAGAGTATTCGAGGCTTTGCGCCCGGTTGCGGATCTCCGCCTCTTCGCGCTTGCGCTTGTCCTCTTCTGTGTGCGACTGCGCGTCTTTGACCATGCGGTCGACGTCGTCTTTCGAGAGATTGCTCGACGCCGTGATCGTGATGCGCTGCTCTTTACCCGTGCCAAGATCCTTAGCGCTGACGTTGGTGATACCGTTGGCATCGATATCGAACGTCACTTCAACCTGCGGCACGCCTCGCGGCGCGGGCGGGATACCTTCGAGCCGGAAACGTCCGAGCGTCTTATTGTCGGCGGCCATCTCACGCTCGCCTTGCAGCACGTGGATGTCCACCGACGTCTGACCCTCATCGGCCGTCGTGAAGATCTGAGATTTGCGCGTTGGGATTGTCGTGTTGCGCTCGATGAGCGGCGTTCTGACTCCGCCCAGCGTTTCAAGACCCAACGTCAAGGGAGTCACGTCAAGCAAGACGACGTCTTTGACTTCACCTGAGAGCACGCCGGCCTGAATCGCCGCGCCGATCGCGACGACCTCGTCCGGGTTCACGCTCTGGTTCGGCTCCTTCTTGGTGAGCTTTCTCACGAGCGCTTGAATGACAGGCATGCGGGTTGCGCCGCCAACGAGCACGACCTCTTTGAGATCGTCAACCGTTAGCTTCGCATCGCGAATCGCGTTCTCAAAGGGCTTGAGGGTGCGATCGGTCAGATCGGCCGTGAGCTGCTCAAATTTGGCGCGGGTCAGCGTGTAATCGAGGTGCTTGGGTCCGTTTTGATCGGCCGTGATGAAGGGCAGATTGATGGACGTTTGCACCATGGACGACAGCTCGATCTTGGCCTTCTCAGCGGCTTCTGTCAAACGCTGCAGTGCTTGGCGGTCGCCGGATAGATCGATGCCCTGGTCCTTCTTGAACTCAGCGACGAGCCAATCGACGATGCGCTTATCGTAGTCGTCGCCGCCCAAGTGCGTGTCGCCGTTGGTTGACTTGACTTCGAAGACGCCGTCGCCGACTTCCAAGATGGAAACGTCGAACGTGCCCCCGCCAAGGTCCCAGACAAGAATTGTCTCGTTGCCCTTCTTGTCCAGACCGTAGGCGAGAGCCGCAGCGGTCGGCTCGTTAATGATGCGCAGCACGTCGAGGCCCGCGATTCGTCCAGCATCCTTGGTCGCTTGACGTTGCGAGTCGTTGAAGTACGCGGGCACCGTGATGACCGCTCTCGTGACCTTCTCGCCCAAATACGTGCTCGCGTCAGCGGCGAGTTTTTGCAAGATCATGGCCGAAATTTCTTGCGGCGTGTAGCTCTTGCCGTCGACGGTCACTTTGAAGTCGGTGCCCATCTGACGTTTGATCGACGAAATCGTCCGCTCAGGATTGGTAATGGCCTGCCGCTTGGCGAGCTGGCCCACCAATCGCTCGCCGCTCTTGGTAAAGGCGACGACTGACGGGGTGAGCCTGCTTCCCTCGGCGTTCGGGATGACCGTCGGAGTTGAGCCTTCCATATAGGCGACGACCGAGTTGGTCGTTCCGAGGTCGATGCCGACGACTTTTGCCATGGTAATTTGCTCCTTGTATCCTTATAGTGTACCCACTCGTGGGAGTCGTTTAGCCTTGTGGTAGAACATCCGGTCGGTCGCCGAGCGTGACGTCGAACGGTTGTAGGTTACCGTCACGCCAGACGAGCAAGCTGATCTTGTCGCCAACCTTCAACTTTGCGATTGCATTGCGGATCTGGTCTGGGTCCGTTACCTTTTTGTGGTTGAGCTCGAGAATGATGTCGCGACCCTGGAGTCCGGCTTTTTCCGCGGGGCTCTCCGGCTGTACCGACACCACGACAACACCACCGGTACCCGTGTACCCGAGGTACGTCGCGAGCTGCTTGTCCAGCGAGCGCATCTGCACGCCAATGTAGGGACGAGCGATATGGATGCCGTGGCCGGTCGTTTCGATTTCAGCCAAGACCGGTGAGGCCGAGTTAATGGGGATTGAGAACCCGATGGCCTGGGCCTGCGGCGCCACAACGGCGTTGATGCCGACGACTCGGCCGCTTGTCGTAATCAGCGGACCGCCAGAGTTGCCGGGATTAATCGGCGTCGTTATTTGGATCATGTCATCGTAGTGGAAGGTCGGGAAGCCGGCGCCGCCACCTGCGTCGATACCCGTGCGATGCAGCGCCGACACGATACCGAGGCTCACAGAGTTTTGGAACGATTCGGGTTCGCCGATTGCGAGCACGAACTGTCCCTGTTGCAGAGCGTTCGAATTCCCAAGTGGGAGCGCAGGGGGAAGGTTCGACCCGCGAATCTTGAGGACCGCCAGGTCGGTGCTGTTGTCGGCGCCCACGACTTCAGCGTCTACCTGGCGTCCGTTCGCCAACAGCACTTGGACGTGGTCTGCGTGATAAATGACGTGTGCATTGGTGGCAACAAACGCCGCGTCGCCTTCGCGCTTCACAATGAATCCCGAACCTGAGGCCTTTGCGGTGAAGGGTTGGCTCTGCGGGGGACCTTGATCGCCGAAGAATTGACGGAAGAACGGATCGTTCTGAAATGGGTTGTAAATACTTTGCACGCCGTGAACGGTGGCCTTGATCAAGACGACCGACGGCTCCGTCTGCTTCACGACGTTGATGATGCGTTGCTCAAAATCGCCGCCGCCGATTTGCTGCAGCGGGGAAGCGGACGCCTCGCCGAAGGATGCGGTGGCTTCCTCGACGTGAGCGAACTTCGGCGCCGCAAAGGTGATTGCGAACGCGCCGATCAGGACGCCGAGCAGACCGATAAGCAGGAAGCCCAGCAACGTACGTGTTTGTGAATTCATCTTTGTTTATTCACTCCTATGATCTCTAATGGGGGCCCTGATGCTTGAATAGGCGCGCGCCGCAGCGGGGCCGCGGCTTACACCGGCGCCTAAAAAGCTGTACCTGCGGCATGATGGAATTGTTGCCTGACGGGCCGCGCGCCTCGTGTCCCGATATACGGATGGCGTCCAAAGCCCTAGACTCAGTTAGCACTATAACATCGAGAGTGCTAATGCGTCAAGGCGGCGCCACGACAGCGGACGCTGCGAAAAACCCGAGCAGCAGGCTATACCCAATCGTGGCGACGACCGCAGCTGCCCGCGGCAACTTCAGGACCGCGATCAGCGCAGCCGCAATAATCACGTAGTACCAAATGTTAAATGGACCGTAAGCGGACAAAAAAGCCGCGATCGCCTGGTTGTGCGGGAAGAGCCAGCCGAGGGACGGCATCGCGATAAGATCGAGAGCTGAGTTCACGTGGTTCGGATCGTGCGCGGCAAGGAGAACAGCATTGGCAACCCCGCCGAGAGCGTAGACGACATACGAGTTAAGCGCAACGACCCACGCCATTCCAAAGCTCGCTCGTGCGCGGCTGATCGCAGCGGCCATAAAGAAGAAGAGCGCCATGAGAAACCAGGTGATCCATGGCCCGACGAGCGCGCCTACTATAAAGAGAGTTTTGTGCGATTCCGAAATGTGGAGCTGGACAATCTGTGCGCGAATGCGTTCGCTTGGCGGCAGTGCAGCGATGCGGTGCGACTCCGATGTTGCAAGTACGTGGAGCTGAGCCGGTTCGGCAATAAGAAACGCTGCCAGGGTCAAGAGCAGGCCGATGGCTGCAGCCCAGCCCCACGTCGGCGCGTTCTTCAGTCGCTCGAACGCTGCTCGGGGCCTGGCCAACACCCAGACGTAGGTTACAAGACCGAAGGCGCTCACTCGGCCGTGCTATTTAGTGAGTGAAATCAGTACTTGTTGACTTGGCACCGAGACGGCATGCAGCACAAACGTCGCCGGATCGTACCACGCATCAAAATTCACCGAGCTCGACACCGATAGAACGGCATCGCCGGCCGGTACGCCATTCGGGCGTGAAGTACCAGGATGCGGCTCGACGCGTCCGAGGATTTGCAGCACCTGACGGGGCACGATCTCCGAAAATTGCGTCGCTTTTGAGGAGTGAATCTGCGCCGGCAGCAGCGCGAAGCCACTGACGGGTGACCCCTCCATGACATAAGCATCCTTGACTCCGCGAGGGTTGGGGAGCGGCGCTGTTCCCGGAACCCCATCGATCGTCACGGTTGCGCCGCCTCGGTCAAATGCAGCGCGGGCGACCGACGGCGAATCGTCGCCGATCGAGTAGGAGCCCACATATGCTTTGGGTGCAAGGGTGAGCGAGTCGAGGATTTCATCGATGATGAAGCTATGTGAGCCTGACAGCGTTTGGGACTCATGAATGGTCAAGCCGATATCGGATCGCTTGATTGTGACCGCGCTCTTGCCCATCGTCGTTCCAGCTTGTGTGATCGTGTAGTTGTAGACGCCGTCGGGCGGCGCCGCAGCTCCATTTGGAGCAGGTGCCGGCGACGGTGATGCGCTCACAGCGGCCGCAATAACTAAAGCTGCCAAGAACAATGTTATCCTCCTCCACCGGCTGCCGGCCCGCTTGTATCGATGCTGGCGCCCGATCCCGTTCCAGTGGGTGACGTCACCCCTGGCACAGGTCCAACCAATCCTTGCGTTGCGCCCAGCGATGCAAGCCCTGTCACTGCACCCAAGCTCATGGTCTCAACTGCAGAACTCGGCACAATGATCATCGCACCCTTTTCCTTGAGCCCTTCATACAGCATGTTCATAGCTCGCAAGTGCAGCGCTACCGGATTGCCGATGTACGACTTCGACGCTTCTACGAAGGATGCTGCAATTTGACGCTCCGCGTCACCAAAGATAACGCGCGCTTGGCGTTCTCGTTCGGCCTGTGCCTGGCGCGACATAGCATCCTGCAGATTCTCAGGGATCTTGATGTCGCGAATCTCGACCGACTGGACCGTGATGCCCCACGGCGTCGTGCGGCCGTCGATTGCCTGTTGCAGACTCGCGTCGATCGTCTGCCGGTTTGAAAGCAGGTCGGCAAGATACGTCGTGCCGATGATATCGCGTAGCGCGGTCTGGGCAGCCCAGCCGATCGCGTCGCGATACGAAGCGACTTCCAAGGCTGCTTTCTTTGCATCCCATACAACCCAGAACAAAACCGCATCAACGTCAACAGGCACTGTGTCCTTTGTTAACGTTTGTTCGGCCACAAACGTGCTGGTCTGGACGCGCTGATCGATCCAGGCAGTCACGCTGTCAACCGCCGGGATGACGAGAAAGATGCCTGGGCCCGCAAGACGCTGGAACCGACCGAGCCGCAGCACGATGCCTTTCTCCCATGCCTTTGCGATTTGAATCGAGGTCAGTGAAAGCACCGCGAGGACCGCGCCTGCAAGGACGAAGCTCATCGAGCCGGTCTGAGCTAACAGATAGACGCCGCCCGCAAAGAATACGAGCGCGAATAGCCACGATATTGCATTGCCGAAGTGGATCGTCGGGGTACCCGCGATGACGGCACCCGAAGGTCCCTGGGCCGGAGAGACGGTGTCCGTTGGCATGCTAGTATTGGCCTCCCATGTGTGTGACCGCGAAGTTACTCGCGGCCGGATGAACTACGCTTGATGGCATTGACCAATTCCTCTGCGGTGAACCCAAATGCTTGTGCTTCGGCAAGCGCACGCTTTGCTACGTCCATCAGCCGGTCGCGCCGCTTCGAGTGCCCTGTAGACTGCGTTAGCTCGGCGATGAATGTGCCGAGGCCGCGGGTACTCCGAAGAACGCCGTCGCGTTCGAGCTCCGCGTAGGCGCGGTTCACGGTGTTGGGGTTGATCGAGAGGTCCACGGCAACTTCGCGGACAGTGGGCAGTTGATCGCCGGGCCGGAGTTCGCCGCGTGATATGGCGTGCAAGATTTGCTCCCTCAGTTGAAGGTAGACAGGAATGCCGCTTGACTCATTGAGATGGAACAAGGCTGTTGGCCACGTCCCTCTAGGCTTTTGTCACAAAAAGACCGGCTATCATCGCCTCGGGATCGAGCACGAACGTGAACGTCAGTGCGCCGCCTGTGACCTCAAGGTGGTAGCGGTAGACAGTGAACTTGCCTTGCTGCGTCTTATCGATGAGCGTAAATGACTGTGGTGTGCCTAACGGTTTCAAGAGCGCACTGAGCTGCACAGCTTTGTCTCCCGGCAATCCATCATTCATATCGTTTGTCAGTTGGGCGCGGTCGATGTCACCGCGCTGAAGCCTTCCGAACCACTCTCGAGCGCGAGCTGCCACGGCCTTGTCATCACTCGGAGTAGGTAAAACAACTGCCGAAGAGGTTGGTGTTGGCGAGGCGGTGGCATACGTTGGGTCGGCTAGCGAAGGCCGCGACCCCGACAAAATTGCAGCCGCGATCGGCGCGAGCACGAATATCGAAATCGCCGCTCGTTGCCAGAACTGCGTCATGGCTTTCCTTCGCGTTTGACTCTTCGGCATCTTAGAGTTCTGTCCTATTGTCCTAGTGTTTTGAGACAAGTATAATAGAGCTAGGGAGGCCTGTCAAGTAGCCTAGCCCCAGACAAATCCGAGCGTGATATCGGCACCATGATCACATTTGCAGCGCCCGTTGCGGCGATCTTGGTTCATTTCGCGCGGCCACAGGATTTTCGCCACACAAACCCGCGCCATAGCACATACCATCGTCTCAAGGCGCGCAGATTTGCATCCTCGTCTGATATGCGCAGCCGCGTTTCGCGAATGACGAAGCTCGCGCTCCTTGCTCGCCGCGAAGCGTTGCTTCACAATTTTCTTGTGGCAGCCACGACCGAGCGGCCATTGTTTCGCGACGCGACGATTCACAAAGTGACCTCGGGCATTGTAGTCTCGTCGGCAGCGGTGACATTGGATTTCATCGGCAACCCACTCATCCGTGTTCGCGTGAGAAGTCTTTTGTCGGCGCCGCAGACCGCTCTGCTCATCGCGGAAATAACCGATGCGCGAGGTACGCGCGCCCGCGCAGGTGCGGCTGTGTTGTTGCAGCCAGGGGAAACTCGCATTGTCGAGCTTCTCTGCCCCGAGCGGCTCGTGCCGGCATCACTCTCTTGGAGCGCGATGCACCTCTAACTTGGCAGGCCAATTGCGAGGCCCGCCTAAGTGACTTCGTGCATGCTGCACGAGTTTTTCCCCGCCGCGCACGATGATTCGGCGCGCGAACCACTGCACGACCCTACGGTCGATTTTCTGCGAGTGATACCACTGGGTGGATGTGGCGAGATCGGCCGCAACACAACGGTGTACGAGACCAAAGACGACATTATCGTCGTTGACGCCGGAGTGCAGTTTCCTGAAGAGGAGATGCTCGGCGTTGACCTGGTCATCAACGACGTGTCATATCTTCGCGAGCGCCGTCACAAAGTGCGGGGCCTCGTGCTCACGCATGCGCACGAAGACCACATCGGAGGCGTACCGTTCTTTCTGGCGCAGCTCAACGTGCCCGTATATGGCACGGACGTGACCCTGGCGCTGCTGCGTGGCAAATTGCGCGAGCATAAAATGCTTGCAGAGTCGGATCGGCGCGTTGTTGACCAGGGCGAAGAGGTGACGATCGGTTCTATCATCGTCGGCTTTATCGCCGTGACCCACAGCGTCTCGGGCTCATGCTGTATTGCGTTGCGAACCCCGCTTGGCACTGTCATTCACACGGGCGACTTTAAGTTTGACCAACCCCCGATCGACAATCGTCCAACCGACATGGCGCTGCTCGCGGAACACGGTCGCGCCGGCGTGCTGTTGCTCGCATCCGATTCTACTAATGCAGAGCTGCCCGGGCATACTCTCTCAGAGAGAGTGGTAGGCGACACCTTCAATGACATTTTTGCGCAGTGCAGCGGACGCATCATCATTACGATGTTCGCGTCGAATGTACCGCGCCTGCAACAGACGGTTGATGCGGCAACGCGTCACGGGCGCAAGGTGTGCTTCGTCGGCCGCAGCGTGCAAAACGTCAGCTCGATCGCGCTCGAGCACGGCTATCTTGAGATACCTCCGGGCGTGCAGATCCGTGACCACGAACTCGGCAACTATGCGGATAACAAGCTCGTCATTTGCACGACCGGTAGTCAAGGAGAGCCGATGTCGGCGCTCGTGCGGATGGCGGCCAACGACTACAAGCGCGTACAGCTCAAACGCGGCGACACGGTCATCATTTCAGCGACGCCTATTCCCGGCAACGAGCGCAGCATTGGCCGCACTATCAATAATCTGTTCAAGCTCGGCGTCAACGTCATCTATGGCCAGCAGCGTCTTGCACACGTCTCGGGTCACGGCCGTCAAGAAGAGCTGTTGCTCATGCTCAATCTCACGCAGCCCAAATACTTCCTTCCGGTGCACGGTGAGTATCGGATGCTCGTGCAACACGCGCGGCTTGCAGAACGCGTCGGCATTGAGACGCAAAATATCTTTGTCGCCGAAAACGGTGACGCGCTAGAGATCACAGCAGCCGGTGCGCGCTTTGCTGGACGCATATCGGGCGCGCCCGTCTACGTCGATGGACTCGGCGTTGGAGACGTCGGCAACGTCGTACTGCGCGATCGCCGCCACCTCTCAGCCGACGGCATGATCGTGGTGACGGTTACCGTTGACAGTGTCGACGGCAAAGTACTCTCGGGTCCCGATATCACGTCGCGCGGCTTCACCTATGGCGGCGGCGAGGGAGACGGGTTGCTGGAAGAAGTTCGGCGCGCTGCAATGACCATTATGGAGGAGGGCGCCAAACGCAGTCTGACGGAGTGGACGGCGATTCGTGAAAACGTCCACAAGGGTCTGCAAAAGTTCATCTACGACAGGACCAAACGGCGGCCGATGATCGTCCCCGTGGTGATGGAAGTATAACGGGAAGTGGCCCAGGCTGCGGTTTCGCTGTCACTGGGGAGCAATTCACGACAGGGAAGGTAGCGTGAACCAATCTAACGATCTGAACACAATCCAAGGAATGATGGATCACTCTGGCATTGGGGTCCATGTATTATTCCTTGCCATATTCATTCTCTTCGCATTTCTTGCTTTTCGATACGCCCGGCAGTGCTTTGTGTTTGCAGGACAACTGCCGCAGCCGAAAATGTACGCAAAGATCATCTGGAGAGTGATAAGTGTTGGTGCGATGGCTTTTGGATTGGTGTGGGTTGGATGGGCGATTTACACCCTAACGCGTTGGCGTGGGCACGTACTCTGATTCACCACCGCCCCACCGATCCGGTCTATCGAATGCTGCCGCTCATCAACCAGCCCTCTATCTCGTCGTATAAACGAGGTAGCCCATAAGAGAAGTGGCCTCGCTTTTTTGAACGGCGAGCTGGCCTCGCTTAAGTGATAAATCTGCAAGTTACGCCGCCTCCGCGGCGGGTGCGCTGAAGTATACCATGTCGGGAGTGCGGCGGCCCAGC
>Ga0102924_1002843_pt1 | contig 18515 bp, 17 predicted proteins | sample PaiPotPPM11metaG_FD_80116 | JGI IMG/M metagenome (GOLD analysis project Ga0102924, IMG submission 80116) | Iron sulfur acid spring bacterial and archeal communities from Banff, Canada, to study Microbial Dark Matter (Phase II) - Paint Pots PPM... ...
CGGGCGCCGGGCGCCGGGCGCGGGCGCCGGGCGCCGGGCGCCGGGCGCGGGCGCCGGGCGCCGGGCGCCGGGCGCGGGCGGGCGCGGGCGCGGGGCTGCTTGCTCGGCTGGCTTGAGCGTGCCCTCGTGCTCGCCCGGTTCAAGGCCGAGCCGCCGCTTCGCGGCGGTGCTTCGCGGCCTCGCGGCCGCTCGCAGCCTTGACCCGGACTGCGCGCGAGGGCGTGGGGCGGCGTGCCGAGCAAGCAGGTGCGCGGCGCACACCAGGAGTTCCCATCATGCTTCGGATTCACGACGACATGCTCGATGCAATCGTGGCGATGCGGCCCATGCTCGCGGGCATTCTGCGCGACGACCCGGATCTCGCGCGGCAGCTTCGGCGCGCGGCGAGCAGCGTCGTGCTGAACATCGCGGAGGGGAGCGGCTCGTTCGGGCGCGTGCGTACGGTGCGCTATCGCACGGCGCTTGGCTCCGCGCGCGAGACGCTTGCTTGCCTGCGCACTGCGGAGGCGTTCGGTTACGTCGGCGCGATTCCTGAGGCAGTCGTCGCCACGATGAATCGCGTCATCGGGACGCTGGTGCGCGTCACGAGGTAAGACCGCTTGCCCGGCGCCCGCGCTCGCGTAATGGATCGCGGGCGCGGGCGCGGGCGCGGGCGCGGGCGCGGGCGCGGGCGGGCGCGGGCGCGGGCGCGGGCGTGGGCTCGAAGGCGAGGTGCCTTTGCCGGCGCCCGCGACGAAAGCCTCTAGATGATGATCTTCACGAGCGTTGCGCGCACCTTGTCGAGTGCATCGAGCAGCCCGGCGTCGATGTCCTCCACGTATCCGAGAGCAAGCGCCACGTCCAGGCAAGCGCCCGTCTCCCGCGCCGAACCCAGCGCGTTTCGATAGCGCTCTCGCCGAGTCCCTCCGTGCGAGCCACTGCCCTCGCCGACGTTGAGCGCGACACTCGAAGCGGCCCTTCGAAGCTGTCGCGCCAGATCGCGATCGTGAACCTCGATCGCCGCGATCACTGGCCGAAGACCTGAAAGCACATCGAGAACGGTCGAATAAATCCGAAGCATGTGAGAGTCCTTTCTCCCTCGCCGCGTGCGAGAGCTTCGGGCCCACGGCGCCGCGCGCAGGGACACGTCAAGGCTGCGAGCGGCCGTGAGGCCGCGAAGCACCGCGGCGAAGCCGCGGCTGCGGCCTTGATGTGGACCGAGCACGGCGCCACGCTCGAGAAGCCGAGCGGAGCGACCAGTGGGTCCCTCTCCGCGTCCTCTACGGCAAGGACGAGGACGCGGTCCTCGCACAGATCGACGAGCTCACGTTCGAAGCCGTGACTTCAGACGTCCGAGCCCGTCCGTGAGTCCATAGAGGGCGATCAGAGGCAGTTGGGGGCTCGGCGCCAGCGCGTGGAGGGCGCTCGAATTCAAGTGGGGCCGGTAGGTAAGCGTGTGGAAGGCGGTCGAGTGCAAGTAGCACCTCTGCGCCCGCCGGTAGAAGGTACGCGAGTCCGCGTGGAACCTGTCGGTAAGCCTGCGCAATGCGGTCGCATGCAGGTAGCGCCTCTCCGCCCGCGCGTAGAAGGCGACCGACTGCGAGCAGGGCCTGTCTGCGAGCATGTAGAACGCGGTCGAGTGCGAGTAGGGCGTCTGCTCGAGCGTGTAGAAGCCGATCGACTGCGGCTAGGGCGTCTCCGTCGACGTGTAGAAGGCGATCGAGTGCGAGTAGGGCGTCTGCTCGAGCGTGTAGAGGCCGATCGACTGCGGGTAGGGCGCCTCCGTCGACGTGTAGAAGACGATCGACTGCAAGTAGGGCGTCCGCTCGAGCGTGTAGAAGGCAATCGACTGCGAGTAGGGCCTCTCTGTCAGCGCGTAGAAGGTCCCCGACTGCAAGTCGGGCCTCTGCCCAGGAGCGTAGAGAGCGATTGACCGCGAGCAGGACTTCTCCGTTGGTGCGCAGAAGGTCCTCGAGTGCAAGCAAGGCCCTGCGCAAGCGTGTGGAGAGCGATCCTCTACGAGTAGGACCTATCCGTCAGCGTGGGGAAGGTGCCCGAGTTCGAGTAGCGAGCGCGATATCATCGGCACGAGAGCGGAGCACGCGCTACTTGGGCGGTCGCATCAGCGCTTCGTCGACGGGTCCGTTGACGGCGAGCGCGCCGAAGTCGATGACCGTCTTGTCGCGAGGACCCTCGACGAGGAGTGCGCGCGTCGGGCGGACCAGGTCCGGCGCGAGCGCCATTCGGAGGCTGCGCAGCGTGCCGCCGGCCCCGGGGTGCGGCGTCGCCTCCAGCTCGGCGCCGTTCCCGTCGTCGCGCGCCACGCGCAGGTCCCACCGTTCGCGCAGGCGCGACAGGTCGCCGCCAAACAGCGTGCGCAGGTCGTCGAGCGCGCCGCCGAGGCGAGCGCTCGCGGCCGGCAAGCGGCCCTCCCCGTGCGCGCTGCGGTACGCGAGGCCCTCGGGGATCACCCAGAACGTCACGTCGTCCGGCGCGCCGAGCTCCCAGCGCAAGCGGTCCGGACGCACGAGCGTCATCGTTCCGGTCGACCGCACGTCGGTGGACAGAATGCCGATGGTGCGCGTCTGCGTGAAAGGACCGCGGAGCGTGCGAACGGTCGCGCGCGCTCGACTGATGCGCGCGAGCAAGTCGTCGAGCGGCGTTTGCGCGCGCGACGCGCGGGGCAGGAGCGCAGACGCGCCGGCCAGGAGGAGCGCGCGCCGCGAGACGGCAGGGGACCGGCTGTGCCTTCGCGCGGTCGGATCCGGGGGGTTCATCGGGCGTCCGCGCTGGGCATGGGGACGACGGCGTCGGCGGGCATCGTCTCCGGCTCGGGGTCCGTCGCCGGATCGTGGTTGGGCGCGAGCAGCGTGCGCAGGTCGAGGCGTACGAACGGGCCGGAGAGGTGCGGACCGGCGCTCACCCAGAGGACGCGCGCCGTCGTGTCGCCGACGACGCCGTGGGTCGCGATGAACGCGTCGATCGCCCGGCGGTCCCCGAGCGGGCAGGCGACCCCGTTTCGACCACGCTCCGGCGGAGCCGGGGACGTACCGTCCGGGTTGCGCCCAGGCTCCGGCGGAGCCGGAGACGTGCCGTCGTCCCCCACGCAGCGGTGGTCGCGCAGGATCGCGAGGACGTCCTCCGGACGCGCGGAGTGGGGCGCCACGCGGGCAATGAGCTCGTCGGCGCGGCGGCGGCGCGCGACTGTGCTCGTCCGCTCGCGCACGCGCACGTTCTTCGGGTCCGACGCGAGGGGACCCTCGAAGTGGTTCGTGAGCGCCATGCTATCGGTGGTATCGCGCACGAACGCGGGCACACCGGGCGCTCGTTCGACGACGGCGAAGTGCCCCGCGGCGTCGGCGACGAAGACGACGTGCGAGACGAGCACCGGTTGCGCGCGGAGGATCGCGACGGCCTCCGCGGTGTCGTGCGCGCGCGAGAGCGCTTCGCGCGTCGAGAGGACGACGGGAATGCCCTCGGTCGCCGGCTGCCCTCCGCGCGCTCCCTGCAGGTCGAGGAACACCCCCTCGGCGTTCATCCCCGTGACCACGCCGACGAGCCCGGCCCAGGCGACGCTCGCAAACGGGATCGCGCCGTCCTCGCGCACGAGAAAGACCACCTTGTCGCGATCGAACACGTCACCAGCCTCGAAGTCGAACGCTCGCGCGACGAGCGCGTGCCCGTCGGCGGTATGGCCGCGGTCGATCGCGATGCTCGTGCACCCGATGAGCGGCGAATGCTCGACCGAGAGCGCGATGTCGTAGAGCGCGTGGAGGAACACCATGCGGTGGTACGTCGGCAGGTGTCCCTCGAACGGGTCCGGCTGGAAGGTCTGCGCCTGCGCGGCGATCTCGCGTCGGCGCGGCTCGGGGATGCCGCGATCCACGTTGCGGTACCGCAGCCGGCTGAGGTCCTCGATGGCCAGGCGCGCGAGCGAGACGGGCACGTAGTGCGCGAAGTCTCTGAAGAGCTGGTTCTCGACGTCGATCATCTGCGGGCGCAGCAGGCGGGCCTGCGAGGCACCAATGGCCTCGGGCGAGCCCTCGACGTACATCTCGCGCAGCCCCGCTTGTACGCGCGTCCAGGCGTGGACCGACGCCGGGGATGGAAGGACGACGGCGGGCGATTCGACGCGCGTGCCCAGGCGGATCGCAACGTGCAGGAGGACCGGGATGGCGCAGAGGACGAGCGCGACGGAGAGGCTCCGCCGGACGAAAGCCCGCTCGACGAGGCGATGCATCCAGAGAACTGCGCGCAGCATCGGTTAACGTTCCGCCCGCCGGAGGTCGACCAGGGTGCGCACGACGGTGGCGACGATGCGGGCGGGGTCGCGCACGTTGTGAAAGTGCGAGACGCGCTCGCCTTCGGCCGGGTAGACGACTTGAACGGGGACCTCGATGAGCCGCAGACCGGCGGCGCGCGCGCGGAGCAGGATCTCGGCCTCGAAGGCGTACCCACGCGAGCGCGTGTGCAGGGCGAGCGTCTCGCGGATGGGGTAGCGGCGAAGGCCGCATTGCGTGTCGCGCAAGCGCGTGCCGGCGAACGCAGAGAGAAAGAAGTTCGACACACCATTGCCGAATCGGTTGCTCCGCGGCGCGCCGTCGCGCACGAGGTCCCGGACGCCGAGCACGATGGCGCGGGGATCGTCGCTGCCGGAGAGGACGACGCTCCCCGAGGCCGCGGGATGCTGGCCGTCGGCGTCGATCGTGAGCGCCGCGTCGAAGCCGCGCCGCTGCGCCTCGCGCAGGCCGCTGAGGATGGCCGCGCCCTTGCCGAGGTTGCGCTCGTGACGGAGCACGACCGCCCCGTGCGCGCCGGCGACGTAGCCGGTCGCGTCGCTCGAGCCGTCGTCCACCACCACGATGGGAATGTCGAGAACTTCCCGTACGTCGTCGACGACGTGTCCTACGGTGCTTGCGGCGTCGAGCGCGGGCACGATGGCGCAGGTCTTCATGCAGGCTCCAGGTTTCGACCACGCTCCGGCGCAACCGGAGACGTGCCGTCTGTCTTTACCACGCTGGCGCCCGCGCGCGCCTCCCCGCAGAATCCCGGACATGCCGGTTCGCATCGTCGTGGAAGGAGGGCCGTTTCGCGAGGTTCCGCGCGCGCTCGTCACGGCGCGCGCGCGCGCCATGTTGCGCGCCGTTCAAATGGAGGACGCGGAGCTCTCGATCGTCCTCACTGGCGACGATCAAATCCAGAACCTGAACCGGATTTATCGGAAGAAGAATCGCCCTACTGACGTGCTCGCATTCGCGCAGCGAGAGGGCGCTTACGGCGAGCAGGCCGGCCGCCTCCTCGGCGACGTCGTCATCAGCGTTCCCACAGCGCGGCGGCAGGCGCAGGCCCGCGCGGCGACGCTGCGCTCCGAGCTCACGATGCTCCTCGCCCACGGGCTGCTCCACCTGCTCGGCTGGGACCACCAGACCGACGCGGCCGACCGCCGGATGCGCCGGGAGACGGCCCGCCTCTGCGAAGCGGCCGAGGCGGCAAGGAGCAAGACGACCGTCAAAGGAAGGACTCGGCGCCCTTCCAAACCGCCTTCGCGTCCGGGATCGCGCTCCCGTTCGGCGCGATAATGCGAGCTTTTCCCGGCTGTCAAGCGCCCCCCGGTCGCCCCCCTGGGTAGCACCCTGCTTGGGAGGTTGTGGCGCCCCGGCGCCGGTGCTTCGTGCGACGAAATCGCGAAACCGGCTGTTTTTCCCTTGCGGAACGCGAAATCGGGGTGATAGTCGTTTTTGCGTCGATGCCGCCGCGGGAGGCAAAGAAGAGCCGCCCCGAGCGGGTTTCGGCGCACCGCCGGCCTCGCGTGTGGCGGTTGAAATGGAGATAGGTTTTCGTCGATTCGTATCGACAGGAGGAAGCCCAAATGTCTGCCAAGCGTTTGACGAAGGCGCAGGTCATTGCCGAGATCGCGGAGTACTCCGAGCTCGATAAGAAGAGCGTGGGTCGCGTGTTTGATGGTCTGACGGAGCTGATCAAGAAGGAGCTCCGCAAGCCGAACGGCGAGTTCGTGATCCCCGGCCTGCTCAAGCTGCGCGCCATCAAGAAGCCGGCGACCAAGGATCGTCCGGGCGTGAACCCGTTCACGAAACAGCCGATCATCATCAAGGGCAAGCCCGCGCAAAAGAAGGTCCGCGCGACCGCCCTGAAGGCGCTGAAGGACCTCATTCAGTAAGTCCTTCTCGTCCGTCGTTGCCGTCGAGGGCGCCTGCCGCGGTTCGCGGTGTGGCGCCTTTCGCGCATTTTCCCGCGGCCGCGGCGGTCAGGGTGCTCGACGACGGCGCCAGACGGCAGCGTTGGCGACGACGAGGAGCGCGAGCGCCCAAGGCGCGTCCCCGAAGCGCGCGTAGAAGGTGGGTGGGGCGTCGGTGAGCGCGGGCTCGGCGACGGTTACGCCCGCGAAGTCGGCGGGGCCGCGGGCTCGAACGCGTCCGGCGGCGTCGATCCAGGACGTCGGGCCACGGTTCACGGCGCGGACGAGGTCGCGCCTCGTCTCGACGGCGCGCATCGCGGCGAGGCGCAGATGGAGCTCGCTCTCGGGGCTCCCGGCGAACCAGGCGTCGTTGGTGATGTTGACGAGCAGGTTGGGCGCGAGCTCGGCGACTTCACGTCCGGCCTGGGGCAGCGTGTCCTCGTAGCAGATCAGGACGGCCGCTCGGATCGTGCCGGCGACGAGGAGCCGCGGCGTGACCCCAGGTGCCAGGCCGAGGCCGCGCGCGAAGACCCGACGGAGCCACGGCAAGCGATCGGCGAGCGGCACGGTCTCGCCGAACCAAAGCAGGTGGCGCTTGTCGTAAGACTCCGAGAGCGCCCCGCCGGGATACGCGAGAAGCGCGGAGTTGTACGCGGGGCCATCGGGCGACTCGAGGACGAGACCCGCGAGGACGGGAACGCGGACGGTGGGCGGGACGATCTCCCGTGGGGCAACGGAAGCGCGGCGGACGCCGTGCGGAAGACGATACGGGTAGGCGGCCTCGGGCCAGACGACGAGATCGCTGCCGCGCGCAGCAGCACGCTCGGTGAGCGAGGCGAGCTCGCGGAGGAGTGCGGGCGCGCGGTCGTCCTCCCAGCGCGTGCTGGCGTCGACCGCGGGCTGCAGGAGCGCCACGCGGGCGTGGACCGGCGTGCGCGCGGCGTCGACTGCCCGGATGCGCGCCGCGCCGAACGCGATTTGTGCGACAAGGAGCGCCGCAGCCGCGCCGGCGATCGAGAGCCCGCGTCCGCGCGACTCGCGGCGAAGCGCCGCTCGGGCTCCGGCGGCCGCCAGCGCAGCGACGAGAGCCATCAGCGCGGTGACGCCGCGTTCTCCGACGACGTCGGCGAGCTGCACGACCGCGGGCCAGGGCGAGGCGCCCCCGGCGGGCGTCCAAGGGAGCATCGTCGGGACGAAGGTGCCCGCGTAGACGCCGGCTGCGAAGGCAGCAGGGCGTGGCACCCGAGCCCGGGCGAGTGTCTCGCACGCCACGGCGGCGACCATCCAGCGCGTCGCTTCGAACGCTGCGAGGAGGAGGAGAGCGACGAGGCCGGCCACCCAAGGGAGCGGCGTGAACCGCGCGATGACCGACGGAATAAAGCGGAGGGCGACCAGGTTTGCGCCAATACCGAACGCGAGGCCGCGGCGAGCTCCGGTGAGAGCCAAGCGCGCCGGAGGAGCGAACGCGGGCCACTCGGGATCTGCGCTGAGGAGCCACTCGCACGCCGCCATGCCGAGCCACAGCGCAGGGATCAGATCGAACGGCGGCGCGGCCAGCGCGAGCAGAGCGCCGGATGCGGCCGCGAGAAGGGCGCGGGCGGCCGCGGGACTGCGCACGATCCGGTTCAGCGCGAAGGGCGGCGGCATGCTCGGTCAGCGCTGCCAGCGCGCGAGCGCGTTTCCTTGTTCCCGCTCGCCGCGTCTTCATCCCAGCCTGACGGAAGTCGGCGGGCGCCGCCGTCTACGCAGAGGGCGTGCAGACGGAGGCGGGATGAACGGACGAGGCATCGGCATCAAACGTGCTGGGGGCTACCGGCGTCGAGAGATGCGATCATGACCGCCGTAAGACCAGCCCATACCGTGCAGAGCACCGGCAGCCAGCAGTCGTCGGCTGCGCATCCCGCCTCGGGAAGACGGCCGCTCTCGCGCGCGTATTGCGTCGACAGCGTCTGCGCAGTCGACCCCCTCGAGCTGGCGCTGCTCGCGCGACCATCGTGTGCACTGCGCGAGCCCGATCCAGGCGTGCGCGACATCCTCCGCCGGCTCGCCGCGGGCGACGAGGCGGGAGCCATGGCCGCGGCGAATCGTCTCACCGCGAGTCGACCGGTCCCGGCGGTCACGGTGTCGTTCGACGTCCTCGACGAGATCGAGCTCGACGACTGTGCCGCTTTGGTCCTCGCGCACATCGACGGCAGGACCGAACTGTCGCGGGTGCTGAACGGATGCGAACTGCCGCTTGCCGAGGGACTGCGGACCCTATGTGCGCTCATCGAGCGCCGCATCGTCGTCCTTCGCGCGGCCGGCTGACTACGGCTCCGCGGGGGGGGCCTCACCCCCTCCGCCGTACATCTTCTCGGCGATCGCGAAGGTCATCGTCTCGAGCTTCTGGTAGGCGTCGCGGATCTGCGTCAGGTCGGCCTTCGACTCGAGCAGGCCGCGCAGCTCGCGCGTGAGCGCCCGCGTGTCGTCGAGCATCTTCTCTTCGACCAGGTTGGCGTACCCCTCGAGCGCCGCTTCGGTCGTGTAGAGGAGCGTCTCGGCCTGGTTGCGCACCTCGGCCAGCTCGCGCCGAAGCTCGTCGGCGTACTTGAAGCGCTCGGCGTCCTTCACGAGCTTGTCGACCTCCTCCTGCGAGAGGCCGCTCGTCGGCTTGACCTTGATCGACTGCGCCTTGCCGGTACCGAGGTCCTTCGCCTCGACGCTGACGATGCCGTCTGCGTCCAGGCGAAACGCGACCTGGATCTTCGGGACACCGCGAGGGGCCGGCGGGATTCCGGTGAGCTCGAACCGCGCGAGGCTCCGGTTGTCGGCCGCCATCTTGCGCTCGCCCTGGAGGACATGCACCGGCACGAACGTCTGGTTGTCGACGCTCGTCGTGAAGATCTCGCCCTTTTCGGTGGGGATGGTGGTGTTCCGCGGAATGAGCACGGTGAAGACGCCGCCGCCCGTCTCAACGCCGAGCGAGAGCGGCGTGACGTCGAGGAGGAGGACCTCGACCTTGTCGTCGCCGAGCGCTGCACCCTGCAGCGCCGCGCCCGCCGCCACGACCTCGTCGGGGTTGACGCCCTTGTGGGGTTCGCGCCCGAAGAACTGCTTCACGGCTTTCTGCACCGCGGGCATGCGCGTCATGCCGCCGACCAGGATCACATTGTGGATATCGGCGGGCGCGAGCTTCGCGTCGGCCAGCGCCTTCTGGCAAGGCTCGAGCGTCTTCTCGACCAGATCACCGGTCAGGAGCTCGAGCTCGGTGCGCGTCATCGTCTTGACGATGTGCAGCGGCTCCCCGCCGGCGCTCTGACCGATGAAGGGCAGATTGATCTCCGTCTCGAGCGATGAGGACAGCTCGTGCTTCGCTTTTTCGGCGGCCTCCTTCAGGCGCTGAAGGGCGAGCTTGTCCCCGCGGAGATCGGCGTCGTGCTCCCGCTTGAAGGAATCCGCCAGGCTGTCGAGGATGCGGCGGTCGAAGTCTTCACCGCCGAGGTGTGTGTCGCCGTTCGTCGATTTGACGGAAAAGACGCCGTTGCGAATCTCGAGGATCGAGATGTCGAAGGTACCGCCGCCCAGGTCGTAGATCGCGACGCGCTCGGCCTCCTTCTTCTCGAGCCCGTAGGCGAGGGCGGCGGCCGTCGGTTCGTTGATGATGCGCTTGATGTCGAGCCCGGCGATCCTGCCGGCGTCCTTCGTCGCCTGCCGTTGCGCGTCGTCGAAGTACGCGGGTACGGTCACGACGGCCTCGGTCACTTTCTCTCCAAGGAAGGCCTCGGCGATCTCGCGCATCTTGGTCAGGATGACGGCGCTCACCTCCGGCGGCGACATTTCGCGACTGCCGATGACGACCCACGCGTCCCCGTTGGGAGCCTCGAAGATCTTGTAAGGAACGGTCTGCGCCTGGCGCTGGACGTCGTACTGTCGAAACTTCTGCCCCATGAGGCGCTTGACCGCATAAACGGTGTTCGCCGCGTTCGTGACCGCCTGCCGTTTGGCCGCCTGACCTACGAGCCGATCGCCCGGGGCGGTGAGCGAGACGACGGACGGCGTCGTCCGCGCTCCCTCGGCGTTCGGGATGATCTTCACGTCGATCTTCCCCGTGGCCGTCGTCTCTGCGACGGCGACGCACGAGTTTGTCGTCCCCAGATCGATGCCGATGACCTTTCCCATCCACTCACCCGGGGCGTCAGCTCGCCGGCGCGCTGACGTCCGCCTTGGGCTTGGCCACGACGACCATCGCCGCGCGAAGCAGCCGATCCCCCTGAGTGTAGCCGGGTTGGACCTCCGCCAGAATGGTACCCGGAACGTGGTCGCCGGATTCGACCTGCTGGATGGCCTCGTGGACGGTAGGGTCGAAGGGATGGCCCACGGTCGGCACTCGAGCGATTCCCTCGCGACCCAGCGCATCGACGAACTGCCGATCGACCATCTTCAGCCCCTCGGCCATGGCCTTGACGTCGCTCGACCGCTGCGCACTTTGCAGCGCGCGCTCGAGATTGTCGAACACCGGGAGGAGCACGCGGAGCAGATCCTCACGGCCGCTCCGCCGCGCGTCCTCGATCTCGCGGCGCGTCCTCTTCCGGAAATTGTCGAAATCGGCCGCGGTGCGGAGCCATGCGTCCTTGAGGCGCGCGGCCTCTGCTTGGGCTTGCGCCAGCGGATCCCCCGCCGATTGCGCCGACGAAGGCGGGGCCACCTCCCCCGGCACGCGCGCTTCCGCCGCACCCGCCTCGGCCTCGCCTTGATCGACGATCGCTTCCTTCTCGTCGTGCCCGTTCGAGCTATTGGATTCTCCCTGCATCGGCTCGCAATATAAATCGTTCGCCCTGGAAAACTAGCGCGGCTGGGCTTCAAGGGGGCGTTCCCTCGACGCCGTGCGCATTTCCTCTCCGCCCTTGGGGTTCCGAAGGCCGCGCCGCGTGGAGTTGGCCGGACGGCAGGAAGGCGCTCAGTGCGGCGCCTTCGGAGGCCGCGCAGGCATGAGCAGGGTGGGCTCTCCGCTTTCGCTTTCGTCGATCGCCGTGTCCTGCGACGCGGGAGCCGGAGCGGACGGACGGAGGCGGTACGCTCTGCGCCGCGGAGGAGCCGGGCGAGCGCTCGGTCCGGCATCGCGCCGGTCGCCCGGGGAGCCTGCGGGCACGCGCAAGGGGACGGGGCGACCGATCCCGTCCGTATGGCGAACGGGCGGTTTTCCAGTCGCGCCGGTAGCGCGGACGGCTGGCCTTCCGGTCGCGTCCGTATCGCGAACGGCCGCCCGCCCCACCGGTTCGTTATCGCGGACCCTTGGGTGGGCCTGCGCGAGGTCGTTCGCAAACTCCGGTCCTCGCCTCTGGGTGGTATGCGCGTCCGCGCCCCCGTCGCGGAGGGTCGTCCCCACGCGCGTGGGTTGGTCGTCCATCGCGGCACCATCGAGGACGTCGATCTCACCCGAGGGGGACGCTTCTCCCGAGAACACGATGGGAATCTCGACCGAGCTCGGGGTCGGTTCGCGCACGGCTCCCGCCGAGTACGCCTCGCGGGCGAAGCCTGGCTCCGCAAAGGCGCCGTTCGGAAAGGACGCGACCGCGGCTCCTCGCATGGCGTCTCCGAGCGTGGCGGGCGTGAGGAGGTGGCGATCGCGAATCGCCTGCAGGTCGCGCTGCATGTCCGTCGCCGTGCGGTAGCGATCGTCTCGACTCCGCGCCATGGCCTTGTCGAGCACGGCATCGAATCCGCTGGGGAGGGCGGGACGCAGGTCGCGCGCGGGGCGCGGAGTCGTGCTCAGGATCTGGAGGAGGAGGGCGTGGTAGTTCGCGGCAGCGAACGGCCTGCGGCCGGTCAGCGCCTCGTAGAACATGACGCCGCACGCGTACAGGTCGACGCGAGCATCGAGATTGCGGTCGCCGCGCGCCTGCTCCGGCGCCATGTAATAGGGCGTCCCCATCACCATTCCGGTGCGCGTCAGGTCGGTCTCCTCGTCTCTCCCCTCGAGTCTCCCCTCGAGTCTCCCCTCGAGCGGCGGGACGATCATCTTCGAGACGCCGAAATCGAGCAGCTTTACGACGGGGGGGCAGCCCACACGGCGCGTGAGAAAAACGTTCTCCGGTTTGATGTCGCGGTGAACGATCCCCTTGTCGTGCGCGGCGACGAGACCGGAAAGCACCTGGATGAGGATGTCGATCGTGTCGTCGAAAGGCAGCCCGCCTTCGGACGCGATGCGATCGGCGAACGTTTCGCCGACCAGGCGCTCCATCACCAGGTAGGGGCTGTTGTCGTCGAGCGTCCCCAGATCGTACACCTCGCAGATGTTGGGATGGCCGATCGCCCCGGCGGCGCGCGCCTCCTGGTGGAAGCGGCGCACGGCGTTCTTCTTCCGCGCTTGCTTTGGATGGAGCACCTTCACTGCGACCGAGCGACCCAGCGTGACGTGCACCGCCTCGAAGACCGTGCCCATTCCCCCCTCCCCGAGGACGCTGCGGACGAAGTACTTTCCGCCGATCGTCTTGCCGATCAGACCCCGCCGAGCCCATTTCTCAGACGGCGGCGCGGTCCTGGCGAGCGGTCGCGCCGAGGATGCCCGGCCGGGGGGGGCGTCGGTCGATCGCTGGCGCACCGGTCTGCCGGTGGCCGGACATAAGGACTGCCTAACGTCGTGGGGCAGACCGCACTGTGCGCACCGGATGAACCGCTGGCTCATGATTTCGTCGCCGTCGAGCGGAGCAGCGAACGCAGCACCTCAAATTAGAGTAGGCGCAGGGAATGCCCGCGGCAACGCGGCGCGCGCAAAATTCGGCTGCTCCTGGGCAGGAGCGCGCAGGAGGGGCGTGTCCCCGGGACAGGCAAGCGCTGGCCTGGACAGGCGACGGACCGGCCCAGTGCGCGCACGGTGCGCGCGCAAAGACGCGCAAACCGCCGGGAGCCTGCGACGGCATGACAGATGCTCGAGGCGCCGGCAAAGCGATGGCCCTACGCGAGGTGGACACCGTGCTTGTCGGCTGCGCGGCTCTCGCGGCGGGTGGAATCACGCTCGCGTCACCGTGGGAGCTGGCGCTCGTCGCAGCGTGTGTGCTCGCGATGGTGTGGCGTGGGGATGGAGGCAGGGGGAAGCGTTTGCTCGTGAGCCTGGCCCTCGCTCTTGGCATCGCCGTCGGCAATCTGCGTGCGCATCGCGAGGTGCAGCGGCACGAGGCGGAGCGCGTACGCGCCGAGGCTGCGCTGGGCCCGCTCCAGCGGTGCACCGCTCGCGCGCGCGTCGATTCGTCGCCGGTCCGCGTGCGGGAGACGTTGCGTTGGGACGCGCACCTCTCGGCAGTTCTTTGCGAAACGCCTCCGGGTGGCTGGGAGGGCGACGCAACGCTTTACGGCGGACCGGAAGATCTCGCGCGCGGCGACGAGGTCGAGGTGGTGGCCACACTCGGCGCCCCACAGCGCCTCTGGAACGCGGCCACGGGCGATCCGCGGCCGGCGGAGGCACATCGGGGAATCGTCCGCTCCGGAGGGACGCTCGACGTGCGCGTGCGGCGTCGCGCGTCCGGACTGCTGGCGTGGATGGATCGTGCACGCGCCCGGATACGAGGGCGTATCGACGCAACGTTCTCCGCGGACCTCGCGCCCATGGCGAGAGCGCTGGTGCTCGGCGAGAGCGACCTCGCACCGGACGATGACCGGGCCTTTCGCGCGAGCGGTCTCTCGCATCTGCTGGCCGTCTCCGGAATGCACCTCGTGCTGGTGCTCGCGCTGGCGGTACGAACGTTGGAGGCCATTCTCCGGAGGTGCGAGACCGTCGCCGCGCGATGGGATGTCGGCCGGGCGGCTGCAGCGGCTGGAATCCCGGTCGCGTGGATCTACGCCGAGCTCGCGGGCGCCGGCGGATCGACGCTACGCGCGGCATGGATGGCCACGGTCGCTCTCGCGGCGCGATCCCTCGGGCGGCGCACGGACGCGGCGCGCGCGTTCGGGCTTTCGATGGGAGTCATGGCCGTCGCGGACCCGCTCGTCGCGTTCGACCTCTCCTTCCTGCTCTCCGCGGGAGCGACAGCGGGGCTTCTCGCATTCGCGGGACCGCTCGGTCAGTGGATCGCCGGGCGCCTTCCCAAGCGCATCGCCGGCCCGGCGCGCGCCGCGAGCACCACGATCGCCGCTTCGATTCCGTGCCTCCCCATCCTCGCGCGCTTCGCGCCCACGGTGCCGCTCGGGGGCGTCGTGGCGAACCTCCTCGCCGTTCCCGTCGGCGAATGCGCGGCGCTTCCGCTCTGCCTCGCGCACGCATTGCTTTGGTGGTGGCCCTCGGCCGAGCGTGGGTGCGCGGCGGCGTCCTCGGGAGCCCTGGTCCTCGTCCGCCTGGTAGCCAAGGCATTCGCGGTCCCTGCGCTTACGGCCGAAGTTCCGCAGCCCACCTCCTGGCAGCTGGCCGTCGTCGCGGTGGGCGCCGCCGCGGTCCTTCTCTCGAAGCACGGGCGGGCGCCGACCTTCGTCTCCTGCGCCGCAGCCCTGCTCGTCCTCGAGATCGGCGCGCGGCGAGCCGGCGCCCCGCGCGGTATCCTGCGCGCGACGTTTCTCGACGTAGGCCAGGGCGATTCCGCCATCGTCGATTTGCCAGACGGTCAGGCGATGGTCATCGACGGGGGCGGACTCGTGGGGAGCCCGATCGACGTCGGTGCGCGCGTGCTCGCGCCCGAGCTGCGCGACAGGCGGCGCCGCGAGGTCGCGGTGGCAGTCCTGACTCATCCCCACCCTGACCACTTCGGAGGGCTCGCCACGGGGCTGGAGGCGGTGCGCGTCGGCGCGCTGTGGGACTCCGGCGAGGGCGAGGCCGAACGGATCGGCGGCGCCTACGAGGCGATGCTCCTCGCGATGCGGTCGCGTGCGGTTGCCTTGAAGGCACCGGAGCTTCTGTGTGGATCCCACGCGATTGGAGGCGCGACCGTCGAGGTGCTGGCCCCCTGTCCCTCGTTCTCGTCGGATCGCGGCCCCAACGACAACTCGATCGTCCTGCGGATCACCTTCGGTCGGCGCTCGCTGCTCTTCGTGGGCGACGCCGAGGAAGAGGAGGAGCGCCTGCTTCTGGCCCGCGGGCGCGAGCGCCTGCGCGCGGACGTCCTGAAGGTCGGCCATCACGGCAGCCGAACGTCGTCGTCGCCCGAGTTCGTGGCTGCGGTCGCGCCGCGGGAGGCCGTCGTTTCGGTCGGTTGTCGGAATCGCTTCGGTCACCCGCACCCGTCGACGCTGGCCACGCTCGCGGCCGCAGGAGCCCGCGTCTGGCGCACCGACCGCGATGGTGCGGTCGTCGTGACGACCGACGGACGCTCGCTCGAGATTGGTGAAGGCGGCCGTTGACGACGGTGCGGGCGCTCACCTAATTCGTGGGGAAGCGCATGCCGGAACGCCTCGTCACGTTATTCTCCTCCGACCAGATTGCGGCTCGCGTGCGCGAACTTGGCGCCCAGATCGCGCGGGACTATGCCGGGCGCCATCTGGTGCTCGTCTGCGTGCTCAAGGGAAGCTTCGTCTTCGCGGCGGACCTTGCACGCTCCATCGACCTTCCCCTGCGGATCGACTTTCTCGGCGTCCGCTCTTACGAGGGTACGGAGTCGAGCGGTGTCGTACAGATCACGCAGGATCTATCGCGCCCCATCGAGCACGAAGACGTCCTCCTGGTCGAGGACATCGTCGACACCGGGCTGACGGTTGCGCACTTGATGGACCTGCTTCGCACACGCGGTCCGTCCAGCATCAAGGTGTGCGCGCTGCTGCACAAGCCGGCCCGGGCGCGCGTTTCGGTGGCGGTCGACTACTTGGGCTTCACGATCGAGGACCGGTTCGTCGTCGGGTACGGGCTGGATTTCGCGGAGCGCTACCGCAACACGCCCTATATCGGAATCCTCGAGCGCGCATGAGTTCGCGCGTGTGCGCGAGAGTGCCGCGGCCGCGGAAGCGCCTGCGCGCCCGCACGCCTGTCAATAGCGCGTGATTGGCTCTCGAGGAGGCCCCTGCGATACTCTTGGGCGTCCATGGGCACGTGTCCGAAATGCGGGGCGGGGCTCACGCAGGGGATGCCGTTCTGCGGCAACTGCGGGACCCGCATCACCGAAGGTCCCTCGCCTGCGTCGAACAAGGCTGGGCCGAACAGCGCCGCCGGGAACTCGTCGGCCGCCTCCTCTCCGAAGGTAGCCCCCGTTTCGTCCTCGGGCGCGCGGCTCCCGAGCTCGACGACGATCCGCGCGGGGACGCCCTTCGCCGACGAGCAGTTCTTCCTTGCCCTCCTCGCGAAGGCGGTCGCCGGCGGGGCGAGCGACGTCCACATCAAGGTCGGTCAGCCGCCCGGAGCGCGCATTCGCGGCGACATCGTCTACTTCCGGACCGAGAAGATCACCGCAGAGGACACGGCGGCCGTCGCGCGGTTCGTCATCACAAATCCAGACGTGCGGGCAAAGCTCGAGGACCTCAAGGAGTACGACTCGTCGTTCACCGCGCCGAACCTCGGACGCTTCCGGGTCAATGTCTACCGCCAGCGGGGAAGCCTCGCGATCGTCATGCGCTTCATTCCGACCGACATCCCGCAGATGGATTCGATCGGGCTGCCGTTGCCGGTCACGCGCGAGCTCGCCGAACGACAGAACGGCATGGTGCTCGTCGTCGGAGCCGCGGGCAACGGCAAGAGCACGTCGATCGCCAGCATGATCGCCCACCTGAACGCCACGCGAGCGCTGCACATCGTAACGGTGGAGGATCCCATCGAGTTCTTGCACCCCGATGCGCTCTCGAGCATCAGCCAGCGCGAGATCGGCTTGGATACCTCCAGCTTCGCGGCGGCTCTGCGAGCGGCGCTGCGGCAGGACCCGGACGTCATCTTCGTCGGCGAGATCCGCGACGAGGAGACGATGGAGATCGTGCTCAAGGCCGCCGAGACTGGCCACCTCGTCCTGGCGACGCTCCACACGACGGACGCGGTGCGCACGGTGAACCGGATGCTGGCGCTCATGCGGGGGGACGCGGTGGAAAACAGGGCACGGATCGCCAGCTGCCTGCAAGGCATCATCGCGCAGCGCCTGCTTCCGCGCGCAGACGGCGGCGGGGTCGTACTCGCGGCGGAGGTGCTGGTCGCCGCGCAATCGGTGAAGGAAAGCATCCGCAGGCCCGAGCACAACCCGCCGCTCAAGGCGTTGATGGAGAAGGGGGTCCACCCCTACGGCATGCAGACCTTCCAGATGGCGGTGGCGCGTCTGCTGCAGGATCGCACGATTGACGAGGCGACGGCCTCCGAGGCGCTGGGCACCTGAGGGCGCGCTAGCGCTTGGGTCCCGGGTGCGCCGCCGAGGGCAGCGCCGGAAGAGGCGGAGGCTCGACGACGCGGGTCGCCCGCCAGACGATGGGTGCGACGAGGAGCGCCAGCAACAGCGCCGCGCCCACCCCGAGCAGCACGAGTCCACGGCGGAAGGAGCGCGCGTCGTAGGCGACGAGGGCTGCTTCGTGGATCGTCACGTCGCGCCCCGCCGATTCGGCGGCGCGTTCGAGCTTCCCGATCTGCTCGCGCGCCGCGTCGAGCTCGACGCCGAACGCGGCGTGATCGGCGACGGCGCGCTTGGCGATCGTGACCATCTGCGCGCGCACGAGCTTGCGCGCGTCTTCGACGGCAGCCGTGCGCGTACCCACCTGCCTCTCGAACCATTGTTCGAGCTGCGCGCGCTCGTTACGCCCTGCCTCCAAGCGGCCCTGCGCCTCGGCGGTCCGCTTCTTGGCCGCTGCGTACCCCTGCTGCAGCTCGCCGATCGTTCCACGGAGCTTCGCCGTCTCCGACGCGCGAAGCTCGCGTTCCTTCGTCCACGCCGAGACAGCCGACGTCTTGCCGGTCGTGTCGATCATCGTCGCGGCGCTCGGCTGCACGGTGGTGACCGCTCGCGAGGGGGTCCCGCTGACGAACGTCGCCGTGCCGACGGGTCGCTGCCCGGAGGCCAGGGCAGGCTCGCCCCACCCCAGCGCCTCGACAGCCAGCCGTACTGCCTGCTGCATCGTCGACGCGTCGGGCCAGCGGCGTTCTCGGTCGAAGGCGAGCGCACGGTCGACGATGGCTGCGATCGGACCGGGCACGTCGCTCTGGACGGTCGCCAGCGGCGGCGCGTGCGTCGTCGCGCTCAAGATGAGCTGTTCGTTGCCGCTGGTCCCCTCATGGACGTAGCGGCCGCTGATCAGCGTGAACATCGTCGCGCCGACCGCCCAGAGGTCGGTCCTTCCGTCGACCTCGTCCCAGCGGGCGCGCGCCTGCTCTGGCGCCATGAACGCCGGCGTGCCCATGACCATCCCGGCGCGCGTCGACGTGGCTCGCGCCTGCTGCGCTTCGTGCAGCCGCGCGATGCCGAAGTCGAGCACTTTGAGC
>Ga0102924_1002844_pt1 | contig 18508 bp, 15 predicted proteins | sample PaiPotPPM11metaG_FD_80116 | JGI IMG/M metagenome (GOLD analysis project Ga0102924, IMG submission 80116) | Iron sulfur acid spring bacterial and archeal communities from Banff, Canada, to study Microbial Dark Matter (Phase II) - Paint Pots PPM... ...
CAACATGGGCGACTACTTTCGCCACTGGATCAAGATGCAACGCTCGCTCAGTGTGACCCCGCGAATTTTCCACGTGAACTGGTTCCGCAAAGATGCCAACGGAGAATTTTACTGGCCCGGGTTCCGGCAGAATTTCCGCGTCCTCAAATGGATCATTGACCGCGTCCACGGTCGAACTCGCACAAAGGAAACTCCTATCGGTTGGACGCCTTTCTACGAAGACATTGATTGGAGCGACCTGGAGTTCCCGCGTGAAAAGTTTGACGAGCTACAAAAAGTGGACCGTCCCGCCTGGAAGCGCGAAGTCATCGACCACGAGGAATTGTTCATCTTGCTGCATGCGCATCTGCCGCCCGAAATGATTTATGAACGGGAATTGTTGATCTGCCGGTTGTGAGTCCGTCAGCAACGAGGGGCGGAGAATTTCTGGGGTCCACGCGAAGCTCGCGGCCACGTTTCGCGGCGATCATTCCAACTACCACCCACAGCGCACCGCCGTAGATGGCATACCACATCGTTTCGTGCGAAGGACTAACTGGCGGGCTGAAAACAACCAGGGTTCCTGTCGAACTGATGTGCATGAACTGGGCCAATAACACGCTGTTCGTATGCGAGTATTGCCAACAGATCAACACTCTTATCGCAGTCATGGCAAGACTGAAAGCCAGAAAAAATGCGAACCAATATGAGCCATGCGGCGCGGACGCGCCTAGAAAGTTTATTGCCGGCAGATGCCACAGGCTCCATAAAAGTCCCAAAACGATTGCGGACTTGAGCGGACTCCACTTTAAAACCATCTTTGGGTAGGCGTAACCCATCCAACCGATCTCTTCAAATACGCCCGCTGGAATACCGAACAGAATACCGATGTAAAACTTATTCGGCGCGAACCCGGTTGAAACCACCGACTTCAGTAAAAAGAGAACCAGCAGGACTAATTCCGGAGGAAGCAGCAAAAGTGCATACCACTTCGACGCAACTCGCCACCTCCGAAGTCTTGCAAATAGATTGTGCAAGCCATCTCGGCCGTCAATCAGCCACGTCAGCAATATCCCACTGATGCATGGGCCCACAAGCATTGCAGGAAAAATCAATAACCCGACGAGTTTAGGAAGGGCCTGGCCACGCACGAAACTGTGAGCCGTGATAGCGAAGGCCGCCGACCACGAAATCAGAAATGTCAGAAGGAAGTAAGCTGCGACAGGGCTTCGGCGTAGGAAAGAATTAGGCGACCCGGTGCTCACAGGCACGCTCGTCCCGCTTTAACTTTCCCGCTACGAATCGCCTTCTTGAACGCGTCGTAGTCCCGTGTGGTCTGGTCTGCATATGCGAAGGAAAATTTTGTCAACGCTTTGTCCCAGCGGTCGTTCGTGCCGAGATATCCCGCGAGCACCGCTGGGTCGCCAGAGCGCGCGTGCCCTTTCGCCAGCACCTCACCGCAAGTAGTGGCATATTCGGTCAATCCCGGACCCCTCAAATCTTCATTCGAAATTGAAGCTTTGTGGTCGCTGAGTTGTCGCACCATGTAATCAGTGGTGCCGATTGACGTCCATCCCAGCATGATGTCGGATTGCAGCTGCAGCATACGTTGTCCGTGCACTACGCGCTGCCCTTGGTGCATGGCGGCTTCGGGAGATTTTACGTAAGACGCATAAGCTGACTGCACAGCTTCTTTGACCTGCAGGAACAATGGATCGCGAGCGCCTGCCCCAGCTAAATGGAGTACCACATAATCGTGTGTCGCAACGCTTCCCGTGCCAACGATCTTGAACGCAACATCCACCGGGCGGTAAAAATCCAGTGCTTGCTGGCTGCATCCCGGCAGAGTTTCGCGATACGACTTGAGCGACTGTACGACTTGTCGCGCCTTAGATTTTGGCGGATGCGTCAACACCGGTTTCATTTCTTTGAAAACGCGCTTGCCTCCGCGCTGGACCGTAAACTTCACAAGTGTATGCTCCGGGGTCGTCCGCTCCGCCCGCTGTAAAACAGACATGCCGGGGCCACGCGCGAATTGGCGATGAATTCTGTACCTGTGCACTTCGAGGCACGTCATCCTCGAAAATGTCGCCATGTTCGTGCGATATACGTTCGCGCAAGCCATCACCGCATCGCTGCATTGACGTTCGGGATTTCCCGCCTCCCGACCGGCCAGCACTAAGCTTGCGCCTAACCGTTTAATGTCCCATTCCCAGGGCGCGCGAATGGTTTCATCGAAATCGTTGAGATCGAAAACCAGCCGCCCATCTGGGCCGGCATAAGCGCCCAAATTTCGAACGTGCGCATCGCCGCAGATCTGGACGGGAATTCCGGTCACCGGCAATGAGGCCAGATCGGCCGCCATAACCGCAACCGTTCCCCGGAAATATGCGAACGGAGAAACTGCCATGCGCGCCATCTTGATCGGCACCAGCTCCGGAATGCGCTGCTGGTTCACTTCCAGAATGATGCCGATGGGATCGTGTTTTCGTTTGGCTTCGTCCCACTTTGATTGGTCGGTGCGCTTGAGTTTTTTGCGTAGGTTTTGTCCAAACTTCAAACGCTCCTGCAAACTACGATCGGGCGCAATCACCCACGAACTCCAGCTGGACTCTTCTCTAACACTGCCTCGAATGCATCCAGAGAAAGTGAGCGCAGAAGATTACGCCGCAGCCCGCGTTCCACGTCGGCGAGCCGCTCGGCTGCGGAGGATAGCCAAGCAAAATCTGCTGCCTGCGACAACTTCTGAAGTTCCGCCATCACGTCAGTGTTTCTGACCAGCGCCGGGGTCTTCGACTCGAGGAATAGTAGATCCTGCAGCAACGAATACAGACACCGCAACAGGAGCTCGATCTTTTCCCTGCCCTCGGCTCCGGCTCGGTAAGTTTCAGTGATCTTGAAAAGCTCGGTGTGATCGATGCCACTCAGCGCGGTCCTCAGAATCGTAAGCGCATCTGCTCGGGCCGCCGAATAAGCTTCCAGGTCAAAATTCCTCGCCCGACCCACGGCTCCCTCTGAAAGCCGCGCCACCAGTGTCCGTTGCTGCGGTTTCCATTCAGGGCGATGCCGACCCAAATAATTCTCGATCTCTTCCAGCGCGAGATTTCGCAACTGCAAAGTCATGGTGCGGGAGCGGATTGTTGGCAGCAGTTCTCCAGCGTTCTCGGTCAACAAGAAGATCGTGGCGTAATCCGGCGGTTCCTCAAGGATCTTGAGCAATGAGTTCGCCGCTTCTTTCATGAAGGCAGAATCGGTGAAGATGAAAACGCGCTCCCGTCCTTCCGCCGGGCGAAAATAGATGGATTCGATCACTCGCCTAACTTGGTCCACCTTGATCATCATCTGCGGAGGATCCGGCGGGATAACGAGAACGTCCGGGTGAGTTTGGATAAAGAGCCGGGTTTCCTTCTTTTCGCCTTCTTTCAGAGATTCGCGAGCTTCCATCGCCTCTGCGCAGCGGGACTCGAGATCTTCCAGCTGACCAATGCGAACGCAATTCGAGCACTTGCCACAAAAATCAGCGAAGCCATCAACTGCAGGCGGATCGACGCAGTTCATAGCTCGAGCAATCATCGTCGCCAGCGTGTATTTGCCCGAACCCGCTGGCCCGGCGACGATCACGCCATGAGGAAAGCGATCACGCGTCAGCATCTCGCGGACGGTGTGGACGATTTCTGTGTTGCCGTGAAAATCAGAGAAAGACATATTCGATTTACTGTACCGAAAGCTAGCCTCTAGAAATTGCCCAGCGCAGCGGTGTTCCGGCCCCGCCCTCGCCCCGCAACTCGATTGTTCCCTGGTCAACCCTGGCGCGAATTCGCATTCCGTTGACCTCCACACGCTGCAGGTGTTTCGCTTCTTCCGGAGAGAGTGACAAGCGAACGCTCCAGGTATTTCGTGTCGCCGGGTTATACCACCCTTCATAACCGCGGGCGCTTTTCACAAAACCCAACAATGTCGACTCAAAGCGAAACGACTCCAGCGGCAGCTTCGCTGCTAGCGCTACGCCGCGCTCCGCGAACTCGACTCCGAGCAACTTGGTTATCGAATAAAGCGGGCAAGCATGGGTGTGCATATTCAGTACTGGAAAATCTGTCCAGCCGAATGGCTTGCCGCCGGTCGTCTCTCCTGGATGTTTGCTCAAGGCGGAATTGAGAACGTCGGGGCCGCTCCAGGTTCCATACCAAATGTTCGGATACACCTCGGCATGACGAGCGAAGGAGTTTTTCTTCCATTCGTCCCAGGCCATAGCACCGTCCACGCGAGCCAGCGCCCAGATCAGAGTCTGGTTCAGTGACGGCCACACACCGCCGGCAATTGACGTTCCAGGCTCGGTCTCCCAAGCGCCGTGCGTGATTCTGTCAGGACTGTCGCTGATCTGAATGGCGCCGATCGGCGAAGGACGCCGCAGTGTCTCGTCAATGGACTTAACGAGCGCGCCGGTTTGTTCTTCGCTGGCTGCTCCGCCAATCATTGCCCATGGCTGCGGCTCGATCCATAGGCCCTTCTCGCCTAACCATCCCAGCGTAGGTCCGAGCCAAGCACGGCTAAACCATTTGCCCGTCCACTGTTGCTGCACTGCATTGCGATGTTCCTCTGCTTTGTGGCGAATACCGGAAGCAACGTGACCATCATCACCCGCGTACGTAAGCATGAGCGCGTAGTAATCGAATACATAGGCGGCCATCGCCGAATTCAGGACGCTTTCGCTTTTCTCCTCACATTCTTGCTGCGATGTTTGCGGAACCCAAGCGTTCTCCAGAGCATCATTCCAGTCGTCCCGGAGCATCCGCATCAGGCCGTGCTGGCCGGTTTTCACGTCATCGATCAAATGCCGATAGCATCGTGCCAGCAGACTGCGAACGGTTTCCGCTTCAGCTCGGACGCCGTAAATCGTAACGATTTCCGAATCCAGGAATGAAACGTCGCGCGTGGCCAGCACGTACTCACTTGCCACCCAAAGCAGCCACATTGGCATGTCGCTGGAGTCATCGAACGTTGTCGGCATCGGCATGCCGTGGCCCACAATGCCATACGGAATGGATCCGTCTGGCCGGACTTCTTTCAACGTGTAGCGCAGGACGTCTTTGACAATTTCCGGATCGCTGAACAGAAACGGAAGCGCGTGTTGAAGCGGATCGCGTGCTGCGCCCTGAAATCCCATCACATATTGATAAATGCTCGCCTGCGAAATGATGTGATGATGAAAGAAACCGTCATAGGTCAGGCCGCTGCGTAGATAGTAGTGGTTCCACGTGATTTCTCTTTCGACCCACGGTTCGCGCTCGGTGCTGAAATGCAGGCCCGCTTTCTTCCATTGCTTGGCGGATTCTTCGAGCGCCGTCTCGGATGTTTTGCGATATTTGGTTGCCAACGAATCCAACTCCGCCCCGCTCGGCAGGTAGCCATAGAGAAATGTGAGCGTGCGGCCCTCGCCCGGCTTGAGGACGAACTTGCGTTCGAGCAACATGGCGCTCTGCGGACCGGAGGAGCTCAAATCGCCATCCAGTGGCCGGTCTAGACGACTCGGATGTTCCGCGCCGCCCGCGCCAAAGAAGTCTTTACCATTTGTGGTGAACCCGTCCGCCGGCGCATCGAGCGAGAGAAGAAATGTCGGCGGCTGATTCAGATCGTCGAAACTGGCCAGCTTAGGAGCATTCTTATCAGGTGCAATCAGAAACAAATCTGGGCTTTTCTCTAGATCAGCTACTATCCCTGCGAATTGACGGTCCTCAGCCGGATCGCGCCCTAGGAATTGCTTACTCTCGCGCAGTCCGGAGCCGTCGCTCAGTTTACGAAAGCTATGCTCGAACCTGGCGCCAAAGTCTCGCCGTAGTTCGTGCACGCTTTTTCCGGAAAAAGACTCCATAAATGATCGAAAAGAAAATTGATAAATTTGGCAGCCCCAGTACTCAATCCAGTGTAACTGCGCTTCAGCCGTACCGTTGTTCGTGATCTTCACTTGCGAGATCAGAACCGGATCGTCTCCAAACGGCGCGAAGATCACGTGGTCAACGTTGTAGGTATCATCGGCAACTTTCTTCCGAAGATACCCGATCCCGAAAATGCGGTCGAAGCTCTTCCCGTCTCCCGGATAGAACGTACTCAGCAGGGATTTCCCGTCCGTTAAATAACCGAAACCGCCCGCAAATGCACCTCGATCCGGAGCGTAGTCGTTTAGGAATTTTGGCGCGCCCTCATCTTGCCGCACACGAACATGCCCGTAGTTCGAACCGATGGCCACTATGCGGTCGTTTCCGACTTGATGAATGTGCTCCGTCGGCGAGAGCATTCCCGGATTAACATCGGTCACGGCCTTCGGATCATGCATTTGATCGCATGTGTAGTGGAACGCGGGCAGCCCAAATTCATCTTCGATCCATGTTCCGAAATAACCCGATCCGTAGGTTTTTTGTAACGAATCGCCGACGTGCGATTGCAGTTTATTCTGTTGCGCCAAGAAGAATTCCGGCAGCAACTTAACTCCCGCTGCGGTTTTCGCCGCATTAGCGAGAAACTGCCTGCGATCAACGGACATTTTGCGCTTTCCTGGAAGTGCTCTCTAAACTGACTTTCTTTAGAACCGCTTCCAAAATCTTAGCGTGAGTTTTGTCCGGCGCGCCGCGAGCATCTATTACCGCGACTCTCTCCGGCTCACGCTTGGCGATTTCGAGATATGCATCGCGCACGCGGGTAAAAAATGCCCGGTTCTCTTTTTCAAATCGATTCTCATCGCTTTCAGAGGTGCTCCGCGCCAGGTTGCGCCGGCGCGCCCGCTCAACACTCGAGTCCACATCAGAATCCATCAGAATGGTAAGGTCCGGGATCAAGTCGCCACCGAGCACTCGATGCAATTCCAACACCGGCTTGCTGCCAAGCTTCCGCCCGCCGCCTTGATAGGCTTCGCTGGAATCGGTGAACCGATCGCAAAGCACAATCTGCCCGGCGTTTAACCCCGGCAAAATAACTTCGTTGATATGCTGCGCACGTGAGGCAAACATCAACGCCAATTCCGCCATGGGAGCAAGGCCAGAGGTCCGCGTGTCCAAAAGCAATCTCCGGATTTTTTCGCCGGTGTCAGTTCCGCCGGGCTCTCGCGTGACTACAACGGCGAAGCCCTGCTGGCTCAGTTTCTCGGCAAGGCGCGCCATTTGCGTGCTCTTGCCGCACCCATCCAATCCTTCAAAGGTGATGAACTTGCCTCGCCGCGAATTCACGCATCGATGATACCAACGAAAGTTCTCCCGGGTGCGGTCCGCTGTTTGCGGTAATTAAAACGTTTCTCCAAGCCTTTGATCGGATGACGGTGTTGGGGCGGGATGTTATAGTCATGAGTTTGTTACGAACCGAAAAAGGAGAAACTGGTGAGGACTTTCCCCCTCGTAATGGTCCTAATTCTGCTAATCACATGCCCGTTGGCGTTGCGCGCAGCGGGTGCGGCTCCTCATATTGATCTTGTTCTTGATGCGTCTGATGCTCCGCGAAAGATCTTCCATGCCCAGCTCACGATCCCCGCAAGCCCGGGTACGCTGACTCTTTATTACCCGAAGTGGATTCCTGGCGAGCACGCGCCCAGCGGTCCCGCCATCGACATGGCCGGACTCAAGTTCACCGCAAACTCGCAGACCGGGCAGTTTCTGAAGTGGCGCCGCGATCTAGCGGATAACTGGACGATCCACGTCGAGGTCCCCGCCGGGGTGCAGGAGATCCACGCATCATTGGATTATCTTTCGCCGGGCGAATCTGACCAGAGCCTGTTTTCAGCGGGCGCCTCGGCAACGCAAAAAATGACGGTGATCAGCTGGAACCAAGTCCTTCTGTATCCAAAGGGTTGGACCGCCGACCAGCTTACGTACTCGGCTTCGCTGCGCCTGCCTCCAGGCTGGAAATTTGGAACGCCACTGCCAGTGGCCTCGAAATCAGGAGACGAAATTCATTTCCAGCCGGTTTCTCTTTACACGCTGGTCGATTCTCCCGTGATCAGCGGTGAATATCTAAAAGTTGTTCCACTTAATAAAGGCGTCGAACCTCCGGTCGAAATGGACGTTGCCGCCGACAGCGAAATCGCTCTCGAGCCGCCGCAGGAAATATGGGACAACTACAGCAATCTGGTGAAGCAGGCGATCACGTTATTTGGCGCCACGCATTACCGCGACTATCACTTTCTTTTCAGTTTGAGTGACCACGTCGCCCACTTTGGCTTGGAGCACCACGAATCGAATGACAGCCGCTCCGAAGAACGGACGCTCATCGATCCCGAAATCAGGGCCCTGCATGCGGGTCTGCTTCCACATGAGTACGTGCACTCTTGGAATGGGAAATATCGCCGCCCCGCAGATTTGACCACTCCCGATTACCAGGCAACCATGCAGGACGATTTGCTCTGGGTTTATGAAGGCTTGACCGAGTACTTGGGGGATGTGCTGACCGCGCGTAGTGGTCTGTGGACACCGCAGCAATATCGCGAGGAGTTGGCGCGGTCTGCGGCCATGCTAGACCATCGGCCGGGGAGGACGTGGCGGAACTTGCAAGACACCGCAGATGCCGCTGCACTGCTCTATTACACGCCCAAGGAGTGGGACTCCTGGCGGCGCGACGTTGACTACTACGACGAGGGCGAGCTGGACTGGCTGTGGGTGGACAGCATCATCCGTCAGCGAACCGGCGGAAAAAAATCCATGGATGATTTTTGCAAACTCTTCCACGGCGCACCCAGCACGCCACCCACGGTGAAGACCTACACATTCGACGACGTGGTGAATACGCTGAATCAAATCGCCCCTTACGACTGGCGCGGCTTCTGGAACGAGCGATTGAGCAATCATGGTCCCGGAGCTCCGCTGGGCGGGATTGAAGGCGCGGGCTGGAAGATTGTTTACGACGAAAGCCGCTCGGAGATGATGCGCGCATGGGAAGACGATCACCGTACACTCAATGCCGCATTTTCTGTGGGACTACTCGTAAAGGAAAATGGCGAGATCGAAGACACCATCGAAGAAATGGACGCGGCCCACGCTGGCATCGGTCCGGGGATGAAGATCCTCGCGGTGAACGGGCGCCGCTTCACGCCTCAGGTATTTCGCGACGCTCTTTTCGAGGGAAAGACCAGCTCTCAGCCATTACAGCTGCTGATCGAAAATACCGATTATTTTAAGACCTTCTCTCTCGATTATCACGGAGGCGAAAAGTATCCGCATCTCGTGCGCGACGAAGCGAAGCCCGATGGTCTGAGCGAGATCATTCGGGCACGCTGAACGATTTTCGTCATCGTGTCCTCTGTGGTCCAGCTCTTTTGATTTGGGCCACGAGGACACAATTTTTTCTGACTCGACTAGATATTCTCTTCGACGCCAGCAAACAGATATGTCTCAGATTGCGGCACTTCTACTTTGGCTGCAGCGACCAAATGGTATAGCTCGCTGGGCCCGCGCCTGCGGGCGTTCTCTTCAAAAAGCGGCCAAAGCGGCGCTTGCGTCTTGTGTGCCTTGAAGGCCGCGATTTTGGTTTCCAAGTAATCGCCAATATCAATCACTGCGGTCTGGGGAGAAAAAGTGATCGGGGGCCGGTTAGGCAAAGCGAAATCTGCGGTTCCGTAGTAGAGCTTTTGCGCCCGGTACGGTACTAATCCGTCCTTCAGTTGGTCGGCGTAACGGTTCGCGCGTCCCGCCCAATGAAATGCCAGGGTGGCGAATATGCCTGCCATCGAATGGTCGGGATGCCCGGTAACTCCGCCTTCCGCGCCGAATGTAATCACCACCTGCGGTTGAAACTCGCGGATGCGCATGGTCAGGTCGTAGACAATGCGGTTGAGGTCCTGCCGATACAGTTGTCCGTCCGGATAATTGAGAATGATTGGCCTCGATACTTTCAGAATTGTGCAGGACGCCGCGAATTCCTGCCTGCGAAGCTCCGCAAGTTCCTGATCATTCCGTGCACTGCCGCGATTTGTAGCTGCCTGGCCCGGAGTCAGGCAAACGACGCAGGTCTCGGCGCCACGATCTCTGTAGGCAAGAAGCGTGCCTCCGAAGCCACCAGCTTCATCGTCCGGATGTGCGGTGATGCACATCAATCGCAACATGGGCTGATTGTAGCGGATGTGCAGAGATTCGCAGAAACTGAGCAATTGTTTTCCTAATAATAAAGTTCGAGGGAAGAACTGCATCCAATAGAATGACGCGAGGCCAGCATGCACGTCCTAATGACGTCCGATACGTTGAACGGCAGCATCTGGACGTATACCCGCGAGCTGATCTCGGGACTTATTGGCCGAGGCTTTCGCGTCACCCTGGTAAGCTTCGGCGAGATTCCGCTACCCGAGCAAACCGCCTGGATGGAGCGGCTGCGCGGCCTTGAATATCGTCCCACTGCCTTTCGGCTGGACTGGATGCAGGAAGGCCAGCAGGATTTTAGCGATGCGTCCGCTTACCTTTGTTCGGTGGCCGAAGAAGTCAAGCCCGACCTTTTTCATTCCAACCACCTGTGTTATGGCGCGCTGCCGATTCCGATACCGCGAATCGTAGTGGCGCATGGTGATTTGATTACCTGGTGGAAATCCGTTCACGGCCATGGGCCCAAAGAAAGTCCCTGGCTGCGCTGGTATCGGCATACCACTGCGCAGGGTTTGTCCGGAGCTTCTGCCGTCGTCGCCGCCAGCGACTGGATGCTCGAAGCAGTACGCGGCAATTACCCCGCCTCGATGAACGGGACCGTCATCAACAATGGCAGAAATCCCATCCATTTCAATCCGTACGTGACCAAGAACGATACCGTGCTGGCGATCGGGCGCATTCTTGATCCCGCGGCCCAGGTCCATCTGCTTGCCGAAAGATCCCATCCGGTGCCGGTTTGCGTGGTGGATGCTAAACAGCCAGAGCATTCCGCAGAAACCGTCTTTCGCGCCGACGTCGGGTTCAGTAATGGAACCGAAGGAGTGGTACTGCGAGGTCCGCGCTCCGAATCGCAGTTGCGCCTGCTCTACAGCCGCGCCTCGATGTACGTCTCCGCGTCTCGCTACGAACCGAATGGCATGACCATTCTTGAGGCCGCACTATCGCGTTGCGCACTCATCTTGAATGACATACCTGCGCTACGGGAGATTTGGGGCCCCGCGGCCGTGTATTTCCGAACCAATGATGGCGATAGTCTTTGTGAGGCCGTGCGAATTCTAAACAGTGATGCTGAATTGCGTCGTAGTTTTGCGAATCGCGCCTTCAATCGGGCTCGCGAGTGTTACAACTCAAATCGCATGACCAGCAGCTACATCCAGCTTTATCGCAGCACAATCAGCCAAAGCGCTAAGGCCGCCTGAAGCAAGCTCCCGTCTGCTGGCAGACCCTCCGCAGAAGCTGGTATCTTTCTAAGTTGCTTTCATTCAATCGGAGGAATCATGGCTGCAGTCAAAATTACTGTTAGGAAAAACGGACCTTATCGAGTCGAAGCGCCCGAAGGCTCTGTTGAGCTGGTCGATGCCGACGGAAACCGATTTGATCTGACCGGCAAGCCGGCATTTTCCCTCTGCCGCTGCGGAGGTTCAGTGAATAAACCATTCTGCGATGGAACCCACAGCAAACTTGGATTCCAAGCTGCGGAAATCGCAGTCAAGAGAGCCGACCAAGGCCAGCAGCCTTAGGCGCACCGGCCACGTTAAGCCTTTTCAGGATCAAGGGGACACATGAAAGACCGGAACGACACGGACCCGAAGGATAAAGGCTCGAACGACAACGACAAGGATATAGGAATGCACCGCGGCATCACGCGGCGCGACTTTTTGAATGGAGTCGCAGTCACGTCAGGACTTGCGGCGCTGCCGCCGCACTTGCTGGCGGCGCTGCAACACGATCTCGATGGGGAAAAGTCGGCGAACTATTACCCACCGGCGCTGACTGGACTCCGAGGCAGCCACGTCGGGTCGTTCGAAGTGGCCCACAGTCTCCGCGACGGCGACTTTTGGCAAAAAGCTGGAACCCCGACCGCAACTGGCGAGATATTCGACTTGATTGTTGTCGGGGGAGGAATCAGCGGGCTTTCCGCTGCTTACTTCTTCCGCAAGTCGAATCCAAATGCGCGCATTTTGATTCTTGAGAACCATGACGACTTTGGTGGACACGCAAAGCGAAATGAATTCAGAGTCGGCGACCGAAAATTACTTGGATACGGCGGCACCTACTCGATCGAGAGCCCCGCTCCTTACAGCAAGGTCGCCAAGGGGTTAATCGAGGAGTTGGGGATTCGCGTGTCAGATTACTCGACCTATGTTTCCAATAACCTCTATCGCTCCATGGGTCTGTTACCGAGTGTATTTTTCGATAAACAAACGTTTGGTTCGGATGTAACCGTGGCAAATGCTGTCCCTATCGGGGGCACTGGAAACGAGCTCGACGACATCACCGGACGGAGTGCGATATGGGATCGTTTCCTGGCGGCAGCCCCGCTCTCCCCGGCAGCTAAGAAAGATCTGCAAATGCTCCGGGATGCAACCAAGGATTACTTTCCCGGTCTCAGCTCAGACGAGAAGAAAGCTCGCTTGGCAACTATCAGCTATGCCAATTTTCTGACCGACGTTGCCGGCGCAAGCCCGGAAATCGTCAAGTTGTATCAGACGGCGCCGCACGGGATATTCGGCGTTGGCATTGATGCGGTTTCTGCGCAGGATGCATGGGGTCTTGGCTATTTGGGCTTTGGCGGATTGCATCTGGATCGTGCTCCAGGCAAGGGCATGAACCGCGACGTGATTCCTAACGAGGAAGCGGACAAATACTTCTTTCATTTTCCCGATGGCAATGCCTCGATCGCGCGCATGTTGGTTCGCAAGCTGCTACCGGAGGCCATTTCCGGCAACTCGGCCACTGACATTGTCACCGAGAAAGCGAACTACGCCAAGCTCGATGACTCATCGTCGCAGGTCCGCATCCGGCTGAACAGCACTGCCGTCCGCGTCAAGCATGTTGGCGATCCCGCAACCGCAAAAGAAGTGGAAATCACATATTCGCGGCTCGGAAAGCTTTATACCGCACGCGCGCCATTCACGGTACTCGCCTGCTGGAACATGGTAATCCCATATATCTGCGCCGAATTGCCCAAGAAACAGGAGCAGGCTTTGCACGCTGCAGCCAAAGTTCCATTGCTTTACACAAACGTCGCGATTCGCGACTGGACTGCCTTCCAGAAACTCGGGGCCAGCTCAATTTATGCACCCGGTTGCTACCATTCTTCCCTTAATCTGGATCTTCCAGTCAGCATCGGCGGCTACCACTGCTCCACTTCGCCCGACCAGCCGATCGTAATTCACATGATGAAGACGCCCTGCAGGCCAGGCCTGCCGGCGCGCGATCAGCACCGCATGGGACGGATCGAACTATTCATGACGGATTTCGAAACCATCGAGCGCAAGATTCGTGATCAGCTTGCCCGCACGCTTGGCCCCGGAGGTTTCGATCCGGCCCGCGACATCGCTGCGATCACTGTGAATCGCTGGCCCCACGGCTATGCCTACGAGTACAACTCGCTCTGGGACAAGTTCTGGATCGATGGCGGAGAAATTCCCTGCGAGGTTGCACGTAAACCGTTTGGCAGAATTACCATCGCTAATGCCGATGCGGGGGCGTATGCGTACACGGATAGCGCGATCGACCAAGCTTGGCGGGCGGTGCAGGAACTGCCGAAGAGCTGAAGCCGGAAGCTTGCCGGCCCTCAGTGGATGGTCTTAGTCTTCCGCGACATGTAATCCATCAGCAGATATTGGCCAAGCGTGTAAGGGGTCGTGAAGTAAGCTTTGCCGCGGCACATTTCAGTGACTTTTTGCACGAACTGCACCAGGCCGTAGTCGGAAGCAAGCATGAATGTATTGATCATCACGCCGGCACGCTTGCACTTCGAGACTTCTTCCAGCGTCTGGCTCACCACTAACGGATCAAGCCCGAATGCATTTTTGTAGATTCGGCCATCTTCTAAGGTGAGAGCCGAGGGCTTGCCGTCGGTGATCATCACGATCTGCTTCATGTCCTTGCGCTGGCGTTGCAGGATGCGCTGCGCCAGCCGCAGTCCTTCCCGAGTATTGGTGTAGTACGGGCCAACCTTGACTCGCGCAAGCTGCGACAGCGGAATCTCCTCGGCAGAATCATGAAACAAAATCAACGACAGCGAATCGCCAGGATATTGCGTGCGCAGCAAATGCGACAGAGCCATCGCCACCTTCTTCGCCGGCGTGAAGCGGTCCTCGCCGTACAGAATCATCGAATGCGAGCAGTCGAGCATTAATACTGTTGCGCAAGATGACTGGTACTCGCACTGGTGTACTTGCAAATCGGAATACTCGATATTTAGCGGGAGGGTCAGTCCTTCGCGCTGAATGGCGCTCGAAAGAGTGGCGGTGATGTCGAGGTTGAGAGTGTCCCCAAATTCGTATTGTCGCGACGCGCCGCTCGCCTCAATTCCCGTGGCCATATCGCGCGTATCGTGTCGCCCAAAACTTGATTTACCCAAGGATCCCAGCAGATCGCGCAGTGTCTTGTATCCCAGAAAATCCAGGCTCTTGTCCGTGATCTCGAACCGGGCTTGCTGCTGCGCGTCTCCGACCTGGCCGCCAGTGCTCGATCGCTTTGCCGGACCATGTGGCTGGTCGATGCTGATGTAATCTTCCTGCTGCATGCGCTCGATCAATTTTTCAATCAATTCGTCGAGCGATCCCTGGGCCTGCATTTGCTGCAACTGCTCGCGCAACTCGTCGTTCAACAGATCGCCCTCAAGCAGCGCTTGCTCAATTGCGCTGCGCAGGTCGTCCAGCGTCTGTTCACCATCGGGGAGATCGTAATAGGAAAGGTAATTCTGGAAACCACTCTGGAGGAGGTAATCGGAAAGAGCCCCGAGCAAGTCCTCCAGGCTCATTTCGCCCGCAGGATCAGGAACGTACTTGGTGTAGCGGATACGCTTCATAAAAAAGCTATCAGCCGTCAGCTCTCAGCCATCAGGGAAACCAAAACCCGCGCTTTAACTGAACGCTGATGGCTGATAGCTGACAGCTAATTCAACGGCCTCCGGCTTCTGCTGTACGGAAGCTCTTCGCGCTCGTACGGCTTTTCGCTGGCCCGCGGCTGTTTTTCTCCCGCGGTGAACACGCGTTCTTCATTGCGCCCGATGCGCTTGAGCGCGTACAGACCTTCAAGGATGAATTCCGCCGCCGAGACTTGCGCCTCCGCACTGTCCTTTGGGCCCACATTCACGCGCGTGAGCTTGTCCATCAAGCCCTGAATGCCGCGAAGCGTTTGCAGCAGGTCCGCAGCCGCTGCGTTTTCAGCGATCTGGATTTCCCCGCCTAGATCAAACCACTGAATCACCTGCTGCATGTTTGCGCCGGCGAAATATTGATCGTAGGTCTTCGCGATCGCGTTGCGGATCAACTCGCGGCTGACGTAGTCGGCGCCTTTCATCTCGCCTTCATATTCCAGTTCCAGCTTTCCCGTGATTGCTGGCAATGCCGCATAAACATCTCCGATTCGCGGGACTGTAACTTGTTCGTTGTAGCGGATCGCACGGCGCTCGGCATTCGAAATAACATTCTCCGTGCACGAAATAGGCAGCCGCTGGCTCACGCCAGAGCGCTTGTCGACTCTCTTGTCTTCGCGGGCGGTAAATGCAATTCGCTCGATCACTTCGCGCACATATTTCGGAATGATAAGCTTGCTGCCGTTTCGCGCGGCCCAGGCTTCCTGAGCGGTAATCGTGATGCCTTCATCCACCGTCGCCGGGTAATGAGTGCGGATTTCCGAACCGATGCGATCCTTAAGCGGGGTGATGATCTTTCCTCGCGCCGTATAGTCCTCTGGATTGGCCGTGAATACCAGTCCTACGTCGAGAGGCAGGCGAACCGGGTAACCCTTAATCTGCACGTCGCCTTCCTGCATGATGTTGAACAGGCCAACTTGGATTTTTCCTGCGAGATCGGGCAATTCGTTGATCGCAAAGATGCCGCGGTTCGCGCGTGGCAAGAGGCCGTAGTGGACGGTCAACTCGCTTGAAAGTTCATGGCCTCCCCGTGCTGCTTTGATCGGGTCGATGTCGCCGATCAGGTCGGCAATGGTCACATCCGGCGTCGCCAGCTTTTCAACATAACGCTGCTCCGGCGTGAGATAAGCGATTGCAGTACTTTCTCCGCATTCCGCAATCAGCTCCTGGCAGCGGCGGCAGATGGGCGCATACGGATTGTCATGGATTTCGCAACCCGCGATGTACGGCATGTGCTGGTCCAGCAAGGATGTGAGCGCGCGAAGAATGCGGCTCTTTGCCTGCCCGCGCAGGCCAAGCAAAATAAAGTTATGCCGCGACAGGATTGCATTCACAATCTGCGGGACCACGGTATCGTCGTAGCCGACGATACCAGGGAAGATGGGCGCGTCTTCGTTTGTGCGAAGCCGGGCAATCAGGTTTTCACGCAGCTCGTCCTTCACACGCCGGGTATGCAATTTTTCTTCTGAAAAAGGACTTCGACGCAGTTCGGCAAGATTACGGGGAAAATTCATTGCGGCAAGACTCCAAAAAACTCTCGGCTGCCGAGCGTCAGCAAAGGCCAGCACCAGCAGCCAAACTGTTCCGATTATACGCCCGCAGTCTTCGCCCCTATTTCACGTGGCCGTTTCCGCCAGCCCGCTGCTTGGCGCGCGCATTGCGGTGTAATGTAGGTAGGATGCGTTCAAAAAATGAAATGATGGCCCGGATGCGCTGCGCCTCGGAGTTCATCTCTAAAAGCGCCTGCTGAAAGTCGGGATCGAACGGAAGCGAGCCGGCGAGTCTATAAGCAAGTTGCGCAGCATTGGCTTTCTCAGTTTCTTCGGCCCTCGCGCCCGCCAACTCCATGATTTCGCCGTGCAGATGGAGCGCTTTCTCCACCTCGGCAGTTGCGGCAGGGTCGGTTTCATCTACGAGATAAAAAACTTCTGCCTGTAGGAAGCTTCGCTCCTGGTTCACCTGCAGCACCTCGAAACGCTTCTGGCCTTCCACGAGGATATTCATGCGCCCATCAGGATAGGTTTTGAGCACGTTGATGATTTCGGCGGTACAGCCCGTGTTTACGAACGCCTCTTCTTTGGCGCGAATAATGCCGAATTGCCGTTTCTGATCGAGACATTCTTTGATCATCTCCTTATATCGCGGCTCGAAGATATGCAGCGGCAGAGGCACGCTGGGGAGCAGCACCAGATCAAGCGGAAATAATGGCAATAGCATGCTCACGATTACTCGGCGTCGCGAACTTGGGATGAAACGCGCGGACATCGGCGCGCGCGCCCTCAAGGATTGTAATCGCGTCTTGACTTGGCCCGCTCAGCAGGGTACAAACCCCGCATGGCATCTTCAGACTCCGTGAAAGAAAAACTCTCGGGAAAAGTGGCCGTCATCACTGGCGCGTCGATGGGAATCGGAGAGGCGATCGTGGACCTTTTCGTGGGCAACGGAGCACAGGTGGTGCTCCTCTCGCGCGATTCCGGCCGCCTTGAAGCTGCACGCGCCCGCATCGGACATCTCGATCAAACACTTGCTCTGGCCTGTGACGTTCGCCATCGCGAGGAAATTGATCGCGTGATCGGCCTGATCATGCATCACTTCCACCGAATCGACATCTGGATCAACAATGCCGGCCACGGACTGCTCGATTCAGTGGCAACCATGCGAATGGACGATTGCCGAGAAATGTTTGACACCAACTTTTTTGGTACGGTCGAGGCCATGCAGGCGGTCATTCCCATCATGAAGCAGCAAAGCTCGGGCGCGATCATCAACGTTTCGAGCGTCGCCGGCCATATTCCGTTGCCGTTCCATGCCGCTTACAGCGCCACAAAATTCGCCATGAATGCCATTGGAAAGGCCGCGCGCGTAGAACTGGCCGGCTCAGGAATCCAGATTACGACCGTCTGCCCTGGCTACGTGCGGACCGACTTTGGCGCAAACGCGATCAAGGGCAATGAACAAAAACAAATCCGGCCGGCGGCGGCTCGAGGCATCAGTGCACCGAGGGTGGCGCGCGCAGTGCTGCAAGGCTACTTGAAACAAAAGCGCGAAGTGATTGTGCCTTGGACGATGCATCCGGTGGTCAAGATCTACCAAGTATTTCCTGGGCTCGTCGAGTGGTCGATGGTGCGAATGACAAGAAGCAGATCCTAATTTTCTAATTTTCCATGGCTCAAGACGGACCGTTTGCGCATTATCCAAGTTTGCAAAACGCTCTGGTGCTGATTACCGGCGGAGCCTCGGGAATTGGAGCGGCACTGGTTGAACAGTTCGCGCTCCAATCCGCACGGGTTGCATTTCTCGACATCGCGGAGCAAAGCGCCGCCAAGCTGATCGACAAACCGGCGCCGGTGGCCGTACGTGGCCCGACATTTTTGAAGTGCGATCTGACCGACATAGCGGAGTTGCGTTCGGCTGTCAAGCGCATCGAAACGCAATTGTCGGTAGCACATGATATGTCCGGTTGAGATAGCAGATGATATGTCCGCTTTGCGGGCGGTGAGGATAGGAGACCATGCGGAAGCATGGAAGC